>OLPY01002549.1_pt1 | contig 10858 bp, 9 predicted proteins | sample 1672481 | NCBI WGS metagenome assembly OLPY01 (sample SAMEA3136691, study PRJEB25190) | human gut metagenome | biome: human gut; feature: human-associated habitat; material: faeces | place: Austria | collected 2013 | reverse complement strand
TTTGAGAAAAAACAGAATAAATCCTGCTGTTTTCAGAATGTTTTCAATTTCCTCGCAGCCAATTTTCTGTTGGCTGCGGGGATTTTTCGTTTTTCCCGGCAGTTTTCAGTTTGTTTTCAGATTTTCCATTTTATACCTATTAATTATAATAAGGAGGATTTCCACTATGAGCATCATTATCGGCATCGACCACGGCTACTACGCCATCAAGACGGCGCACTGCTCATTCCCGGCAGGGCTTACAAGCTACGGTGAACACGAACCCTGCGGTTGCTTATCTTTCACTATCTTTCTGTGTCTTATAGCAGATTTAAGCGACAAATAAGCGACAAGCCACAAGTTACAGTGCTATGAAAGTGCATAAAACTACAATATATAGCGCAAAATGGCAAGAAAACGCCCTGTATTTGGTATTGAAATCAAATACGGGGCTGTTGCGATATACTCCTTTTCATACTGCCTGCCGCGGTGAGTCGTTTGCACAGAAACGGGAGTTCCGCTTTGATTCCACCGGCGGGCCGAATCTTGTCACGCCCCAGTCCACAATCGACACATGGGTGGACGAGGTACGCGCACTGCTGTAAAATCTATCTTGTACAAATGAAAAGCAACATTCAATGTGATTTTGAATGTGACTTTTTGTTGTATTTGAGAACCCTGCCTTTTAACTTAACCGTGTAGAAATAGATGAAGTTAGAATCGGAATATCCATTGCTTTGACCTGGGTAAGCAGAGATTCCCAATCGGAAGAACGAAAAGGCGCGGCGGAGATGCAGATGCTATCCTTCAAGGAAATGCGTGCTTTGTATAGGCTCTCCGGCGCGGACAAATCTGTGCGGGGAGCGGCGGAACGGCTTACTAAAATCATGAGGGAATGTCCCGACAGGACGGCGCAGAGGATGCGCTTTTTGGACAGAACGGCAAGCGGGCCGTCAGCGGCAGGTTGATGTAGAGATGTGCAGCGAATGGAGCTGTCGCTGCAAAACGTGACGGTTTGCTTGCACAGAGCATCCGCGCCGAAGCAGCGGCGGAGTCTCCACCTTATGGTATGACGATGAAAAAGGCGGTAGCAAAATACAAAATAAGCCCGCAGATCATACAACAAAAACACATGCAGAAGCAGCAGGCAGACGACACCAAAAACAACCGCATACTGTGGGCCGTACCCGGGCGAGGTACACAGCGCCGGAATTTCTGTGACATAGGAGACCAGCAGGAAAAAGGCAACGGCGGACACCGCAAAAGACACGCCCCGCGGGAAGGTAGCCCACTTGGACAGTGCGGCCATGCGCAGCAGCGGCCCGGTGGATACAAGGTATTCGTCGGCGGTCATTTCGATGGTGCAGGTTACGCCGTTGGCGCTGTGGGTAATTGTGGACTCGGACATAAAAATCAACTCCTGATAGAAAATTGGGTAGAGACGATAGGGGGTAAATATGGTTCGCCCGTGGCTGTGTTCAACAGCCGCAAAGTGTCCGGGCGGATATGGAATCCGCCCCTACGGCGGTAAAGCAACTGCTGCTCGTCGGTCAGAAACTCCGGCGCAGGAACGTTCAAATCCTGCTCACTCCGCCTGCTCCACAAACGATTTCAGCAGCATGGCCCGGGCGCGGTGGATGCGGGTCTTGACGTTGGACTCGCTCGAATCGGTGATTTTGGCAATCTCGAGGATGGAATACCCCTTCACGCGCAAAACCAGTGTCTGGCGGTAAATCAGCGGCATTTCGTCCAGCAGGGCAATAGCCTTGTCCAGCTGCAAATTTGTCAGGGCCACTTCCTCCGGTTCCGCGTAGTTGTCCAGCGCGGCGGCCAGGCTTTCGTAATCGGGCTGGGCACCGCGGCGGCGCTCCCACTTGCGCAGGAAATCAATGCTCCGATCCAGGGTCACCATATAAAGGTAGGATTTCAGAGCCCGCTCGTTATCAATGCGCAGCGTGTCGATTCCACGCAGCAGCTGCACAAACGTCTCATGCACCGCATCCTCGGCCAAGGTGGGATTTTTAATAATGCCCGCAGCCGTGTGCAGCATAAAGCGGTAATATTTGCGGTATATGTATTCAAATTTGTTTTTGTCGTCGTCGCTGTCCAGCGCGGCAAGATAGAAAACCAGCACGTAGGCTCCTCCTGAATATAAACTTCCGTGTTATAAGGTATCCGTCACAAGGCGGCGTTTGGTTACACAATTTGTCAAATTTATTCCAGCACAATGCCCTGGGCAATTTTGATAAGCTCATGCAGGCTGATGTTGCCCTCTACGGAGCAGGCGAGTTTGTTATGCTCCCACAGCAAATCATTCATTTGGCCTTCAAACATATCGCCCCAAATCGCGTCGTGGCCGTCAAAGGTAATCGAGTAATATTGGGAGTGTTCATCGTCCAGGAAGACATCCTGCCTACCCTGAATGGGTACAATCATTACGGTAAAGAACGCTCCGGTCTCCGTATTATCATACGAGGCATAGTAGTGCCCGACATCCTTCGGCTCACTGACCTCGGTCAGGGTAAAGCCGTCCGGTAGATAGGACAGCGTCACTGACTCCGGCATAACGCCCCACTCCTCGCTGACATAGCTGACCGCCACAAATTGGTCATGCCACGTCATCAGTGTTTGGACAACCGCGTCCCGCACGGCCTTGACGGGCAGCATTGTGCAGGAGAAAATCGCCATTGCCACGGCCAGTGCAATTAAAAGCCGCTTGGCCGCCCGCAAATGCCGCTTTCGGTCAGCCTTGCGCCGGGTATTGCGGACCAGCGCGTCCATTTTGCGTAGAAACGCATCCGACGGCTGCACGTTCCCGGCGGCCTCCGGCCCCGACATCTGCGCCAGCGCGCGGTCCTGCGCCTCGGTCACGATCATAGCAATCAGGGCATCCGGGGAAATGCAAAGCTTGTCATCGTTCATGGTCTTCTCCTCCTGTTCAGCGGTGTTTCTATCTATAATCCGTAGTATATCGCAAAAAAGTTTCACTGACAATATAAACTGTGCCGCCAGCACTACGCCCGGGGGATTGCAAAGCACCCGGTATCGTGCTATACTACAATGGCAGTGATATAAGTCATACTTGTCATGAACGGACAAAAGGCTTGTAAAACCGGCAGGAAGGCCGGGATTGCAGGCCTTTTGTTTTTTGCGGCAAAATCAAAAGGCAAGAGGTATGGAATTTTATGGTTCTTGAAGCAATTGCAACCATCAATCAGGCGGTCAACAACTTTGTGTGGGGCATCCCGGCGATGGTGTGCATCATCGGCGTGGGGCTGCTGCTCAGTGTGCGGACGGGCTTTTTGCAGATCCGCAAATTCCCGTATGCGATCAAAACCACCATCGGGCGTATGTTCCGCAAAAAGGATGCCTCTGACGGTGCGATGACGCCGTTCCAAGCCGTCTGCACGGCGCTGGCAGGCACGGTGGGCACGGGCAACATTGCGGGCGTTGCGGGCGCTATCGCCATCGGCGGGCCGGGCGCAGTGTTCTGGATGTGGTGCTCTGCGCTGCTGGGTATGTGCACCAAATTTGCGGAGGTCACGCTCGCTGTACATTTTCGGGAGCGCAGCGCCGCCGGCGAGTGGGTCGGCGGCCCGATGTACTACATCAAAAACGGTCTGGGCAGGCACTGGCAGTTCCTGGCCGTGCTCTACTCGCTGTTTGGCGTGCTGACGGTTTTTGGCACCGGCAACGCGACCCAGGTCAACACCATCGTCGCCGCCATCGACACGGCCCTGACGGAGTTCAATGTGGTCGGTCAGAACGCGCTTTCCACCCTGAACCTCGTTGTCGGCATCGTTGTGGCGATGCTCGTCGCCATGGTGCTGCTGGGCGGCATCAAGCGCATCGGCAGCGTCAGTGAACGGCTGGTGCCCTTCATGGCACTGTTCTACATCGTGCTGGCTGTGGGCGTCGTTATTCTGAACATTCAGCGCTTCCCGGCGGTGATCGAGGCCGTCTTTGCAGGTGCGTTCAACCCGGCGGCCTTCACGGGCGGCACCATCGGCAGCCTGTTCATCAGTATGCAGAAGGGCGTCTCCCGCGGCATCTTCTCCAACGAGGCAGGCCTTGGTACGGGTTCCATCGCCCACGCCTGTGCTGACACGAAAAAGCCGGTCAAGCAGGGCATGTTCGGCATCTTTGAAGTCTTTGCGGACACCATCGTCATCTGCACGCTGACGGCTATGGTCATTCTGTGCAGCGGCACGACGGTCAACTACGGCACCGCCGCGGGCGCGGAGCTGACGATCTCCGGCTTTACCACGACCTACGGCGGCTGGGCATCCATCTTCACGGCGGTGGCACTGTGCTGCTTTGCTTTCTCCACTATCATCGGCTGGGGGCTGTACGGCTCACGCTTTATCGCATTCCTCTGCCGCAGCGACAAGGTCGTGCGCCCCTTCTTCGTGGTGTACTCCTTCGTTTCCATCCTGGGTGCTACGATGGACCTGGGCCTGATGTGGAGCATTGCCGATACCTTCAACGGTCTGATGAGCATCCCGAACCTGATTGCGCTGCTGCTGCTTTCCGGCACGGTGGCGCAGCTGACAAAGGAATATTTTGAAAAGGAAAAGGTGTAAGAAATGTTTGTAGGAACTTGGTGGTCCCTGATGCCGCCGATCATCGCCATTCTGCTGGCGCTGTTCACAAAGGAAGTCTATCTCTCGCTGTTCGCTGGGTGCGCTGCTGGTGGCAGAGTTTCACCCCTGGGTCGCGTTTGACACACTGTTCAACACGATGATCGACAGCGTTGACTTCTCGATTCTGATGTTCATGATCCTGCTTGGTATGGTCGTTATGCTCATGCAGGAGTCCGGCGGCACCCGCGCTTATGGTGAGTGGGCGGCGAAAAAGCTCAAGAGCAAGCGCGCCACCCTCGTGGCGACCTCGCTGCTGGGTGCGCTGATTTTTGTAGACGACTACTTCAACTGCCTGACCGTCGGCTCCGTAATGCGCCCGGTTACCGACAAGTACAAGGTTTCCCGCGCCAAGTTGGCTTACCTCATCGACGCCACGGCGGCCCCGGTCTGCATCATTGCGCCGATCTCGTCCTGGGCGGCGGCGGTCAACTCCTACGTCCCGGCGGGCAGCTCGATGTCCGGCTTTGAGATGTTCGTCCGCACGATCCCGTTCAACCTGTACGCGATGCTGACGCTCTACATGGTGTTCTTTACCTCGCTGCTGGGCTTCGACTTCGGCCTGATGAAAAAGCACGAGCGCAACGCCGCCCACGGTGACCTGTTCACCTCGGGCGGGGAGGCATTCCAAAACCAGGAAATTAAGGACCCCACCGAGGGCGGTAAATTCGCCAAGGGCAAGGTCATTGACCTGATTGCACCGATGATCGTCATGATCTTTACGGCCATCGCCACGATGATCTGGACCGGCTACCTGAACGGCGGCACGAACCTTGTCGAGGACTTTGCCAACTGCTCCTCGTCGGAGTCGCTGGTCTTTGCGGGCCTTGTCACGGTGGGCTTCCTGCTGCTGTTCTACCTGCCGCGCCGCGTTATTGGCTTTAAGGACTTCATGAACTCCGTGCCCGAGGGCGGCAAGCTGATGATGCCGCCCATCCTGATTCTGGTGCTGGCCTGGACGCTGAAGGGCATGACCGACGCGCTGGGCATCGGCGACTTTGTGCGCCAGGCCGTCAGCCTGAATGAGGGTCTCATGCGCTTTGTGCCGCTGCTGATCTTCTGCATTGCGATTTTTATTGCGTTCTCCTCCGGCACCAGCTGGGGCACGTTTGCGATTTTGGTCCCCATCGTCGTCAATATGTTCTCCGAGACGGACCCCACCATGATGATCGTGGCGGTATCCGCGGTGCTGGCGGGTGCGGTCTGCGGCGACCATATTTCGCCGATCTCGGATACGACCATCATGTCCAGCTCCGGTGCACAGTCTAACCACATCAACCACGTGCAGACCCAGATGCAGTACGCCATGGTCGTCGTGGCGGCCTGTGTGCCCGGCTACCTGATCGCGGGCTTTACCGAAAACTGGCTCATCACGCTGGTGTCGTCGCTTGCCATTCTGACCGCAGCCCTGCTGTATCTGCGCAGGCGCAGTCTGGCCGAGGACGCCAGGGCATAAAGAAAAAACAGTGCTTTCCAAGCGGAAGGCACTGCTTTTTTTGTAGGAACAAATTCCGTATCAGGTCGGCCCAAAGCTTTTACTTCAGCGTACCGTCCAGAATCTGCTGGTAATACCACGGCTTCTCGGCGTGGAATACCCGCCCGGCGAGATGCGCAAACCGCGGGTCGCTGATTTGCGCAGGAAAGCGCAGCTCCCACGCGCAGAGCGCCTGATACTTGAACCGCAGCTCGCGGTTGGCGGCGTTGTTGCCGTACTTGGAATCACCCAGAATCGGGCAGCCGATGTGTGCTAAATGCGCGCGGATCTGATGGGTGCGCCCGGTCACAAGCTCGACCTCCAACAGGGCCAGCCGTCCGCTGACAGCCAGCGTTTCATACCCGGTGATGACCTCCTTCGCACCGCCCGCCGTCGTGTCGGTGATGCGCACAATGCCGCGCTCGGCGTCCTTCAAAAGGTAGTCGCGCAGCAGGGCGGCGGGCGGGTTCGGGCGGCCAAACGTCACGCAGAGGTAGCGCTTTTCAATATCGCGCGCCTTAATGGCGGCGGTCAGAAACGCCTCCGCTGCACTGTTCTTCGCCAGCAGCACCAGCCCGCTTGTACCGGTGTCCAGCCGGTGGCAGAGCACGGCGTGGGCGGTCTTGCCCTCGGCGGCCAGCTTCGTTTGCACGCGGCGGAGCAGCGTGTCACTGTCCGGGCCGTCCACAGCGATGCCTGCGGGCTTGCTGGCAATGATGATGTCGTCGTCCTCATACACAAACACGGCGGCGGGGGTGGGGCGGTTCTCCAGCTGGTCGTCGTTCAGGAACAGCTTGATAATATCGCCGTTCTGCACGCGGGTGGAGAGTGGCTGCTTCTTGCCGTTCAGCTTGATCTTGTTCTCGCGCAGGGCCTTGTTCAGCCGCCCCATGCCCAGAGCGGGGAACTGGTCCATCAGGTACTTGTCCAGCCGCACGGGCAGCAGGCTTTTTACATGCAGTTCTTTCATTTTGTCGTCAACTCCTGATCCCACAAAACCGTGGCATCCTCAATATCCAAGGTGACCATCAGCCAACCGGCGTCGTGGTCATCGACCTTCAAAATCGGGTATTCCTGCCCGCCCGCGCAAAGCAGCGCCGCACCGTCCAGCTTAGCACGCGCAAACGGGGAATCCTTAAAGCAGACGGTCTGCTTTGTCTCGTCCAGCACGCCGCGGTTCCACAGCGCGTCGGTGTAGTCTGCCAGGCGCAGGGGATAGTCCTCGTCGTAGGGCGCGCACAGAGCGTCAAACGTTTGTCCCTGCAGCCCCGGCGCAATGACATACCAGCTGGCGCTGCCGTCGGCGCTCGTCACGCGCCCGCACCAGGCCAGCGCCTTGACCGGCTCCACGGCCTGCAAAAAGGCACCCTCGTCCTCGAACAGGTAGAGCGTGTCACTCTGCGGCGTGCCCGCGTCCAGAGCGTCCAGCGCGGTTTGGCGCTCGGCGGCAAGAGCAGTCTCGTCGTAGCGGGCGGCGAACGGATCGTTCGTCGTCATGCCGTTGTCGGCAGCCCACAGCGCCAAGTGCAAGCTGTCGGCCTGCATGCCCTGCACGGATTCGATGTGGCGGTACTGTGCCGCGCTCTGCCAGAAATCGCTGTCCAACTCGGACGGGAACGCGTCCGTGACCTGCGCGGCCTGCATGGCGTCGTGCCGCTGGAAAAGCGCCGGGCTTACATCCCACAGCTGCACGGCGGTAAACAGTGCGACCCAGACGGCCCCGCGGGGCAGACGCGCCAGCCCTGCGAACGCTGCCAGCGTCAGCAGGTAGTAGACGGGCCAGAACAGCCGCCCGCCGGAGCGAAAGACCGAGAACAGCTTAATAAAGGAAGCGGGCAGCGGCAGCGTGGCCAGCGTCACGCCGTTGGCGGTGATGACGTTGCTGACGGCAAACGCGGTCAGCACAGCGCAGACCGCACACAGCGCCCAGTGACGGCGCACAGTGCCCAGGATATGCCGCCGCGCTGACACGACCACGACAGGCAGTGCAGCCAGCACGCCCAGCCCCAGATAGGCAAAGGCGTCATAGTTGCCGCCGACCTGATTCTGTGCGGGCAGCAGGCGGCTGTACAAAACGCCGTTCACACCCGCCGGGTTCCACAGCGCGTTCAGGTTCATGGCAAAATAGCCGTACAGCGCCTGCCCGCCGCTGGTGGCTGTGCCGTAAAGCAGCCCCAGCGCCCAGCCCAGCGCCGCGGTGCAGAGCATATTGCCGCCCAAAAACAGCGCGGGCCGCAGCCATTGCCGCTGCTTTACGGCGTACTCAAGCAAAAGCGCCAGTGTGACAGCGTAGGTCATGGGCAGAAAATACGGGTGGATACCGACGGCCAGAATGTTGATGACAAACAATCCGCGCGACGCAAACCGGCTCTGCCGGCGGCAGACAAAATAACAGTACAGCGCCGCCAGCACAAGCCACTGCGCGCCGAGCGAGGTGTGCCGGAACGCGCGCTCCAGTAAAATCGGGCTGGCCGCAAACACAAGCGAGCCCGCCAAAGGAGCGGCAAGCCCCTCAGCAAACAGCCCACACAGCAGCGCCGCAAAGCCGCCCTGCAAAGCAAAGCAGACAAGGGTAAACCAGCCGAAATACTGGAACGTCCCGCCCAGCGCTGCCGCCAGCGGGCGGCACAGCACAGCCAGCAGCGGGATAGAATCGGTGTACGCAACGCTGACGCCCTGCGGCGCGTTGATGGCCTGCGTTACGCCGAGCGGCCAGCCCAGCGCACTGCTTCGGTAGAACAGCCAGCCCGCGTAGTGCTGCTGGATGTCCTTTTCAATGTAGCCGCCGCGGCAGAAGGCGTCGTTGGCTGCGTCCAGTGGTGCAAGGCCGTACACCAGCAAAAATACGGCAGCGCCGAGCAGCGCCCCCAGCCAGAACAGCCGGGCGCTGCGGGTAGATTTATGGTTCAGCATACCATGCCTCACAGGATTCAATAGAAAAAGCCGAAACAACCGGTAAAGCTGTTTCGGCTCGGGTAAATGCCGCTGACCGGGATCGAACCGGTACGGTATCGCTACCGAGGGATTTTAAGTCCCTTGCGTCTGCCAGTTCCGCCACAGCGGCATAATATATGTATTGTAGCGCAAGAAGGCGGAAATGTCAATCTTCCTGCCGCGTCTTTTTGCCGTCTTTTTGCGGAACGGGTGCAAAAAGCGGATTCCCCGCCCGACGGCACAAAAAATTCACCTTCTGCCGCTTGTGCTTTTGCTTTGAATTTGTTATACTAATATGGTATGTTTGGATAGGTACGCCCATTTGAGCGTTTATATAAGGAGAAATTCACTTGGAAAAACTGACCTACACCCACAACGATGCCGCCGCCAAGGCGCTGGCGGCGTTCTATGAGACACCGCCGCTGGCGTATGTGCGCAGCTACGGCTGCCAGCAGAACGTCAACGACGGCGAGAAGATCAAGGGCGTTTTGCAGGATGTCGGCTACGGCCTGTGCGACAATGTCGAACACGCCGACCTCATCCTGTTCAACACCTGCGCCGTGCGTGAGCACGCCGAGCAGCGCGTTTTCGGCAATGTCGGCGCGCTGAAAAAGCTCAAGGAGCAGAACCCGCGTCTGATGATCGGTGTCTGCGGCTGCATGGCCCAGCAGGAGCACATCGTCGAAAAGCTGCGCCAGAGCTACCCCTATGTGGACCTTGTCTTTGGCGTGGACGGCATTGACCGGCTGCCCGCCATGCTGGCCGAGCGCATTCGCAAGGGCAAGCGCTATCTGGAAAAGCCCGCCGAGCGCAACGCCGTGGTCGAGGAGCTGCCCATCCGCCGCGATTCCGGCTTCCGCGCGTGGCTGCCCATCATGTACGGGTGTGACAACTTCTGCACCTACTGCATCGTGCCCTACGTCCGCGGGCGGGAACGCAGCCGCGAGCCCGCCGCAATTCTGGCGGAGTTCAGGCAGCTTGTCGAGCAGGGCTATAAGGAGATCACCCTCCTGGGCCAGAACGTCAACAGCTACGGCAAGGGGCTGGAACATCCCATCGACTTTGCCGACCTTTTGAACCTGCTGTGCGAAGTCCCCGGCGACTACCAGATCCGCTTCATGACGAGCCACCCGAAGGACGCCAGCCGCAAGCTCATCGACACGATTGCCGCGCAGGAGCATCTGTGCAAGCATATCCACCTGCCCGTGCAGTCCGGCTCGGACCGGCTGCTCAAGGAGATGAACCGCCACTACAACGTCGCGCAGTACATGGATCTGATCCGCTACGCCAAGGAAAAAATTCCCGGTGTGACCTTCTCCAGCGACATCATCGTCGGCTTCCCCGGCGAGACGGAGGAGGACTTTGCCGCGACGCTCGACCTCATCCGTGAGGTGGGCTATATGCAGCTGTTTACCTTCATCTATTCCAAGCGCGCCGGCACCCCGGCGGCCAAGCTGCCCGACCCAACGACCCACGCTGAGAAGGCCGCCCGCATGGACCGCCTGCTGAAAACGCAGGAGGAGTTCGCCTTTGCCGCCACCGCCGCCATGGCAGGCCGGACCGTCCGTGTGCTGGTCGAGGCTGCGGGCCGCAATGAGGGCACCGTCAACGGACGCCTCGACAACAATCTGGTCGTGGAGTTCAAGGCTCCTGAAAGTCTTATCGGCCAGTGGGCCGACGTCCACATCACCGGCTCGCGCGCCGCACTGCTGGTGGGCGAGCTTGCTGAATAAACCTATGGCAACACCGCATAATTCCCGCCTTACGGCTTAAGCGCCGCTCCGGCGGCTGCGGCACGGCATCTGCGTTGCCAAAATGCTCGATAATACAC
>OLPY01002548.1_pt1 | contig 10866 bp, 10 predicted proteins | sample 1672481 | NCBI WGS metagenome assembly OLPY01 (sample SAMEA3136691, study PRJEB25190) | human gut metagenome | biome: human gut; feature: human-associated habitat; material: faeces | place: Austria | collected 2013 | reverse complement strand
TTCAGATAAACAGTTTTATTTTTTTCAACTGTCTACCTAAAAGGGAGCATACCAATTTAGCTTCAGGAGTTCGTCTGCTCCACAGCCTCACAAACCAGAATTTAACAATGTAGACAGAATTTTCTCCATATCCTTATTGTCGCTATTTTGTGCCAGCGCCATGACCTGTTTCAATTTCTCATTTTGATTTCCATCCGAATTATTCATAAGAGAATTTAAGAGAAAAAATAATGAGGGATCAGAAAATGGATTTGCTTCAGGAGCATTTTGAGTTTCAGCAGCCGCTGGTGCAGGTGGACGGACGAGTTCGGGATGTTCAGAAAGTATCTGGTTATATTTTTCGTAGAATCTGGAAAAATTCAGGATTTGTAGAATATTATCAATCTGGCGGGCTTTTTCTTCAGAGACAGAACTTCGAACGGAGCGAAGGATAGATTCTATATCCGTAGAATTATTTTCGAAGCCACAGGCGTTCAGGCGTTCACTGTCATCAAAGCCTTCTATAATCTTTTGCATTTCAGAAAACTTTAAACAGAGAGCCAGAAGTTTTCCAAGATTTGTATTACAATAGGGAATGACATTTTCTAAAATGGTAAGATTGTCATCATTTATGAGACGGGAGAGAGGGGATGAAGAATCATTTCGATTTGGCATAGAAACCTCCTTAAAACAGGAAAGCTACCTGTGAAGTTTTCATATATTGTAATATACAGGTAGAAGTATCTGTAATTATTCCATCTTATGAGAGGAGAAAAAGGATTATGAATGAAAATCTCATTGTGGAAGACAATACGATTTATGAGATAGACCCGGAATGTCTTAAGAAAAAAAGAAAGTGTCAGGGAGAAACGGGCGAAAAAGTGGAAACAGAAAACACTAAAAAGCAAAAAATGCAAAGGAGAAATAGATAAAATAGTAATACAAGTAAAAATATGAATAAGATGTCTGTTAAATTTGTGTTTTACAGATTATATGACAAATTTTAATGGGATTTTATCAGCCAAAAAAGGACTGCCGTATGTGACAGTCCTTTTTTTACGATTAGAAAATACAGGGCTAACTAACAGCCGCATCCACAGCCATTTCCGTTTGTGCCGATACCGCAGCCGTTGCCACAGCAGCAGAGAATAAGGATGAGCCAGATCAGATTATCATTGCCACATCCGCAGTCATTGCCATTATTGCAGCATAAAAGAATTAAGATCAGCCAAAAGCAGTTATTAAAACCAAAGTCATTTCCACATCCGCAACCGGAAGAACAGGAATTCTGGCAGTTTGTAGCAGCTAAATCACTCATGGGAAATACCCCCGTTTTTTGATTACAGTTTATAGTATGCATTATCAAGAGAATGTTTCTTTTCTGGTAAAAAAATTCTGCGAATCAGGAAAATGTAGGAAATTTCCAGAGGAGAACAATAGAATAGCAGGATTGAGATGTGAATATTTCATAAAAAATAGAGTTAAAAAACATTTTTCTTGATTTTTTTTGAAAAAATGAAAAAGTGGCTTGCTTTTTATTCAAAAATGGAATACAATTACCACTGGTATATGAAATAAGTAAAGAAAAACGAAGGGGAAGTTAATTTTCTTTTGTTTTAGAATTAGATTAGAAATTACGTTAGAGGAATTTTGGGAGGTAACGAAGTGAAACCATACAGAGAATTAAGCAAAGAAGAATTACTGGCATTACAGGCAGAATTACAGGCAGAATACGATGCGGAGAAAGAAAAGGGCCTGAATTTGGATATTTCAAGAGGTAAACCAGGAAAAGAACAGCTTGATTTATCTATGCCTATGATGGATGTTTTAAATGCAGAGTCTGTTCTTGCAAGTGAGAATGGCACAGATGTAAGAAATTATGGTGTGTTAGATGGGATTCCAGAAGCAAAAGAACTCATGGCAGGTATGGTAGGTGCAAAGCCTTCCCAGATGATTGTACTTGGAAACTCTAGCCTTAACATTATGTATGACTGTGTAGCAAGAGCAGAAATTTTCGGAATCATGGGAAATACTCCGTGGTCTAAACTTGACAAAGTAAAGTTCTTATGTCCAGTGCCAGGCTATGACAGACATTTTGGTGTGACAGAGCAGTTTGGTATTGAGATGATTAACGTGCCAATGACAGAAGATGGTCCCGATATGGATGTCGTAGAAGATTATGTGAATAATGACCCTGCTGTAAAGGGAATCTGGTGTGTACCAATGTTCTCTAATCCAGGTGGAGTTGTTTACTCAGATGAGACAGTAAAGAGATTTGCAAACTTAAAACCAGCAGCAAAGGATTTCCGTATTTTCTGGGATAATGCATATGGTATCCATTATCTTTATGACAGACCAGAAAGTGAACAGCCACATATTTTAAATATTTTAGAAGAGTGCGAGAAGGCTGGTAATCCAGATATCGTCTATGAATTCTGCTCCACTTCAAAGATTACCTTCCCAGGTGCAGGTGTGGCAGCAATGGCTTCATCTGAAGCAAACATCGCAGATATCAAGTCTAAACTCAAATGGCAGACAATCGGACCAGATAAGATCAATCAGCTTCGTCATGTGAGATATTTTAAAGACATTAATGGAATGAAAGACTACATGAAAAAACATGCAGCAATCATCCGTCCAAAGTTTGAGGCAGTATTAGAGACATTAGAAAAAGAACTTGGCGAGTTAGGAATCGCATCTTGGAGTAAACCAGTTGGAGGATATTTCATTTCCTTTAACGCAGAAAAGGGATGTGCGAAAGCAATCGTAGCTAAATGTAAAGAGGCAGGTCTTGTACTTACTGGAGCAGGTGCAGCTTATCCTTATGGAAATGACCCGGAAGATTCTAATATTCGAATCGCACCAACATTACCACCAATAGAAGAATTAAAGGTTGCAACAGATTTATTTGTAACATGTACAAAGCTTGTAACAGTAGAAAAATTTCTTAGCGAGATGGAATAAAACTAAAAACTATTTCTGCTTTTAAGTTGTGGTAGATTTTGCAGAATAGATAAAAGAATAACAAATATTTTGAAAAGAGAGATGTTTTTGCAGTTTGTGTTAAAACTGGAACGATATCTTTCTTTTTTTTGTGGTTGAAAGAGGGGAGATTTTTGGATAAAATGAAGAACATAACAAAAAAGTTGTACAAAATTGGATACATATATTCTCATATGCATTTCCTTGTGATATAATTAACACATTAAGGGCAATTACAACTTTAACCAAATAGGGAGGTATCTATGAGAGGAGTAGAAACAAGAATTCAGGAAATCAGACATGCTGTATTTACTGAAGTAGCCAAGATGGCTTACGAAGAGGGACCTGTTGATAAAAAGATTGAGGCACTGCCTTACAAAATCATTCCAGGAGAGACTGGTAACTTCAGAAATGATGTTTTCCTTGAAAGGGCAATCGTAGGAGAGCGGCTTCGAATGGCAATGGGCCTGCCATATAGAGGAGCAGCAGAACCAGCACCAGTATCTGATGGAATTATGGAAGCAGATAAGCCAGAAGGTTACTACACTCCACCACTCATTAATGTAATCAAGTTCGCATGTAATGCATGTGATGAAAAGAAAGTACATGTAACAGATGGATGTCAGGGATGTCTGGCACATCCTTGTATGGAAGTATGTCCAAAGAAGGCAATCTCTCTTGACCGTGTAACTGGTAAGTCCATTATTGATCAGGATGCCTGTATCAAATGTGGACGATGTGCAACAGTATGTTCCTATAATGCGATTATTGTTCAGGAACGTCCTTGTGCAAAAGCCTGTGGTATGAAAGCCATCACATCTGACGAGAACGGAAAAGCAACAATTGATTATGATAAATGTGTATCCTGTGGAATGTGTCTTGTAAACTGTCCATTCGGTGCAATTTCAGATAAGTCTCAGATTTATCAGGTAATCAAGGCAATCCAGTCCGGTGAAAAGGTATACGCAGCAGTAGCACCTGCATTCGTAGGACAGTTCGGACCAAAGGTAACACCAGAAAAACTTCGTGCGGCCATGAAAGAACTAGGATTTGCCGATGTACTTGAAGTAGCAATCGGAGCAGACTTATGTGCAAAACAGGAAGCAGAAGATTTCTTAAAAGAAGTACCAGAAGAACTTCCATTCATGGCAACATCCTGTTGTCCTGCATGGTCAGTAATGGCGAAGAAGCTCTTCCCAGAGTATGCAAACTGTGTATCCATGGCATTAACACCAATGACATTAACAGCAAGATTGATTAAAAATCATACACCAGATGCCAAAGTCGTATTTATCGGACCTTGTGCAGCGAAGAAGCTTGAAGCGATGAGAAGAACTGTTCGAAGCGAAGTAGACTTTGTACTTACTTTCGAGGAAATGAGCGGAATCTTCGCAGCAAAAGACTTAGATCTTGAAAATATGCATGAAGATGCAGATGGTGTCAATGATGTATCTACAGACGGAAGAAACTTTGCCGTATCTGGCGGAGTAGCACAGGCTGTAGTAGATGTAATCAAGAAAGAATATCCAGATAAAGAGATTAAAATAGCCAATGCAGAAGGCTTAGAAGAATGCCGCAAGCTTATGATGTTAGCATCTAAGGGCAAATATAACGGTTACTTATTAGAAGGTATGGCATGTCCAGGCGGCTGTGTAGCCGGAGCTGGAACAATGCAGCCAATTAAAAAGTCTCAGGGAGCTGTAAAGATTTATGCTACAAAGGCTAATCATAAGGTGGCTACTGAAACAGAGTACGTCAAAGAATTAGATAAATTAGTAGATTAATCCTGATTTGTGCGTCTGCGGAGCAGACGAACTCCTGAAGATAAATAAAGCATATTTGTGACTTTAGTCGCGGCGGTTTGAATGTTCGCTTATACGCTTGCATCCAAACCTTGCTCCGAGGCCACAAATATGCTTTATTTAGCTTCCTGGATTCTATTTTTCATCTGTTAAAACGCAAAAACTCATTCATCCAACAACAACATTTCCATCAATTTCCCATATACTGCATCACTTTTCTTCTCCCAGCTGTCGCAGATTGCAATCGCCTGTTCTTTTGACACGACGTTGATGTTCAGTTCTAAAAGAAGAGAGCCTTTTTCCTTAATCTGGGTTTTTACCATATATTCACCACGTTTCTTTTTGAGTGGATAGTAGTCTGCGGTAATATCGACTTCTTTTCGAAGCTGGTATTTTTTCTCGGCAAAGTAGTCGAGAATATCGTTCTTAATTGGCTCGGAAATCTGAGTGTGGAACATGGAGAGTGCTTCTTTTCCTGAGGAAATAAGGTGGTAGTTGGTAGTGTTGCGGATTGTTTCGGCACGGACAAATTCTGATTCCACCAGTTCATTGATTGCCTGCTGTAAGTGGAAATAGGATGTATATCCGTGGTTTACAAAAAATTCGCTTAGCTGGGAATTTGTCAGTGGAAAATCCAGATTATCCAGCATAAACAGTATCATTAATTTATATAATGTTAAAGATTCTTCTGACATAAGCTTCCTCCCTGCGTAAAGTTTCGTTGCTTCATTTCTTTATGGATGGTGTTTAAGACGAGTCGTTTGTGTCCGATCCATTTTGGAACAATTAAAAGGTCTTTCGGGCCATCTCCAGTCATTCGCTCAATGACAATGTCTTTGCGAAGCTGGCTAAGACAGATGATGAGATGGTTGATATATTCTTCCATGGTAAGAATATGAAATGGGTGCTGTTCGTAGTAACTGGCAAGTACGGTGTTTTTCAGTACATAAAGCATGGAAATTTTGATGCCGCTTACTGGGAGTGTATTTAGGTAACGGATTGTGTCGAGTTCCATGTCTAAAGTTTCACCGGGAAGACCGAGAATAATGTGTGCGGTCACGCGGATACCTGCCTCTGCGAGGGCATGACAGGTTTTCGTAAATGTTTCAGTCGGATATGCCCGGTTTAAAAAGGATGCCGTACTGTCGTGAGAGGTCTGTAATCCCATTTCGATAAAGACAGGTTTTCTTTTATTTAATTCTTCTAATAAATCTAAAATTTCCGGAGTAATACAGTCGGGTCTTGTGCCGATGGATAAAGCAACGATTTCAGGGGCAGTGATTGCCTCCTCGTAGAGGGCGCGAAGCCTGTCTACAGGGGCATAAGTATTGGTAAATGCCTGAAAGTAAGCAATGTAATGTTCGCCCTGATATTTTCTGGAAGTCTGTGACTTACCAAGATGAATCTGTTCGGAAACAGAGAGGGAAGCGTTCTCTGTAAATTCTCCGCTTCCCCCTTCGCTGCAAAAGATACATCCGCCAGTTGCGAGTGTCCCATCACGGTTTGGACAGGTAAAACCGCCATCTATGCAGATCTTATAGAGTTTTTTTCCAAAATATTCTTTAATAAAGCGACTGTAACTATAATAGCGTTCCATAAAAATTAATCAATATATTCTTTGACAGCGGCACTGACTACGTCAGCAATCTGTGGGTCAAATGCGTGTGGAAGAATGTTTGTATCACTTAATTCTTCTGCAGGAACAAGACCAGCAATTGCATGAGCAGCGGCAAGTTTCATCTCGGAAGTGATATGTGTAGAGTGACCTTCTAAAGCACCTTTGAAAATTCCAGGGAATACAAGCACGTTATTTACCTGATTTGGGAAGTCAGAACGACCAGTTCCAACAACCTTTGCCCCTGCTTCTTTTGCAAGGTGAGGAAGGATTTCAGGGTCTGGATTTGCCATAGTAAATAAAATAGAATCCTTTGCCATAGAACGGACCATATCCTGGCTTATGATGCCAGGAGCGGATACACCAACAAAAATATCGGAACCTTTCATCGCATCTGCAAGAGTCCCAGTCTTATGAGAAAGATTGGTAATCTGTGTCATTTTCTCCTGCATCCAGTTTAAGGATGGGTCGCCGGAGCATAAGATTCCCTGACGGTCACAGAGCGTAAGATCTTTAAATCCGTAAGATAAAAGCATCTTTGCGATAGCGATTCCGGCAGAACCGGCACCGTTAACAACTACTTTACAATCTTCTTTTTGTTTGCCGACAACTTTAAGAGCGTTGATAATTCCTGCAAGAACAACGATGGCTGTACCATGCTGATCATCATGGAAAACAGGAATGTCAAGCATCTTGTCAAGACGTTCTTCTATTTCAAAACAGCGTGGAGCTGCAATATCTTCTAAGTTAATACCACCAAAAGCAGGGGCGATTCTTACAACAGTTTCAATGATTTCTTCTGTATCCTGTGTGTCTAAACAGATAGGAAATGCATTCACACCGCCGAATTCTTTAAAAAGGGCAGCCTTTCCTTCCATAACAGGCATGGCAGCAAGGGCACCGATATTACCAAGACCAAGTACAGCGCTTCCGTCTGATACAACGGCAACGGTATTTGACTTGATTGTGTATGTGTAGGCTTCTTTTGGGTTTTTTGCGATAGCACGACAAGGTTCTGCAACACCAGGTGTATAAGCAATCGCGAGATCTTCTGCGGAAGCTACCTGACATTTGGCTTCTACAGAAAGTTTACCGTTCCATTGTTTGTGCATTTCTAAAGCTTTTTCTTTATTTGTCATAATTAATTCCGTCCTTTCCCAAAATATATTCTAGCATCGGTTTTCGCATTCTGCAATCAAATATTTCTCAAAAACAGGTTGTTTTCTTCCCAGTTTGTGCTATTATAGAAAAGACAATTCTGATTCGTCTTAATAATTTGATGCGAAGAAGAGATTTTTTTTCGAGTTTACATCATATTTTTAGTTACAATCTTTTGATTTCCCAATTGATTTAAAATGATAGTTGTATATATGCATAGAAAGAGGACTTTCATGCTTTATCAGAGTAGAGAAAATGCTGAATTTAGTGATAATAAAGATAAATTGGCCTTACAAAGAGAACGGCATAGGAACAAGTAGCTTTTTTGCGACAAAAAATATAAAATATTTAGAAGAATATAAAAGTTATTAAGAAAATCAAGTGGGAATCTTTGGCCGTTTGAATATCAAAATTTGATTATAAAGTTCTTTACAGGAAAATGTTTAAATGTTTAGGAGGTAAGAATGAATTTTAAAGAAATGACACTCCTTCAATTGAAGGCATATGCGAAGGAAAAAGGTATCCGTGGGGTAAGTACATTGAAAAAGAATCAGTTAATAGAGCGGATTATAGCGAGTGAAAATAAAAGTATACAGACAAAGGCAGAAGAAAGTATAAAATCAGAAAAAAATACCACATCAGAAAATGGTATAAAAACAGAGAAAAACGCTAAATCAGAAAATGGTATAAAAACAGAAGGAGGACCTAAAGCGGAAAAGAGAGTCAAAACAGAAGAGAATAGCAAATCAGAAGATAATATAAGAAAAACACAGCAAAAACCGCAGGAATCAGAGAAAAAAGAAAAAGTATATCACCATAATGACAGAGAAAATGGAAATAGTGTAAATAGTGCGAATGATGAAAATGCAGGAAAAGAAAATAAGAAAAGCGAATTATCCAGTTTAGACAGTGGAAATATGGCAGACGGTATTTTAGAAGTAATGCCGGATGGCTATGGATTTATTCGTTGTGAGAATTATTTGCCAGGAGAGAATGATGTATATGTTTCTCCATCACAGATTCGCCGTTTCAATTTAAAGACCGGTGATATTTTAGTAGGAAATATCCGTATTAAAACACAAAATGAAAAGTATAGTGCCTTATTATATGTACAGTCTGTCAATGGATATAAACCATTTGACGCAGCAAAAAGAAAGAACTTTGAAGATTTAACACCGGTTTTTCCGAATGAGAGAATAAGTCTTGAAACGGAAAATGCACCGCTTTCCATGCGTATGGTTGATCTCCTTTCTCCAATCGGAAAGGGACAGCGAGGAATGATCGTTTCTCAGCCAAAGACAGGAAAGACTACGTTATTAAAGCAGATTGCGAGAAGCATCACAGCGACAAGACCAAATATGAAAGTTATCGTTCTTCTTATTGATGAGCGCCCGGAAGAAGTAACAGACATCAGAGAATCCATTGAGGGACCAAATGCAGAAGTCATTTATTCCACATTTGATGAACTTCCAGAGCATCACAAAAGAGTATCTGAAATGGTATTAGAACGTGCAAAACGTCTTGTAGAACATAAACAGGATGTCGTTATTTTATTAGACAGTATTACACGATTAGCAAGAGCATATAATCTTCTTGTACCTCCAAGTGGAAGAACACTTTCCGGTGGTCTTGATCCGGCAGCGCTCTATATGCCAAAGAAATTCTTCGGAGCAGCAAGAAATATGCGCGAAGGCGGAAGTCTTACTATCCTTGCAACCGCACTTGTTGAGACTGGAAGCAAGATGGATGACGTTGTATTCGAAGAATTTAAAGGAACCGGTAACATGGAGCTTGTATTGGACCGTAAACTGGCAGAAAAGAGAATTTTCCCGGCAATCAATATCCAGCGTTCTGGAACAAGACGAGAAGACCTTCTCTTATCCAAAGAAGAACAGGAAATTGTATACGCCCTTCACAGAGAAATGTCCGGAAACCGCGCAGAAGAAAATATGGAGCAGATACTTAACTTCTTCAAACGGACAAAAAATAATAAAGAATTTATTCAGGTGATGAAGCATTCTTTGTTGAAAAAATAATATAAATTGTAATGTATGTATAAAATAAAGCTCCAATACCGACATAATTCGTAAATTACTGTAATTGACGGGACGAATAATGTGTAGTATTATTTGGAGCGAAACATTGCAAATCTCTGTCAGATATATAAATCATAAAGTCTGATGATGCTATTCGTGAAATCATTCAAAATCTTAAAAGTGAGGCAATTTTGGATATAACTATCCGAACTACTAATTTTCAAAATACCGTTGTGTTAAAAGGAAAAATAGTTTGTCTGTAATTGTATGATTTGGAATAGTAAAAAAATAAAAAAGGAAGATAAGATGATCAAACATTATTTAACAGTATTTTTAATTTCAATGGTTCCGATTGCAGAACTAAGAGCAGCGATTCCTTATTCACAGGCAGTAGGACTTCCACTGATTCCTTCTTATGTCATTGCAATCATAGGAAATATGCTTCCAGTACCAGTTATCTATTTATTTGCAAGAAAGGTACTCGAAATCGGAAGCAATATGCCAAGTATAATCGGTAAGTTCTGCCGCTGGTGCACAGCAAAAGGCGAAAAAGGCGGAGAAAAGTTACAGGCAACTGCAGGGAGAGGACTCTTTGTTGCATTACTTTTATTTGTAGGAATTCCACTTCCGGGAACTGGAGCATGGACAGGAACACTGGCAGCAAGTTTCTTAAAGATGAACTTTAAATCAAGCGTACTCGCAGCTATGTGCGGAGTTTTACTTGCCGGAGTCATTATGATGACATTAAGTGCCGGATTCTTTTCACTGATTCAATAGACAAAAGGAGATTGTTGGGGATGAAACGGTTAGGAAGTTTTTTTGATGAAATATACGGTTTTGATGGAATGTCCAGCTTCTTGCTGTTCATTAGTGTTATCCTGAATCTGGTTACAGGCATGTGGCCGTCGCAGGCAGTAAATAACTTTAATTTAATTAGTTATCTTCCGCTGTTAGGCTGCATTTTTCGGGTATTTTCACGCAACCATGAAAGAAGAGCGCATGAAAATGAATGCTTCCTTAAGCTGGCTCGTCCATTGTGTGAGAATATTATTGAAAAGCGTGAGGAACAGGCAGAGGCCAAGTTATTTCGCTTCTTCAAATGCCCAGTTTGCAAGCAGAAACTCCGAGTTCCAAAAGGAAAGGGAAAGGTGGAGATTACCTGTCCAAAATGTGGAAATAAATTCATAAAAAAAGCTTAGGGATTTGTTTTGCGCAGCAAAGGAGACGCTCTCAGTAAATAAAATGGTGTGCATCCCGTCAAGTAGACAATTAAAAAAATATAAAATTTTTGTGT
>OLPY01002517.1_pt1 | contig 11008 bp, 9 predicted proteins | sample 1672481 | NCBI WGS metagenome assembly OLPY01 (sample SAMEA3136691, study PRJEB25190) | human gut metagenome | biome: human gut; feature: human-associated habitat; material: faeces | place: Austria | collected 2013 | reverse complement strand
AATAGCTTAGAGTATCTTAATGAATTAGTTCAAAAACTTTCAAATAAAGAAATTGAAATATCTCAAAATCATGAACAAATAGCAGCTTTAGAAAAGCAAGCTATTGCTGTACATGAAAAAGGGGAAGTATTACGTAAAGAGGCTAAAGAATTAGTATCTCAAGTACAATCATGGCTAAAAGAATATGGAGAAGGATATAATTTAAACTATAAAGGGGAGAAGTGTGTAGAAATAGAAAAACAAGTTAAAGATATACAAAGATCTATAGAAAGGGCAGAAGAATGTTCATTAGATGCAAGTGACAAAGCTCTTAAAAAAGTAGAAAAGGCAAAAAGGTTAACTAATGAATATAATGGACTAAAAGGAGAATATATGAAGTATATACATGAAAAGGATGTAGAACCAGAGCCTGAGAATGTTGAAGATAAAGAAGATGTAGTTGAAGAAGAGGAAAAAGAAGAAAAAGAAGAAGAGTAATTAAATAATTATAAGTTAAAGCTAGTTTATTAAACTAGCTTTAACTTTTTATAAAGTTGCAAAAACATTTAAGAACACAATTAATTAATGCTTTAATGAAATAGTAATTAAATTTTAGGCTATAATGTCATATAATCTTGGTGTATAATATATAAAATCTTAAATATTATGAAAAGGAAAACTTTAATATGATAATTGATATAACACAAACAACTAAAATAGGAAGAGTTTATAGAGCGGGATCAGAACCATTAAAAGTAGAAAAGGTAACTAGATACTCAAAAAGTGGAAGTGAATACACTACAACATCATTTTCTTGTGATGTTCATAATATGGGGACACATATAGATGTAATGAATCCAGATGTGGTAATAGAAAATGAAAGACTAATAGGTGAGGGGATAAAGTTTGATGTTTCACATATACCAAACAAAGTAATAAAATTAAAAGACTTAGATCTTTCTCTTATAAAAGAAGGGGTATATGTATTTTTTCAAACAAACTGGGATCAATACTTTGAAGATGAAGAAAAATACAACAATCATCCAGAAATATCCATAGAGGTTATAAAATACCTAGTAGATAAAAACGTTAATATGATAGGAATAGATACTTTAGGTCTAGGAGTTAGCAAAAATCATGGAATTATAGATAAATACCTTGGTGATCATAAAATGTATGCCATAGAAAACTTATGTAACTTAAAGAATATTCCAAATAAAAACTTTAAGGTATATTGCTTACCTATGAAAATAGAAGGATTAGATGGGTATCCAGCTAGGATACTAGTAGAGTTTTAATTATGATAAAAGAACGAAGACGTATAATTATAGACTTTGAAGTACTATCAAAAGCAAATTTCTGGATATGTTGTATGAAAGACTATAAAACTCAAAAAGAACATACCATAATTAATGATAGAGAAGAATTACTAAGAGTTTTTAATAAAAATAAAGATTCAGTATGGGTGGGTTATAATATAAGAGGCTATGATCAATGGATATTAAAAGCAATAGTTGCAGGGGTTGATCCATGTAAAGTATCTGATATGCTTATAGAACATAAGGTATCAGGTTGGAAGATAGATAGAAAACTACATAAGATACCACTATATATATTTGAAATAAGTGATACATATAGAAGTTTAAAAGAATTAGAATTATTTATGGGGGAAGATATAAGAGAAAGTACTGTAGACTTTAACTTAAATAGATATCCAAATAACAAAGAAATAGATGAGCTTGTATCATATTGTATGCATGATGTTAAAATGACATTTAAAGTGTTTGAGCAAGTATATTATAGATATGAAGCACAAATAGGACTTATTGAATATTTTAATTTAGATAGTTCTATGATAAATAAAACAGAAGCTCAACTAAGCTCATACATATTACAAGCGAAAAAGCCAAACTATGAAAGAAATGATACAAAAGATTTTAGAATAATAGACACTTTAAATCTTAATAAGTATAAATATATAAAAAATTGGTATGAAGATTATAACAATAGAGACTTTAAAAAATATTTAAGAGTAAATGTGTATGGAATAGAAACTGACTTTGGTTGGGGAGGACTACATTCAGCTAGGAAAAAATATGAAGCACATGACTTTATAGTAAATTCAGATGTTAGTTCTTTCTATTCATCTATAATGATAGAATATGGACTATTAAGTAGAAATGTAAAAAAGCCAGAGAAATACAAAGAAATTAGAGATACTCGAATTAAGTTTAAAAAAGAAAATAATCCAATAGAAAAATCTCTAAAAATAGTATTAAATAGTGCATATGGAGCATGCCTAGATGTAAATAATGAGCTATATGACCCACAACAAGGTACAGCAATCTGTGTAAATGGACAATTATTGTTACTAGATTTAATAGAAAAAGTAGAGCTTGAGTTTGGAGATAAGGCTATATTTATACAAGGTAATACTGATGGTGTTATGTTTAAGTTTAATTCTAAAGAAGATGTAGATAGATATTTAGAGATTTGTAGTAATTGGTGTAAAAGAACGGGTATGGAGTTAGAGCACGATTTTATTAAGAAAATAATTCAAAAAGATGTAAACAACTATATTTATATAAAAGAAGATGGTCAAATAAAAAGTAAGGGAGCTTATGTTAAAAAACTAAGCATAATAGATAACGATTTACCTATAGTTAATAAAGCTATTAAAGAAAAATTAATAAATAATATAGATATAGAGACAACAATAAACAATGCTACAGATCTTATAGATTTTCAAAAGTGTGTAAAAGTAACCGGTAAATATAGCCACGTTGTATATGGTAAAGATAATATAGACTTAAAAGTACTTAGAGTATTTGCAAGTAAATCTATACTTGATAGTGCTATTATGAAAGTAAAACCAGATGGAAAGTTAGAAAAGATTAGTTATACACCAGATAGAGCTTTTATTGATAATGGAAATATTATAGGTAAAAAAGTACCTGATTATTTAGATAGAAATTGGTATATAAATTTAGCTAAAGAAAGACTTGATAGTTTTATACCTGAAGATACTTTTACATTATTTGATTATTTAGATATTTTATAATTCATAAATAATAAAAAACTGAGAAGGATATTAAATTAATAGTTTTCTAATAGTATAAGAAATCTTATATATGAATAAGCTATAAAATAGAATAAGTGCAATAAAAAAAGCAATGAAATTTACAATAATTATATTTCTCATAAAGCATAAATTTACCTCATAATATATGCATAGGGTGAATTTATATGAAATATTATATAAAGGTTGAAAAAGATGTAAAAATATTAGTAGAAGATATAAATTTTGATTTAGGAAATCCTATAATGTTTGTTCATGGATGGCCATTAAATCACAATATGTATGAATATATAGTAGAATATTTTGCAAGTAGAGGACATAGATGTATAGCAATAGATCTTAGAGGTTATGGTAATTCAGATAAACCCTACACAGGGTATGATTATGATAGAATGGCAATGGATATAAAACTTGTAATTGATGCACTTAAATTAAGTGATATTACTTTAGTAGGCCACTCTATGGGTGGTGCAATTTGCTTAAGATATATGTCTAAATTTAATGAAGATAAAGTATCAAGGCTTTGCTTACTCAGTGCTGTAGCACCAAAGTGGGTTCAATCATCCAATTGGCTATATGGATATACTGTAGATGAAGTAAATAAACTTATAGATAGTTTTAAGAGTGATAAACCTAAAGCAATAATAGACACATCAGAATCATTTTTTATAAATTTACTAGTCAAGGTATATTAGATTGGTTCTTTAATATGTGTTTAATGGCACCCTTATGGTCAACTGTTAACTCTTTACGTGCACTTAGAGATGAGGATGTATTTAATGATTTAACTAATATAAAAATACCTACATTAATATTATATGGTGTACATGATACTATATGTCCTTATCCCTTTGCTGAATATATGAATAGAACAATAAAAAATTCTGTTTTAACCCCTTTAACAGATGGAGGACATGGTGCATTCTATGAATGTAAAGATGAAATAAATAAATCACTTGAAGCGTTTATATATAATTACTTACAGTAAATATAATTACAACCAATGATAAGTTTAAATTTTTGATTATATATAAGTTTTAATTAAAATACTTCATTAATTAAAACTACTAAGTTGTATTTTCTAAAAGTACCATAGATAATACAACGCATTTTATAATGTAGAATTATTATTAGAACATATATATTATAAACCAATTAATAGAAAGAAATTAAATATATCGCACAAGAGATATAGCTATTTTTATTTCAAATTTATCGCATAACTATATAATATAGCATTTTACAAAATAAATAAAAATACAAACGTAGACTAAAAATAATTGTGCTATACTTATTAGTAAGTAGTTATTAGACTCAAAACAAGAATTAAATGGGGGTATCATATGAACAATCAAGGGGAAAAACAACAAAATTCAAAAGACAAGAAATGGGAGATGAACCAATAAAACTATTTATCAATAGTCAAGGTGGTCATGTAGAAGCAGGAGATACTATACATGATATGATTAAATTTATAAAACCTCGTGTTATTATAATAGGTACTGGATGGGTTGCAAGTGCAGGAATAACTATATATCTTGCTGCTGATAAAGAAGATAGATATTCATTGCCAAATACTAGATACATGATACATCAACCATTAGGTGGATGCCAAGGTCAAGCGACAGATATAAATATAGAGGCAAAAGAAATAGTAAGAGTTCGTAAAAGAATTAATAATATAATAAGTAATGCTACAGGTCAGCCACTAGAGAAGGTTGAAAAAGATACAGATAGAAACTATTGGTTAAATGCAGAAGAAGCAGTTGATTATGGTATAGTAAACAAAATTATAACAAGCTATGATGAATTACCTAATTTATAATATCAATGTAGTATGGAAAAATACTTTAAATAAAGATTATAGTTAAAATTTATATAAATAAGATAAAGCCTTGCAATCATTTAGTTTTTAATGATTTAAGGCTTTTTATTATAAAATTATTTAATACATTAAAGTAAAATTAATAACTATGTAACAATTTTTAGTTAGGTTGTATTTTATGTTAATATATAGTCTTTTTACAAGTGGATAAAAATAATTTCATAAAGTTTATGTATTAATTATTATGGTATAATACTAAAAGCGAAAAAATAAAACAACTAAGGAGAATTTATGGACAAAAATAAAATGAAAAAGATATTGTTTATAAACTTTATAACAATGGCAACATTTAATATGGCACATCCAGTAACACCATCGCTTATAAATGCACTAAGTATGCCAACATATATGTTTGGTGTATTATATTCAACAATGTCAATAGCTCACTTTGTAATGTCTCCTATATGGGGTTCAATGTCTGACCAAAAAGGGAGAAAAAGATTTTTAGTTATAGGTGTAATTGGTTATGGTCTTAGCCAACTAGGGTTTGGATTTATAGAAAGTACACCTTTAATACTTTTATTTAGAATAGCAGGTGGTGCTATGTCAGTAGCATTTATAACTACATGTATAGCGTATGTAAGTGACATATCTTCAAAAGAAGAAAGAACAAAGTATATGTCATATCATACAGCTACAACATCTATAGCTAGTTCTGCAGGAGCTTTAATAGGTGGATTTTGTGGCGGATATGGATATAAAGTTGCATTTTTAACTCAGTTTATATTATGTTTAGTAGTTGCAGGGATTATATACTTTATAGTAGATGAAACTGTAGAGAAAAAACAAGGTAAGATAGAAGTTTATACAAAGCATCTTAGAAAAGGAAATAAAACTACTAAATTAAATCCGATACTAAGTACAATGATGATAGTTATGACTTTAGTAACTATAGCAACAACTTCATATAATTCTACAATAAATTATTACTTAGAGTCAGTTCTTAATATGCCAACAATGGTAAATGGTATAGTTATGGCTGTTGCAGGGTTTATAGCATTAATAATGAATTTATGGATAAACCCTTATTTAAGTAAAAAGTTTAATGAAAAATATACATTAGTAGTTGCTTGTGTAGTATCAGGTGTAAGTATGTTAGTAGCTTCATTATTTAATAACATAATGCTTAGCTTTATGTTTATAATGATATTTGTTGGAAGTAGTGCTTTAGTTACTCCAATACAACAAAGTATAGTATCAAAACTTGCTAAGGATAATTATGGAGAAATAATGGGAATACAAGGGTCTTACAAGGCTATCGGTATGATTGTAGGATCTTTAGCTTCTGGATTTATATTTGATATAGGAAATAAATTACCATTTATATTAAGTGGAATATGTTGCTTAATAGTATGTATCTTGGTATCTAGAATTTCTTTAAAGGAAAAAGCTGAAACGATTAGTGTATAAGTGAAAGGGACTGCCTCAAAATAGAGGTCAGTCTCTTTTATTTTAACCATAAGTATAAATTCACGACGTAAGGGTTAATTATAATAACTTAGATGTACCTATATAGTAAATATAATGACTATTTTGTAACATTTTTGAAGCAAATACCATGTATAATAGAATTATAGCAAACATCATAGGAGGAAGGCAGAATATGAAAATTAAAACCTTTATAATCAGCGCTATAACCCTATTTATATCACTGTACTTAATAATTGGATATCACTCTTTAAAACATATAGATAAAAATAGAATAGATGTAAGTAAGTATATAACACTTGTTGATGAAGTAAGTGAAAATAAAGTACAGGTAAATTGGAAATATGTAGTTTCAATTATAGCAGTGGAAAATAAAAATAAAATAAAGAATATATCAGATGATAAAATAAAGAATACAGCTAATTTATTTATAGAAAAATCAGATAATGGTTATAAGTTAAATAGTTTAGATAATGTATTAAATAAATTAAATTTTACTGACAAAGAAAAAGAAAGAGTAAATGATTATATAGACCAATTAAAATACTTTGGATTAACCCCTTATAGATTAAAAGAAGATAGTAAATACACTAAATTTATAGAAGAAATAAAAGATGAAGCCATTAAAAATTATAAAGAATATAAAATATTACCATCAATAACAATAGCTCAAGCAATTTTAGAATCGAGCTGGGGAGAATCAGATTTAGCTCAAATATATAATAATCTATTTGGAATTAAAGCAGATTCAAGTTGGAAAGGTGAGTATGTTACATTAGAAACATTTGAGTTTTATGATACAAAAATAGAAGATAAATTTAGAGTATATAGTAATAAAAATCAATCTATAAAAGACCATGCAAAATTTTTAGTAGATAATCAAAGATATAAAAAATATGGGGTATTTGAAGCAAAGACATATATAGAACAAGCATATGCTTTACAAAATGCAGGTTATAGTACAGCAGAAGATAACAGTGGACAAAAACGATATGCAAAAGATTTAATAGAGCTAATACGCCAATACAATCTTCAATTAATTGATAGTGAAATAAAGATAAGTGATTAATATATAATGACTTAATAAAATATTAATACATATAAAGTTATAACATTTATTAAATCATTGTTTAATAAATGTTATAACTGGTATTTATAATATTAAATAAGTTAATATTAAGCGTAGCTGAAGGAGAAAGTAAGGATGAGATATTTTATTGTTCAAGGCAAGATAAAAAATCAAGATAAAATGAACGATAGTATAATGAAAGAACATATGGCTTATTCTCAAAAAGCAATGGATAATGGGTTAATATTAATGTCTGGACTTAAATCTGATATAAGTGGTGGAGTATTTATTATGAAAGCAGAGTCTATTGAAAAAGTAGAAATCTACCTATCTAATGAACCACTTAAAGTTAATGATATACAAGACTATAGTATATTAGAGTTTTTACCACACTATTTTAACCAATCACCAAATGAATGGTTTAACAAATAATTTAAAAGAGTGATTTATATTTCTAAAATTAATTATTTTTATATTAATCTATTATGTACAAAAGAGGCTATATCAAAATGGATAAGCCTCTTTTTTGTGAAAAAATATATTTAAAAAGAGTTGCAATGTTGTAACAAAAGTTGTAATATATGAGTATAAATAATATATGAACAATTATTCATATATATAAATATTCATATATTTATATAGGAGGAACTTATGAAAGATATAGAAGTATGTTGCAGTAATGAATTACATGAAGAGATAGTTGATTCTGTAAGAGCTAAAATGCCAGATACAGAAATGTTATATGAATTAGCGGAACTATTTAAAGTATTTGGAGACACAACAAGAGTAAGAATATTATACGCACTATCAGCACAAGAGATGTGTGTATGTGATATAGCAGATCTATTAGATATGACTCATTCGTCAATATCACATCAGCTTAGAGTTTTAAAACAAGCTAGATTAGTAAAATTTAGAAAAGAAGGAAAAATTGTATTTTACTCTCTAGATGATTGCCATATAAGTCAAATATTTAGTTGTGGGCTTGAACATATAGAAGAAAGATATAAAAGATAGGAGATGAGTTTGTGGGAGCGTGTAGTATAAGTAAAAAAGAGATAATACTAGGAGGCTTAGACTGTGCTCATTGTGCAGAAGTAATTAATGACAAGGTATCTAAATTAGAAGAAATAGAATATTGTAACTTAAACTTCATAAATAAAAAACTGACTATAGAAATAGCTTGTGATTTAGAAATAGATAAAGATGATGTTGTATCAGAAGTTATAGATATAATAAATGATACAGAGCCAGGACTTGATATAAAAGTATTGGGAAATGAAAACACAAATAATAAAAAAGTTGAAATCACATTAGGTGGGTTAAATTGTGCTCATTGTTCAGAAGAAATAGGAAATAAAGTATCGAAATTAGACAATGTAGTACAGTCTAACTTAAATTTTATAAGTAAAAAGCTTACCGTTGAAGTAGCTAAAAACGTAGATGAAAAATTAGTTATAGAAGAAATTATAGATATAATAAATGATACAGAACCAGGACTTGATATAAAAGTTAATTTTTTAGATACAAAGAAAGAAAACAAAGTAGAAGCTATTGAAGAAGTTGAACCTTCAAACAAACGTGATTTAATAAAATTAATTATAGGTAGTATAATGTATATCTTTGGAATTTTCCAAACTGCAACTGGATTTGAAAGTAAGTTTGTTAATATACTATTTTTAATAGTTTATTTAATAGTAGGTTATGATGTATTATTAAAAGCCTTAAAAAATGCATCAAAAGGTAGAGTATTTGATGAAAACTTCTTAATGTCTATAGCAACAGTAGGAGCTGTTATAATAGGAGAAGTACCAGAAGCAGTAGGAGTTATGCTTTTTTATAAAATAGGTGAATATTTACAAAGTATAGCAGTAGGAAAATCTAGAAAATCAATAACTTCACTTATGCAAATAAGACCAGATTCTGCTAACTTAAAAGTTGGATCAGAAATAAAAGTAGTTTCTCCAGAAGAAGTAAGTATTGGAGATATAATAGTTGTAAAGCCAGGTGAAAAAATACCTTTAGATGGAGTAGTAGTAGATGGTTTTTCAATGGTTGATACATCAGCACTTACAGGAGAATCAGTTCTTAGAGAAATAGGTGTAGGAGAGTCTGCATTATCAGGATTTATAAATAAAAATGCACTATTAACAATTGAAGTAACTAAAGAATTTGGAGAATCAACAGTTTCAAAAATACTTGATTTAGTTGAAAATGCAAGTAGCAAAAAATCTAAAACAGAAAACTTTATAAGTAAGTTTGCAAAATACTATACACCATTTGTATTATTTTCTGCTATGGCAATAGCATTTATACCACCACTAGTAGTACCTAATGCTGAATTTTTAGATTGGTTTTATAGAGGACTAGTATTTTTAGTTGTTTCTTGTCCTTGTGCTTTAGTTTTATCAATACCATTATCATTCTTTAGTGGAATTGGTAACTCATCTAAACATGGGATATTAATAAAGGGAAGTAACTATTTAGAAGCACTTAAAAATGTAGATACAGTAGTATTTGATAAAACTGGTACACTTACAAAAGGTGTATTTAAAGTAACAAAAGTATCGCCTGTTGGAATAAGTGAAAAAGAGTTAATAGAATATGCTGCATATGCAGAAGTAAATTCAAACCATCCAATAGCAAAATCTATAGTAAATTACTATAAAGAAAGTATAGACTTAGAAAAAATAACATACTTTGAAGAAATAGCAGCACATGGTATAAAAGTAAAATATAATGATTTACACATATTAGCTGGTAATGATAAGTTAATGAGCAGTGAAAATATATTATATTTCAAAACTGATGATATAGGAACAGTAGTTTATATAGCAGTTAATGGAGCTTATAGAGGATATATAGTAATATCTGATGAAATAAAAGAAGATAGTAGAGAAGCTATAAGAAACTTAAAACTAAGTGGCGTTAAAGAAGTTGTAATGTTAACAGGAGACAATGAAAATGTAGCAAATAAAATTGCTAAGGAGCTAGGAATAGATAAAGTTTATTCAAACTTATTACCTAATGAAAAAGTTGATAGATTAGAAGAAATATTTAAAAATAAATTATCAAAAGAAAAAGTTGCATTTGTTGGAGATGGTATAAATGATGCTCCAGTACTTGCAAGAGCTGATGTTGGTATAGCAATGGGAGCATTAGGGTCAGATGCAGCAATAGAGGCAGCCGATGTAGTTTTAATGACTGATGAGCCAAGTAAAATTGCTAAAGCAATAGAAATAGCAAGAAAGACAAATAAAATAGTATGGCAAAATATTGTATTTGTATTAGGGGTTAAGGCCATAGTATTAATACTAAGTGCAGGTGGAGTAGCTACTATGTGGGAAGCAATATTTGCAGATGTAGGAGTTGCTTTAATAGCAGTATTAAATGCAATGAGAGTTATGAAATAAATAAAAAGCTATGTAAAATAAAGTGTGCATTTTCTAAAAAATTATGATAATTAGTATATATAATATCATAGTATAAAAGGAAAATGCACACTTTTTATGTCCTGAATTGTATAATTAAATCAGACAAATATATAAACAAAAAAGACACTTATGAT
>OLPY01002516.1_pt1 | contig 11009 bp, 5 predicted proteins | sample 1672481 | NCBI WGS metagenome assembly OLPY01 (sample SAMEA3136691, study PRJEB25190) | human gut metagenome | biome: human gut; feature: human-associated habitat; material: faeces | place: Austria | collected 2013 | reverse complement strand
CCGGCCAGCTCGGAATCCTCGGGAGCGCCGCCCGCGGCGACCACCTTACGGAACTTCATTTCGGTGAACATGATCATCGTCCAGTTGATGATGCCGGCGATGGTGGTAATCGACATCAGATAGTTGAACGCGAACTCAGGCCACACGAACACCACGACCACGGCGATGGCGGTGATCACGGCGGACGTCAGCACGCCGGCCACCGGCACGCCCTTAGCGTTGAGCTTGCCCAGATACGCGGGTGCATTGCCTTGTTTGGCCAGCGAATACAGCATGCGGGAGTTGGCGTACAGGCCGGAGTTGTAGACGCTCATCACAGCGGTCAGGCACACGAAGTTGAGGATGCCGGCGGCCGCGTGGATGCCCACGGAATCGAAGATTTGCACGAACGGGCTGGGAACATCGTCTCCGCCGATGGTGTTCCACGGTATTACGGCCATGATTACGCCGAGCGCGCCAATGTAGAACACGAGAATTCGCCAGATAATGTCATTGGTGGCGCGGGGAATCGTACGACGAGGGTCCTCGGTTTCGCCGGCGGTGATGCCGATGAGCTCGGTGCCGCCGAAGCTGAACATCACCACGACAAGCGCCATCAACAGGCCGGTCCAGGTGCCGTCCTTAGTCTGCTCCATGAGACCGTTCGGGAAGAAGCCCCCTTCCAAGGTGAACCAGTTGGCAAAGCTCGCTTTGATGCCGGATGCGGTGGGCAGAGCGAAGATGATGACGGCCAGGCCGCCGACGATCATGGCGATCACGGCCACAATCTTGATAATGGCGAACCAGAACTCGAACTCACCGAACTTGGAGACGCCCAGCAGGTTGGCGGCGCAGATAATCACCAAGAACACGGCCGCCGACACCCATGTCGGAATCGCCGGGAACCAGTAGTTTACGAATTTGCCCACCACGGACAGCTCAACCATCGAGACGAGGATGTAATTGAACCAGTAGTTCCAACCGGAGATGAAGCCGGCGCGCTTGGACCAGTAGCGAGTGGCGTAGTAGCTGAACGCGCCCGCCTTCGGATCCTCAACGGACATTTCGCTCAGCGCGCGCACGATCATGAAGATTGCGAAGCCGCCAACCAAGTAGGCGAGCAGAATCGAGGGGCCGGCCAGCGCGATGGATTCGCTGGAACCATAGAACAGGCCGGTTCCGATGGCGCCGCCCAGTGCAATCAGCTGGATATGACGGTTCTTCAGTGACTTGCGCAGCGTGGCCGGCACCGGCACGTCGTCGGTTTCGCGCGGCTTCTTAGGCGCATCAGCAGTACTCATTGTGCCCTTCTCTCACATTTCTTGGGTTTTGGCGCACGCGGGGCTTGCCGCGATGCGCAACGTTCGTTATTCTATGCCGCCGTATCGTCTCAGAAATGGTCAATCGTCTATTTGTGCGCTATCGCAAGCGCGGGCGTGGGCGCGGCCGGTGAGCAGGCGAAGCTATAGCGAGCGATGCTTATGAAACCGCACGCTTCACTGAGTTCACTGAATTCACCGTGTTCACTGCGTGGCAGGCATACACATGGTGAAGATGGTGTGGGACACCGATTCGGGAGAGGCCGCGAGATCGGTGGCGAGCCAATATTGCAAAAGCCCAATGCTGCCGGACACGGCGAATCGCATACGCATCTGCGCCTCGGCTGGGTAACCCGCCGAAGATTGCAACTGTTCGCCTACGCCGCGCTGGCTGTAAATCAATCCCAGCAGCTGCTGCTGGAAGCCGATATCCGCTTTCGGGCTCATCAATACCTGCAGATGCTTGCGATTGTCGGCAATGTACTGGCAGATGCGCTCAATAACATGCTCGATGCCGGCAGAATCTGGCTGGGCGAGTAGCTGTTCGAGTGCGGTGGTGACCCAGGCCATGGTTTCGTCTTCAATGTCGTGCAGCAGTTCCTCGATGCTCGCATAATGCGCGTAAAACGTGGAACGATTCACATCGGCCCGCTCGCACAACGCTTTAACGGTGATGGAGCCGAGCGGCTGATTGCGCAGCAACTCGATAAGCGCGTCCTGCATGGCACGTCTCGTGTAGCGGGTGCGGCGGCTTTCCGTCAATTCTTTGGCCATGGCCTTCTCCCCAAATTCCGACAACCCACAATCCAACTGTTGGTTGCAGAACCGACACAGTGTTGTTTTACTTGAGTATAGCAGGAAGTTTTGGCGGGGCCTATGGGGCTAGGTGGCTGCCACGAGCGCGTTGGAGGTGTGCGATGGCGTATATCGAATTCGACCATGTGGTCAAGGAATATCCTTCTGGTAGCAGTGTGATTCGCGCGCTCGACGAGGCCAGCTTTACCGCCGAACAAGGCGAATTAAGCGTGATTCTGGGACAGTCCGGTGCCGGCAAAACCACGGCATTGAACATTCTGGGCGGCATGGATACCGCCACAACCGGCCGCGTAGTGGTCGGCGGGCGCGATATTACGGGCCTGCGGAAAAAGGGACTGGTGACCTACCGGCGCAACGACATCGGCTTCGTTTTCCAGTTCTACAATCTTGTGCCGAACCTTACCGCGCTGGAAAACGTGGAGCTTGCCTCACAGATTTGCCCCGACCATTTCGACCCGGTGGAAACCTTGTACAAGGTCGGGTTGGGGGAGCGCATGGGGAACTTCCCAGCGCAACTGTCCGGCGGCGAACAACAGCGTGTATCCATCGCCCGCGCGATTGCCAAAAAGCCGAAGCTGCTGTTGTGCGATGAGCCGACCGGTGCGCTCGATTACGAGACCGGCAAGGAAGTGCTGCAGTTGCTGCAGGATATTTGCCAAACACAAGGCATGACCGTAATGATCATCACGCATAATTCCGCGCTTGCACCGATGGCTCACAAAGTGATTCGCTTCCGCTCCGGCAAGGTGACCAGCGAGGAGGTCAACGCAACGCCGCGGCCCATCGCCGATATCGAATGGTAGGTGATTGGCGATGCTCACTGCAAGACACTCTGTGAAACGCCCCGTGAAACAAGCGAGGCGATTCGTGAAACAACCTGTGAAACATTCTGTGAGACGGCGGAACCTCGACGATAGCGGCGGTCGAGGAGCGGGCGTTTCTGCGGTATTTGCCAAAGATACGTTGCGTTGCTGGCTGCGCAGCTGGAAGAGGTTCGTCTCGATCGCCGTCATTACGCTGCTTGGCGTGGCCGTGCTGACCGGCATCTACGCCGGATGCCGCGATGCTTTTCTGGCGGCCGGTCGTTTTTACGATCAGCAGGGACTGCATGACCTGCAGGTGCTATCCACATACGGCCTGACCGGTGATGATGCAGCGGCACTGCGCCGAATCGACGGTGTGCAAACCGTGCAGCCCGAACGTTCTCAGACGGTGACCACGTTGGTGGACGGCACCAAGAAAACCGTGACCATGCAGGAAATCGGTACCGAAGGGCTTGATCAGCCGTACATACGGCAGGGCAAACTGCCGAACAAGGCCGGCGAAGTGGCGGTTACGCAGCAATTCCTGAACGATAGCGGACTCAAGATTGGCGGCACCATTACTGTGACGCCACAAGACACCTCTTCATCCGTCATATCGGTAGCGGCCACGGAGACTGACGATTCCAATAATGCCGATACGGTAGGTGTCGCCGCCAATGCCTCGGCATCCGATGCGAAGTCCGACGCCAATACGGACGCCGACGCCGAGCAATCCCCGCAGTTCCCCACGAAACTCACCATCACCGGCGTCGTACTCGACCCGCGCGACCTCAACAATCCAGACGGCTATTCGGGCATGACCTCCTTCCGGTCCACCTCATCCGAGGACTATACGTTCTTTGCACCCAGCGACGGCGTGACCGGCAATATATACACTGCGATATCGGTTGCCGTCACTGGTGCGTCCGATTTTGACACGTTTTCCGATGCCTACGATGAAGCCATCAAAACCGTGGCCGACCGTATCGAACATCAGATACAGGCCACACGCCAGAAAGCCCGTCGTCAACAGATCGTCTCCAGCGCGCAGCGCAAACTGGATGATGCCAAAGACGAGGCCAACGAGCAGCTGGACGAAGCCCAGAAGCAGATCGACGACAACTGGGCCGAGCTGGAAGCCAACAAAACGACATTGCAAGATAGCCGTACCGAATTGGAGAACAACAGGACAACCATTACCGATGGCGAACGGCAGCTCGCCGATGGACGTGCGCAGATTGCATCGGCCCGTCAACAGATCGCGCAAGGTCGCCAGCAGATAGCCGAAGCGCGCACCCAGCTCGAATCGGGCAAAGCGCAGCTCACCTCGGCTCGCAAACAGCTCGATGCGGCGCAAACGGAACTGACTGCCAATCGCACGAAAATCGAACAGGGCATTACCCAAATCGACCAAGGCATGGCGCAAATTGATCAGATGCTGCCCATGATTCAACAGGCCAACAATCTACTGGCGCAACTTGACCCGAATATCGACCTCAACTCACCCACATGGCAGGCCATCAAGCAACTGCTCGCGCGCCTTGGCATTACCGTGCCTGAAGTGCCGTCAATCAGCGATCTGCGGCAACAGCTGACCGCCAAGCAAACGGAACTGCAAACGCAGCGAGACAGTCTGGCCCAGCAGAAAGCCGATTTGCAGCGCACATTAAACGAAACCATTGCCCCCGCACAATCCACCTTGGACCAGCAGAACGCGCAACTGACCGCCAAGGAACAGGAAGCGGCTGCAGGAGAGGCGCAGCTCAATACCAAATCCGCGGAACTCGAAGCGAATGCCGCAACCCTCGAAACCCAGTCGGCGCAACTTGAAGCGCAGGCCGCCCAACTGGCCAGCGGCAAGCGGCAGCTTGAAGAAGGCGAGCGGCAGCTGAAAGAAGGCGAACAACAGCTCGCGGACGGCAAGGCGAAACTGGGTGATGCGCAGTCTGCACTCGATGCGATGCGAAGCGAAGCGGAAAGCGAATTCGCCAAGCAGCAACGGCGCATCGACGATGTGGCCAACGCACGTTGGTATGTGCAGACGCGCGCTTCGATCGACGGATTCAGCTCGCTCAAATCAGATGTCAGTTCCATCGAATCCATCGGCCGCGCATTCCCGATTGTGTTCCTGCTGGTCGCCGTGCTCATGAGCCTGACCACCATGACCCGCATGGTCGAGGAAGATCGCGGACTTATCGGCACCTACCTTGGACTCGGCTATGGCGGACTCGCCGTGTCCAGCCGGTATCTGCTGTTCGCGTTGCTCGCCTGCTTGGTCGGCGGCGGCATCGGTCTGCTGGTCGGATTCCTCGGCATCCCGGCATTCCTGATGGTGGTGATTGAGGGACTGTATATATTGCCCGGTGTGCGACTTGAATACGACTGGCTGTACGGCTCGGCCGGCATCGTGCTGTTCGTGGTCGGTGTGGGCGTGGTCACCGCGCTCGCCTGCCGCGAGGAGATACGGCACACGCCCGCCGCGCTGATGCGCCCGAAGGCGCCGAAGGCGGGCGCTCGCATATTGTTGGAGCGGATTCGCCCGGTATGGAGCCGGCTGAACTTCCTCGGCAAAGTCACTGCGCGCAATATCTTCCGATTCAAGTCGCGTTTGATTATGACCGTGGGCGGCGTGGCTGGTTGCACAGCGCTGATTATCTGCGGATTTGCGATTAACGACACCGTCGACACGACTGGCGTCAAGCAATATGAGCAGATCTACCAGTATGACTTGATGGTGGTGGCCAATGACGATGACGCCGCCGCGATGCGCAAGCAGGTGGCACAAGATGGCCGGGCCACCGAAACGCTGAATCTGCGCGTGGATAGCGGCGAGATGAGCAATGCGGCGCAGGAAAGCGAAACCGTGCAGCTGATGACGGTGCCCAACAATTCGTTGAACAAACTGAACGACATGGTCACGCTGGAAGAGGCCGGTGACGATGGGTGGTTCGAGCTGCCCAATATCTTCGGCAAAGCGGGTGGCGGCACTGTAGCGCTGGACGATAGTGGTGTGATTGTGGCGAAGTCCGCAGCCAATTCGTTGGATATTCATGCGGGCGACACCGTCACGTTGAGCAATGGCGGCAGCGGGCGGGCCAAGGTGAAGGTTGCGGCGGTGACGCGCAACCTCATCGGCTCTGATGTGTACATCAGTGAGCGACTGTACGACCAGAAGTTTGCGGCCGACGGTGTGACGTCTTCGGCTTCGGGAGATGGCACTGCCTCGACCTTGACGTGGAACGCGATGCTCGCCAAGCTGAAAGGTTCCGAGACCGAACAGGCCGAATATGCGGATCGGTTGGGCGAGGAATCGTCGGTGCTCAAGGCCGTGAGCTGTGCGCATCTGGCCGCCACGTTTAAGTTCGATTTGATGGGTGCCGTGGTGGCGCTGATTGTGGGGCTCGCCGGCGGCCTGGCGCTGGTGGTGCTGTTTACGTTGGCCAATACGAACGTGTCCGAACGCATCCGCGAGATGGCCACACTGAAGGTGCTGGGCTTCTATGACCGCGAGGTGCACAACTACGTGAACCGCGAGATGATGATATTGACCGGTATGGGTGTGGTGGTTGGTCTGCCGCTTGGCAGGTGGATAGGCGGATTACTGACTGCTGCGTTGAATATGCCGTCGCTGTATTTCGAAGTGGAAGTGCACTGGTACAGCTATGCGATTGCCGTGGTGGCGACGCTGGCGTTCGCGCTGCTGGTGCAGCTGTTCACCAACCCAGTGCTCGATCGCGTAGACCCGGTCAGCTCGCTCAAGTCCGTGGAATAGAGGTAGAAGTTCAATTTGGTGTTGATGAATTGAACTTTTTGGCGGAATATTTACAGTATCATCGCATGTGTTCTTGAGCTGAGCGGTTTTCGTGACATATTTCGGTGATACAGTTTGAACTTGTTTTGAACGAGTATCGCGTCTGGTGCGTAACAATCGGGCGGCAGAGAAGAGAAATGAAATCAGTATGGCCGATACGAATGTGAATGGTGGTACACAGCAGGCTACGGGCAAACTCAAGTCTGTCGAAAGCCTGGACCAGACCAACGAGATGGAGCGTGGCCTGAGCAATCGCCACGTACAGTTCATCGCCATTGGCGGCACCATCGGCACCGGCCTGTTCTTGGGCTCGGGCAAGTCAATCTCGCTAACCGGCCCCTCGATCATCTTCGTGTACATTCTGGTCGGTGTCATCATGTTCTTCCTGATGCGCGCCATCGGCGAAATGATGTACCGTGACCCCAGCCAGCACACCTTCATCAATTTCACCACCCGTTACCTTGGCAACGGGTGGGGGCATTTCGCCGGCTGGACGTATTGGGCCGCGCTCGTGCTGCTGGGCATGACCGAGATCACGGCCGTCTCCACGTACTTCATCACCTTCTTCGACACGTTCGGCATCGACCTGACCCATTGGAAATGGCTGATCGAGCTGTGTTTCCTGGTGTCGCTGGTCTCCATCAACCTGATTGCCGTCAAGGTGTTCGGCGAGGTGGAATTCTGGTTCTCGATGATCAAGATCACGCTGATTTGCGCGATGATCGCCACCGCCGTGGTCATGATCGTGATCGGCTACCATTACCCAGCCGTGCAGATTCACGGCGTGGACCACGTGAGCCCGGCCGGCCACGCCGGATTCGACAACCTGTTCGCCAACTTCTCGTTCGCGCCGAACGGTTGGATGGCCTTCCTCATGAGCTTCCAGATGGTGTTCTTCGCCTACGAGATGATTGAATTCGTGGGCGTCACCGTCTCCGAGACCAAGAATCCGCGCAAGGTGCTGCCCAAGGCCATCAACGAGATTATCGTGCGCGTGCTCATCTTCTATGTGGGCGCACTGGTGGCCATCATGTGCATCGTGCCGTGGACCTCGTTCAAGCCGAACGAGGACGGCTCCTTTGCCTCCCCGTTCATTATGGTGTTCCAGTACGCCGGGCTGAATTGGGCGTCCGCGCTGGTGTTCTTCGTGGTGATCACCGCCGCATCTTCCGCGCTGAACTCGCTGCTGTACTCGGCTGGCCGCCACCTGTACCAGCTGTCCGAGGTGTCGCCGAACCCGATGCTGAACAAGCTCGGCAAGGTGTCCGATCGCAAGGTGCCGGCCCGCGCCATCCTGGTGTCCGCGGCGCTGATACTGCTGTCGCCGATCGTCAACGCCATCCCCGGCGTGTCCGGAGCGTTCGTGCTGTTCTCGTCCGCCAGCTCCGCGGTGTTCCTGTTCATCTACATCCTGACGCTGATGGCACACCGCAAGTACCGTCGCTCCGCTGATTTCATTCCGGACGGGTTCGTCATGCCCGCTTGGAAGGTGCTCAATACGGTGGCAATCGTGTTCTTCGTGTTCATCTACCTGACGTTGTTCCTTGCGGACGATACGCGCAATTCCGCGATTGCCGGCCTGGTGTGGCTTGTGGGCTTCGGTGGATTCTCTATGCTGCGCGAACGCTACCGTAGCCGCGATTTAAAGGCCGCACTGGAACACAAGGAGTGATTGGACGGGCTGATTGGCTGGCGGCTATTAGTTGGGTGGCTGTTGGCTGTTGGCGGCTGACTGGCTAGCGGCCGATAGCCAATGACTGGGCTGATCGTCAGCCAATCGGCTGCCTATAGGTCTCATTGATACATTCGGTCATCCGATTAGTGCATTTGCGCGGACAATTAGTGCATTCGATCATCGGATTAGTACATCAGTGTGCAATTATTAGTACAATTAGCCGCCTAATTAGTACATTAGGACATAAAACAATGTCCTAATGTACTAATTAGATGCTAAAATACGATAAGTGCCATGTCCTAATGTATGAATTATCGCTATGAAGGGCGGAATGCGATGACGCAGGATGAACTTATGCAAGTGCTGCAGGCCGGTGAATCATCTATGGTCGAGTTCAAGCGCTGCAGCGAATTGCCTCATACGGATACTTTTGAGACTGTATGCTCATTCGCCAATCGTTCTGGTGGCAGCATTTATCTTGGCGTTGACGATGACGGTCAAGTGCTCGGCGTCGATTCTAAGCGCGTTAGTGAGATAGAGCGCAACGTTGTCAACGTAGTGTCTAATCGTAAGATGTTCGAACCGGCTCCAATGGTGGAAACGGAACATATCGAGTACGACGAACGGATTATTGTTCGTATTTGGGTAGCTCCGAGTTCTTCGGTTGTGCGGTTCAAGGGCGCAGTGTTTGATCGCATTGCTGATGTGGATACACACATCGAAAGCGATATCCAGATTAGTCAAATGTATATTCGCAAGCAGAACTACTATTCCGAACGGCGAATTTTCCGTTACGTGACTCCGTTTGATTTGCGTCCTGAGCTGATTGCGCGAATGCGGCAGCTGGCGGTCGCTCAGCGAGCTGGGCACCCTTGGGGAACTATGTCTGACGAAGAACTGTTCCGCAGCGCCAAGCTATACGATCGTGATTACACGACCGGCGAAGAGGGCTTTAATCTTGCTGCAGTGCTGCTCTTGGGCAAGGATGAAGTCATTTCCTCGGTTTGCCCAGCGTATATTACTGATGCCGTGGTTCGGCGAGACAATATTGACCGATACGATGACCGACTTATGGTGCGGACCAACTTGTTCGATTCGTACGAGCAACTCCGTGAATTTACTGAGCGGAATCTGCCTGACCGCTTTGTGTTAAAGGGCGATAAGCGAGTGAGCCCGCGTACGATGATCGCCCGTGAATTGGTGGCAAACAGCCTCATGCATCGGGAGTATTCCAGTCCGGTGGTGGCGCGTGTCACCATTGATAATGAATCCATCCGGACGGTTAATGCTTCGCGCTCATTCTTTGAAGGTCGAATGAAGCTGGGCGAGTTCACGCCAATGCCAAAGAATCCGATTATCGCTAATGTGTTTGTGCAGACCGGCATAGCCGAGCAGCTGGGTAGCGGACTGCGGAATCTGATAAGAGCGTCCCGGCAATATACTGAGCGAGAGCCTGAGTTCCGCGATGGTGACATATTCGAGGCGACGATTCCTATTGTTCCTGCGCTGAAGACCGTGGATGGTTCTGGTTTTGCTAGCGTGAGATCTGTAGTTGAGAAAGATGCCGAAGAGGGTGCGAGGCTCATTGGCGGGGAACGTGTGGATGGTAAGAAAGCAGATGCAACCGCATCGGGTGAAATTGATTCGCGGGCAGCGATGCTGTCGGCGATGAATCGACGCTTGACAGAGGTTGACTATGTGACTGTACCTGAACTCGCCAAGATAACAGAGCTCGATAACAGAACAGTCCGCAAATTCCTAAACGGTTTAGTTGCGCAAGGAAAGCTGATTGCTGAAGGCAACACGCGTGGTCGGCGTTATCGGAAGGGATAGCGGGCGCGATATCTCGATGCAGTGGGATTCACTTAAGGGCTACGGCAAATATGATTCGTAGCGATTGGGCCAGCGCAATTCGAATGGCTCATGACTTTGTGCGTCGTTTGTGGTCTCTGAAGTTGTTTGCTGGGTGACGGTTTTGTGATAAAATCGCTCATATCAAAATGTTTGCGTAAACATTTTGGCTGCGCCGAAAGAAGGAGTCGACGTAGGTCATGTATCAGACAAAGAGGCCGGCGCAGTGAAGCAAAGGCCGATTTTTCCGGTATAAGGCGGATAGCAGGAACACTAAGGAGACCAATGAAGGTACTGAGCAAATCGCTTGCTGCAATGGTTGCGGCGGCAACACTAGTGGGAGGAGGGGCGTTTGCGGTTGCCGGCACTGCGTATGCGGCTGATAACGATGCCATTACCGTGACCCCGAACCCGTGGTATGCCAACAGTTTCGATGGCTGGGGCACCTCGCTGGCTTGGTTCGCCAACGCCACCGGCAGCCTCGGCGAGGAATCTGCCATCACCACCAATCTCGGCGATGACGCTTCCAAGGCTAAGGCTGTGGAATACGGCAAACAGCTGCGCGAACAGTTCTACCAGTCCATCTTCGGTGATGAAGGACTGGACCTGAACATGGCCCGCTACAACGTGGGCGGCGGCAATGCCTCCGATGTTGCCTACGGCTACCCATTCATGCGCCAAGGCGCTGCCGTGCCTGGCACGTGGAAAGATGACGCCACCGGCTCCGGCACGTATGGCAATGGCGTAACCACCAA
>OLPY01002503.1_pt1 | contig 11054 bp, 8 predicted proteins | sample 1672481 | NCBI WGS metagenome assembly OLPY01 (sample SAMEA3136691, study PRJEB25190) | human gut metagenome | biome: human gut; feature: human-associated habitat; material: faeces | place: Austria | collected 2013 | reverse complement strand
GGTAGGGAGGGGGGAGTCGGAACACCCCTCCCTGCCTCTGGCCCAGCGGAGCGTCCCTGCGCGCTTGCGGCAAGCAATTACTTTCCCCGCGGAGCGCGGCAGCTCTTTTTGGGTTTTTGCCACCAAAAGAGAACCTCCCTCGGCTGCCCGCTCCTCGCCTTCACGCCTTCGTCAGCTCGTCCAGATTCTGGGTGTAGCAGGGCAGGCAGTGCTCCAAAAACCAGTCGGCCTCCGGGCATTGCATGGCCTGCAGCGCGGCGCGCTGCTGCGTGAGCGCGGCATCAAATTCGTGGTTGCCGCTGCGCTGCTCCTCGGTGCATTTGATGAGGGCGCTCAGCCGGTCGGCAGCCTTGAGCAGACGATGCTCCTCTGCCGTCAGGACGCTGCCGTCCATGCAGGGGGTCAGCTCTGCGGCCAGCTCTGCGGGCAGCAGAGCCGCCATGGAGCGCACGCTCTCAGTCTCCAGTGCCTTGTAAGCGTCCCGCAGCGCCGGGGAGTGGTACTTGACCGGCGTGGGCATATCCCCGGTGATGATCTCCGGTGCATCATGGTACAGCGCCGCCACTGCCACCACCTCCGGGCGGCAGGGCGTGCCGGTGTAGTGTTTGGCAATAAGGCACAGCAGATGCGCCAGCAGCGCGGTGTCGCAGGTGTGCTCGCTGAGGGATTCCGCCCGGGTGGAGTGCATCAGGCTCCACCGGGTAATGTACTTCATGCGCGCCAGCAGGGCGCTGAAGGGATACAGCATGGCAATACGCCTCCTTTTCTTCACCATACCCGCCCCGCGTGCGCTTGTCAAGCCCTTTTTTCTTGCGCGCCGCCGTGCTATACTACAAGGTGACATCAAATCCACTTCCGCGCCGGTGCGCGGAGAAAGAGGAACGCTATGGAAAAGTTCAAAAAACCACGGCTGCTCACCCCAAGGGGGCAGAGCCATAAAAAATTCTGGCAGGCGGTGGGGCTGTGCGCCCTGACGGCGGCCATCTTCTTTTTGCCGTTCTACATCCTTGACGGCGGCTTTTTCCACTATGCAGGCGATTTTAACAGCCAGCAGATCACCTTTTACCGGTATATGAACGGCTTTGTCAAGGGCGCAGGTTACCCGGACAGCGCCTTTGCCGGTGCGCCGCGCAATACCTTTTCGTGGGCGACCGACCTTGGCAGCGGGGTGATGAACGCCTACTCCTTCTACCTGTACGGCTCGCCGTTCTTCTGGCTGTCGGTGCTGCTGCCGCAGAGCTGGCTGCCCTATATGATGGTGCCGCTGCTGGTGCTCAAGTTCGGCGTGGCGGGCGGCGGCGCGTTCCTGTATCTGCGCCGCTACGTCAAAAACGAGAACTACGCGGTGCTGGGTGCCTGCCTGTACGCGCTTTCCGGCTTTGCGGTGTACAACGTGTTCTTCAACCACTTTGTGGATGTGGTGGCGCTGTTCCCCTATCTGCTCTGGGCGCTGGACGAGGCCATTTATGAAAACCGTCACGGCCTGTTCGCCTTCTGGGTGGCGGTGAATCTGCTCAACAACTACTTCTTCTTTGTGGGACAGGTCATTTTCCTGTGTATCTACTTTGTGTGCAAACTGACTGCCAAGGACTTCCGGCTGACCGGGCGCAAGTTCGGGCATCTCTTGTGGGAGAGCGTGCTGGGCGTTGCCATGGGCTGTCTGCTGCTGTTCCCGGCGGTGCTTAGCCTGCTGCAGAACCCGCGCACCATTGACCTTTCTTCCGGCTGGGGCTTTTTGACCTACGCCAAGGTGCAGCAGTATCTGGCTATCCTGCTCAGCTGGATCCTGCCGCCGGACTCCCCTTACCTCACCTCGGTCTGGTCGGAGGGCGTGATCAAGTGGACGAGCATGACGGCCTACCTGCCCCTGTGCAGTCTGGCTGGTGCCATGGCCTACTGGCGCAGCCGCAAGGCCGACAGCAAAAAGCGTATCGTGGCAGTATGCGCCGTGTGCGCGCTGGTGCCGGTGCTGAACAGTGCCTTCTACGCGCTCAACTCCAGCTACTACGCACGCTGGTACTATATGCCCTCCCTTATCCTTGCCGCCATGACCGTGAACGCGCTGGAGGACCCGGATGTTGATCTGGACGCCCCCGCCCGGGGCATTGGCTGGATCATGCTGGCTACGCTGGTGTTTGCGGTGGTGCCCGTGCGGGACGATACCACCGGGACATGGTCCTTCGGCGTGCTGAAGAACCCGGAACAGTTCTTTGTCGTGCTGGGCTTTGGCCTGCTGGGGCTTGCACTGTACCGCTACCTCTGCGGCATATGGCGGCAGAACAGCCGCTTTGCCCAGCGCATGACGGCGGCGGTGCTGGTGTTTGCCTGCGTGTTCAGCATGGTGCACATCGGCATTGGCAAGTTCGGCCAGTGGCACACCGACAGCGACCTTGTGGAACAGGATACCAACGCCCTGCAGCTGAAAAACGACCTGCCGGAGGGCGACTACCGCATCGACACCTACAAGATCCACGACAACATCGGGATGTGGCTGGATAAGAGCTGTCTGCAATACTTCGGCAGCACGGCGGCTCCCAGCATCCTCAGCTTCTACCCGGGGCTGGGGGTCAAGCGGGACGTGCGCAGCGAGCCGGAGATCACAAACTACGCCCTGCGCGGCCTTTTGAGCGTGGAGTACCTCATTACCACCCCGGAAAAGCGCGAAAGCTTTGAGGACGAGGCAGACGCGGGCTGGACCTATCTTGCCGACGTGGACGGCTACACGCTGTACCACAACGATAACTACGTTCCCATGGGCTTTACCTACGACTACTATGTGACCAAGGCTACCTATGAGGCCTCGGTCAAGACCCTGCGCTCCAATCTGCTGCTGCGGGCGCTGGTGCTGGAGGACGAGGACGTAAAGGCATACGGTCAGTACCTGACCGAGCTGCCGGACGCGATGCTGGACGATCTGCACTACGACAGCTACACGCAGGACTGCGCCGACCGCCGCGCCCACAGCTGCTCGGTGTTCCAGATGAACAACGCGGGCTTCCATGCCGAGATCACGCTGGAAAAACAAAACCTCGTCTTTTTCTCTGTGCCCTACGATGACGGCTTTACCGCCTATGTCAACGGCGAAAAGGCCGACATCCTGCGTGTGGACGAGGGACTGATGGCAGTGCTCTGCCCGGCGGGCGCAAGCAGCATCGACTTTGTGTATCAGGCCGCCGGGCTTTCTGCCAGCCGGGTGGTCACCGCAGTGGCCATCCCGGTGTGGGTGGTGTACGTTGCCTGCTTTGTGCGCCGCAAGCGCCGCAGCACCGGTGCCCCGGCAGAAGAATGACTTTGACCGGGCCAAAAAATAAAAATTTAAAAATCCCTCTTGACTTTACGAAGATAAAGTGTATAATGCAATCAAACCGATGAGGCGGAAGAGAACCTGCACAGCGCATCTGCAGTGAGCCCGGACAGTGCAAACGGGCGAAAGCGGGGCAGAGTTTCGTGGGCCGCCGAGGGCCGGGCAAACGGGCGCAAGCCCTAGTAGCTTTGGACGGAAGTCTCCGTTACAGGACAGGGGAGTGTTGGCTCTCCGTGAGAGGCTCTGCAGTTTGCAAAGCAGGGCAAGCAAGGTGGCACCGCAGAATCGAACTTTACCGATCCTGTCCTTGTGGATAACACACAGGGACAGGGTCGTTTTGTTTTAAGACCCGTCCCGCAAAGGGAGCGGGTCTTTTGATTTGCCGCCCGCTCCGGGAAAGGAGTTACCACTATGAAAAACCTGAACATGATCTCCCGCCGCAGCTTCCTGAAGGCCGCTCTGGCTGCTTCCGCTGTTTCTGCCATGGCACTGACCGGCTGCGGCAGTGCTGCTTCCAGCACCGCCTCCAGTGCAGCGGTCTCCTCCTCTGCAGCTGCTTCCGGCAGTACTGCCGCCGCTGGCGAGACCTTCAAGGTGGGCATCGTCAACTACGTGGACCACGCCTCTCTCAACCAGATCGTGGAATCTGTGGAGAGCCGTCTGGACGCCATCGGCAAGGAGAAGGGCGTCACCTTTGACTACGCCGATTATTACGCCAACGCACAGGCCGACCAGTCCAACCTGAACCAGATCGGCGCAGACCTTGTGGCTGACGGCGTGGACGTGATCGTAGCCGTGGCCACCCCTACCGCCGCTACTATGCTGGCCGCTGTGGAGGACACCGACATCCCGGTGGTCTACTCCGCTGTGACCGACCCTGCCGCCGCAGGCTTTGACGGCGAGGAGAACATCACCGGCACCTCCGATGCCTTGAACACCGACGCCATCATGAACCTGATCGTGGCGGCAAACCCCGGCATTGATACCATCGGTCTGCTGTATGACCTGAGTCAGGATGCCTCCACCCAGGCCATTGCGGACGCCAAGGCCTTCTGCGAGAAGAACGGCATCAAGGTGGTGGAAAAGAACGGCACCACCACCGCCGAGGTGCAGATGGCTGCCGAGGCACTGGTAGCCGCCGGGGTCAAGGCCGTGTTCACCCCCACTGACAACACCATCATGACCGCCGAGTTGTCCATCTACGAAAGCTTCATCGAGGCCGGTGTGCAGCACTACACCGGTGCCGACAGCTTTGCGCTGAACGGTGCACTGGTGGGCTACGGCGTGGACTACGTCCAGCTGGGCGAAGCTACCGCCGATATGGTCAGCCAGCTGCTGTGCGATGGCAAGACACCCGCAGACCTGCCCTACCAGACCTTTGATAACGGCATCGTCACTATTAACACCGAGACCGCCGAGGCGCTGGGTCTGGACCTTGCCGCTCTGAAGGAAGCTTTCAAGCCCTACTGCACCGAGATCTGCGAGGTGACCACCGCCGAGAACTTCTCCTGAGCGCCCCGCTCCGTCAAAGCCTGACGGTTTTTCCGGCTCTCCCGCAAGGGAGAGCTTTTGGCGGTTCTGGGGAAAGTGGTTCCCCTCTCCCGTGAAAATACGTTTGTCGCACTCCGCAGAGCAATGCGGCGCGCATTCAAAATAACATAAAAGGAGCATACACCATGCTGGCGAGTATCTTTTCCCTCAACGTTTTGCAGACAGCGCTGGAGCTGGGCTGCATCTACGGACTGGTGGCGTTGGCACTGTTTCTGAGCTACTCCATCCTGAATATTGCCGACCTTTCCACCGACGGCTGCTTTACGCTGGGCTGCGCCGTGGCCTGTCAGGTAGCACTGACCGGCCACCCCATCCTTGCGCTGGCGGCTGCTATGGCTGCGGGGGTGTGCTCCGGCTTTGTCACCGCTTTTTTGCAGACAAGGCTCGGGGTGGAAAGCATCATGGCGGGTATCATCGTCAACACCGGCCTGTACACCATCAATCTGGCGGTAATGGGCTTCTCTTCCACCATGTCGCTGGTCAAGACCCCTACCATCTTCTCCATGGCAAAAACTTCGCTGAGCTTTCTGGGCAGCTGGTACAAGCTGGCGCTGGCGGCAGTTGTCATTGCCATCGCCTGCGCGGCGATGCTGGGCTTTCTGGGCACGCGGCTGGGGCTTTCCATCCGCGCCACCGGCGATAACGCCGCCATGGTGCGGGCTTCCAGCATCAACCCCGCCTTTACCATCACGGTGGGTCTGTGCGTATCCGGTGCGTTGTGTGCGCTGTCCGGCGGGCTGCTGGCACAGTACCAGAAAAGCTGTGATATCAACGTGGGCACCGGCATGGTGACCATTGCACTGGCTTCCCTCATCATCGGCGAGACGCTGGTGGGCAAGCGCACCATGCTGCGCCGCATCCTTGGCGTGGTGTTCGGCAGCTGCCTGTACCGCTTTATCGTGGCGGTGGCGCTGCGGTTCAACGTGCCCGCCGCCGCCATGAAGCTGGTTTCTGCCATCATTGTGGCAGTGGCCATCTCCATGCCCGCCATCCGGGAGCACTTCGCCTTTGAAAAGCGGCGGCACGCTGCCCGTGCCCGCCGCACCGTGACCAACAGGGAGGGACAGTAACATGGAAATGCTGCAGCTGAACGACCTGCACAAGACTTTTAACCCCGGCACCGTCAACGAAAAGGTAGCGCTGAATGGCGTAAGCCTGCAAATGGAGGCCGGAGATTTTGCCACCATCGTAGGCTCCAACGGTGCGGGCAAATCCACCCTGTTCAACGCCATCACCGGCGGCTTTATTGCCGACGAGGGCAGCATTCTGCTGGGCGGACAGGACATCACCTTTGCGCCGGAGCACCAGCGCAGCAAGGTCATCGGACATCTGTTCCAGGACCCGCTCAAGGGCACCGCGCCCAACATGACCATTGAGGAAAATCTGGCGCTGGCCTACCTGCGGGCAGGCACCGCGCCCAACGCCATCTTCTCCCGCATCTCCCGCAAGGATAAGGCGCTCTTCCGCGAAAAGCTGGCCCTGCTGGACATGGGTCTTGAGGACCGCATGAAGCAGCCGGTGGGGCTGCTCTCCGGCGGGCAGCGGCAGGCGCTTACCCTGCTCATGGCTACCCTTGTCACCCCCAAGCTGCTGCTGCTGGACGAGCACACCGCCGCGCTGGACCCCGCCACCGCCGAAAAGGTGCTGGCGCTGACCAAGAGCATCGTGGCCGAGAAAAAAATCACCTGCCTGATGGTGACCCACAATATGCATCAGGCGCTGGAGCTGGGCAACCGTACCCTGATGATGGACGCCGGGCGCATCGTGTTTGACGTAAAGGGCGCAGCACGCAGCAAGATGACCGTGGACGACCTGCTGGAAAAGTTCCGCGAGAACGCGGGCAAAAACCTTGATAACGACCGCATCCTGCTGAGCAAGGTGGAGAAATAAGAAAAGGTCTGCTGCATCATACCGGTGCAGCAGACCTTTTTACTTTTATTTCTTTACCACAGGCGAATGACCTTGATGACGCCCTCGGCTTTATCGCGGGCCAGCTCCAGATGGTGCTGCAGCGCCATGGCTGCACCGTCCCAGTTGTCAGACAGGGCAGCGTCCAGAATCTGCAGATGCTCCTCGCAGGTCTGCTCCTGATTGATCATGCTTACCTTGCCGGTCATGATGCGGAAGCGGGTGTTCAGGCCGGTGATGCGGTCGTAGGCAGAGCGCAGATACTTGTTGGGCAGGGTGCTCATCAGCAGCTCGTGGAAATCGTCGTCCGACTCGCAGAAGTCCTCGATGCGCTCGCTGTGGTGCATCAGTTCGGCATAGGCTTCCAGCTGCTCGCGGGGGATGGCATTGCCGTAAGTACGCAGAGCGTATGGCTCCACCAGCAGACGCATTTCAAACATACTGTGCACGTCCTCTTCGGTGATGCCGGAGACCATCAGCCCCTTTTTGGGCAGAATGGTGATCAGCCCCTCCTGCTCCAGACGCCCCAGCGCATCCCGCATGGGGGTGCGGCTGATGTTGCCCATCTCGGCGCAGAGTTTCTGCTCATTCAAAAACTCGTTGGGGCGGTATTCGCAGTTCAGGATCTTGGTTTTGAGGTACTGGTACGCCTGCAGCTTCAGGCTAAGCTTTGCCTGTGCGTCCTGCTCTTTCATAAGCACATTCTCCTATTCTTCTTTGTCTTCTTCTCCAAAAACGTTCCAAAACGTCCGAACCGGCAGTGCAAACCCACCGCTGCCAGTTCGCTTCTTCTTCATGTTCAGCCAGCTTGTATCCCGGCTGCAATCCAACCACTTTATCTAGTATATTATTTCACATTAGGGCGTTTTTTACAAGACTTTTCGCTTAACTTTGGCGTGTTTTCCGTTTTATACAAAGATTACGCCCCGGTTTTGCTACTTTTTACAATGTTTTTTGTGCTTGTCGCCAAACAGACCGACTTTTTGCCCTCTTCTTTTGCATCCAAGCGCAAACTGTGCTACAATAGGGCTGAAAAACAACACATCTACACCGGAAAGGACCGTATCTCTCATGGCACGAAGCGATGGCTACAACACCCGCACCCGGCAGCTCATCTTGGATTACCTCATCAACAACCGCCAGCACGCAGTAAGCGCCTCCAACATTCTGGAGCATCTGGAGGAGCAGGGCGCAAGCCCCAATCCCACCACCGTGTACCGCTATCTGGATAAGCTTGCGGGCGAGCAGCGCATTATGAAATATGTGGCCGACAAGGGCGAACGGGCAGTGTTCCAGTATGTGGACGAGGGTCGCCACTGCCGGGAGCACCTGCACCTCAAGTGCGTGCAGTGCGGACGCATCTATCATCTGGACTGCCATTTTATGGACGAGGTGCGCGCCCACCTGATGGCAGAGCATGGCTTTACCCTGCAATGCGAGGGCAGCGTGCTGTACGGGCTGTGCCGTCATTGCGCGCAGAACGCGGCACCGTCCGCAGCGGAAGAACAGCCTGCAAAAAAATGCGCCTGCTGTGTTGACACGGACAAAAACCCGTGATACAATGCAGACAATAAAAGTGTTGACCGGGAAAAGTAAGGCCTCAGGTTTTTCTTACAGAGAGTGCGGGATGCTGGAAGCCGCGCAGAAAACGAAGCCCGAAGAACACCCGTGAGCCGCTCCCTGAACCTGCATGCGCAGCAGTAGGGGCAGACGTGCGCCGCTCGTTATCGCGGCAGTGCTTTCAACGGGGAGAGCGCACAAAAGTGACCGGCGTATTGCGTATGCCGGTAATTTAGGTGGCACCACGGATACGGCAGCATATTCGTCCTAGGACTATGGGATGAATTTGCTGCCGTATTTTTTTTTATTTTAAGAGGGGTAAGAAGTATGTGCTGTGTTATGGGTTATACGGGGCACGACCTGAGTGCCGAAAAGTTCAAAGAGTATCTGCTGCGCACCGTGGACCGCGGACCGGACGACCAGCGGGTGGTGGAGGGTCCCTACGGCCTGATGGGCTTTGGGCGGCTTGCCATCATGGGACTGACCCCGGAGGGGATGCAGCCCTTTTACCGGGGCGCTGACTGCGTGGTGTGCAACGGCGAGCTGTACGGCTTCCGGTTCGAAAAAGAGATCTTAAAGCGCCGTGGCTACAAGTTCTGCTCCGACTGCGACTGCGAGATCCTGCTGCCGCTGTACTACGAGTACGGGCTGGATATGTTCCGCCACATGGACGCGGAGTTTGCGCTGATCCTGTACGATTCCCGCAAGGATCGGCTCATCGCCGCCCGCGACCCCATCGGCATCCGTCCGCTGTTCTACGGCTACTCCAAGTCCAGCCACAAGATCGCCTTTTCCTCCGAGATGCGCAACCTCATCGGCTGGTGCGATGATATCCGTTCCTTCCCCATTGGCAGCTACTACTGCGACGGCCGCTTTGTGCGCTACGAGGACATTGCCGATGTGCCCGCCCCCATGCAGGACGACATGGACACCGTGCTGCGGAACATCCGCGAAAAGCTGATCGCAGGCGTAGAGAAGCGTCTGGACGCAGATGCCCCTGTGGGCTTCCTGCTCTCCGGCGGTCTGGATTCCTCGCTGGTGTGCTCCATTGCCGCCAAGAAGCTGGGCAAGCCCATCCGCACCTTTGCCATCGGCATGGACACCGATGCCATCGACCTGAAATATGCCCGCCAGACTGCGGACTATCTTGGCAGCGAGCACCACGAGATCATCATCAACCGTGAGATGGTGCTCAGCAGCTTGGAAGAGGTCATCCGGCTGCTGGGTACATGGGATATCACCACCATCCGCGCCAGCATGGGCATGTATCTGCTGTGCAAGGCCATCCACGAGCAGACCGATGTGCGCGTGCTGCTGACCGGCGAGATCTCGGACGAGCTGTTCGGCTACAAATACACCGACTACGCCCCCACCGCCGATGCTTTCCAGCAGGAGAGCCAGAAGCGCATCCGGGAGCTGTACATGTACGATGTGCTGCGGGCAGACCGCTGCATCTCCTCCAACAGCATCGAAGCCCGCGTGCCCTTTGGCGACTTGGATTTTGTGCGCTACGTCATGGCCATCGACCCGGAAAAGAAGCTGAACCGCTACGGCAAGGGCAAGTACCTGCTGCGCAAGGCCTTTGAGGGCGACTGGCTGCCGCCGGAGATCCTGTGGCGCGAAAAGGCCGCCTTCTCGGACGCCGTAGGCCACAGCATGGTGGACGACATCAAGGAATACGCCGAGAGCCTGTACACCGACGAGGAGTTCCAGATGCGCCGGGCAAACTACTCGGCACACTGCATGCCCTTTACCAAGGAGAGCCTGTTCTACCGCGAAATTTTTGAGAAGTACTACCACGACCAAAGCCGCACCATCGTGGGCTTCTGGATGCCCAACAAAGCATGGCCGGGCTGCAACGTCAACGACCCCTCTGCCCGCGTGCTGGCAAACTATGGTGCTTCCGGCGTATAACGGCCAGAGCATTTTTCAGCAGAAAACTTTTTATGATTTCGGAACACCGGAGCATCTGCGGACGCTCCGGTGTTCCATTTTTACGCAAAAAAGCCCCCGCCGACAGAGGGAAAAAAGTGTCGGCGGGGGCTCAGGAAAATGTCAAATCAGGGGTTCAGGGCTCAGTCGTCTGCGGCCTCGTCCAGATTGCCCAGCTTCTTGGCCTGCTCCACAACGGCAGGCACCAGCATCTCGGGCAGGGTCTCGTAGCGGGCAAACTCGGTGGTGAACCAGCCGCGGCCCTGCGTGGTCTGCCGGATAAAGGTGGTAAAGTTTGCAAGCTCTGCCAGCGGCACCTCGGCGATGATGGTCTGCAAGCCGTCCTCGTCCGGCTCCATGCCCAGCACACGGCCACGGCGCTTGGTCACATCACCCATGATATCGCCGGTGTTGTCGTTCGGCACATGGGCCTTCAGGGTGTGGATAGGCTCCAGAATGACGGGGCCGGCCTCCGGCATAGCGGCTTTATAGGCCAGCTTTGCAGCCATGATAAAGGCCATTTCAGAGCTATCCACCGGGTGGTAGCTGCCGTCCAGCAGGGTGGCCTTCAGGCCGACCACGGGGTAACCGGCCAGCACGCCCTTTTCGGCAGCCAGACGCACGCCCTTTTCTACGGCGGGGAAGAAGTTCTTGGGCACGCTGCCGCCGAACACCTTCTCCTCGAACACGACCTGCTCGCTGTCGCAGGGCTCGAAGTTGATGATAACGTCACCGAACTGGCCATGACCGCCGGTCTGCTTCTTATGGCGTCCCTGCTTCTGGCAGGCCTTGCGGATGG
>OLPY01002501.1_pt1 | contig 11056 bp, 10 predicted proteins | sample 1672481 | NCBI WGS metagenome assembly OLPY01 (sample SAMEA3136691, study PRJEB25190) | human gut metagenome | biome: human gut; feature: human-associated habitat; material: faeces | place: Austria | collected 2013 | reverse complement strand
GCGGCGGAATCGCAATCAAACAATACGTATCAGCAAAATGAAAGAATGGGGATTTCAAGTACAACATTGAGTGCAGGAGAAACCATCAATATTATTGATAACGATGGAATGGCATTTTATGTTCCGGGTGGGGCTAAGATAAGTTTTTCCATTAGTCTGAAAACATCAGGAAATGTTGAAATGGGATATAAAAATTCAAATGGTGTCAGGACAAAGAAGTATAGTGGATCTGGAAAAAGCCATAGCACTACTTTCACAATTGGAAGCACGGGATATTATAAATTTTATATAACCAATAAATCTTCTGGTACAATTACCATTACAGGAGGGAGCTTAAATTTTTAAATGAGAATAAAGAAAAAAATATGGATGATCATAAAATGGATTTTAGTTGTTATAATTTTGATTTTTTTACTGGGAGTTGTATGGAATGCAATTTGTAAGAAAGTAGATGAACGAAAAATGCAGAATGCATATGGTGACAGTGTACAAGTAAATGGTAAAAATATGGTTGTAGAGATTGTGGGAGAAAATCATGATGGACCACCAATCATATTGTTGCCAGGTTTAGGAGAACCGTCTCCTATTTTAGAATTTAGACCATTAGCAAGTGAGTTATCTAAAAAATATGAAGGGATTACGATTGAGCCGTTTGGATATGGATTATCCGATAGCACAAAGCGTAAGCGGACGATTGAGAATATTGTAGAAGAACTTCATGAATGCGTAAAGAACTTAGGCGAAGAGGAATATTATCTTATGGGGCATTCCATATCTGGGTTATATACTTTATATTGGAGCCAGATATACCCGGACGAAATCAAAGGAATCATAGGAATTGATCCATCCGTTCCCCAAATGACAAGTAAAGAAAACAATCCTTTCCCAATCAGTGTGCAGTTACTCAATCAAATATCTGCATATACTCAGAAGATAGCCAATATAAGCGGAATTACAAGGCTGCTTTCCATGAATGATCCAAAGAAAGTTGTGTATGCAGATTTTCAGTATCCATATTCAGAGAAGGAATGGGAAGTTTTCAGTATGTTAACATTAGATAAAGGTTATAACTCAACAGTTATGGCAGAAATGAAAAATCTTGAAAAGAGTATGGAAGCAGTAGAAAATATGAAGATTCCAAAAGAAATACCAATATTGCAGTTTGTTTCAAAAGAGAATTGCAGAACTATGCCGCAGTGGGAACAGCTACATAGGGATATTATAGCAGATAAAGAAAATGGAGAAGTGATTTTACTAGAAGGATCTCATTATTTACATTTTGAACAGAGATTGGCTATTGTCCAAAAAACGATACAGTGGATAGAAAATAGGTAAATATTCTGATTTTTATAGAAATAATTGTTCAAATGGTTCCGTATGTTTGCAATGCACTGTATATCGTGATAGAATAATAAAAAAATAAAGGAGTGGTGTTTGAAAATGGAATCTACGTGTAAGCCTAAAATTGTTTCATCGTTATTGAGAGAGTCCGGAAAGGGAAAACTTGATTTTTCACATCCCTTTCAGCGAAAAGAAGGACAATGGACCAGATATATGGAATCATTGGAAGTGGATTCTCTGCTAAGAGGATATTCTATTAATTTGGTATATGTTTGGAAGAAAGATAACAAAAACTATGTGATAGAGGGCAAGCAGAGAATTACTACATTGCAGAAATATAAAGGGGATAAATTCCCACTTTCTAAAAAACTTGATCCGGTTATAGTTGATGGAGAAACATATGAAATTGCAGGGAAAAGATTTTCTCAATTAGATGAAGTTGTACAAGATAAACTGTTGAATTCAGAAGTTCTGATTTTTGAAATGTGGGATTGTACGGAAAAAGAAGTAAGAGATATGTTTGTGCGTCTGAACAGTGGAAAGCGTTTAAATGGAGCCCAGATCCTGACAGGTCTTTTAAATATTGATGTGAGTACAGAACTTTATAAAATTATGGAGCATCCATTTTGGGCAAAGACAGGAATTACAAAAGGTGATATTAAGTCAGATAATATGCGCAAAGTGGCCTGCCAGATTTTGATGCTTATTTCCGGATATGAATATACTGCTTTTGATCAGAAAAATATTGAAAAATATGTTGAAGTATTGAATAGCGATTCAAAGGAAAGCATACATCTCATTGGACATGCATTAGACGTACTTGATAAGTTAGACGAAAAGGTTACAGATAAAATTGATAAGATGAAAAAGCTGTCCATTCCAATGGTAGTTGCAGCAATGGATATGGTGTACGGAGACGAAGCAAAAGAAGATGCGTATCTGTTATGGGTGAAAGAGTTTTTTGATAATTATGATAAGCAGGAAAAATACCTGGAATATTGCGGAAGAAGTACAGATAAAGGCGAAAATGTAAGAGGACGTTGGGAAATTTTTTCACAGGCAGTAGCAGAGTAAGAATGATCATGCCCCACGAGATTTCTTTTATTAAAATTCATATATCTAAATATAGTACGTAAATATTGACACATGCTATATATTGTGGTAAAGTGAAAATGAATTAACATTTATACTCATGTAAGTGAAAGATGAGTACAAAAATTTTTTCCGATACAGAATCGGAAGCAAGTTTTGAAACAGGTGGCTGTTTCGGCAAGAAATAAAGAGTTATCAGGCATTTAGAATGAAGATATTCTAGGTGCCTTTTTTATTTCAATTAAATAAAAAGGAGGATAGTATTACGCCACAAAAAAAAGAAGAATAGGAGGAAAATCATGAACCAAGAGTATTTAAAAGGAATCCACAGTGAGATGTGCAGCAGAGAGACAATTATTTTTCAGGCTACGGAAAATAACATTATCAGTTTCCTGAAGAACAGTTTATTTGCAGAACGTTCTGAAATCAGGACACTGGACGGAAAACGGTTTTTAACGACGATAAAAGGAAATTGGATCGATATCTGTCCTGATAGAATTTATCTGGAAGAAAAGTTAAAACCGCTGATTTTAGCTGTGAAGGAAGGGCGAAAAATGCTACTTCCATTAAAACAGATCAAAGTAGAACAATTAGAAGGATATCGTCCGCCGATACCTGATTGGAACTATTTTTTCTGGCTAGGGTGCAGTGATGAAGAATACGAGAACTTCAGAAAGCAGAAGAAACCAAAAACAGTTATGTATGAGGCTTTCGGAGAGAAATTTCCAATACAGTTAAAGGTGGATAAGTATTCAATGACTGGAAATCTGGCGATTGAGATGGTGAACTGGAAACACAGGTATCCATCATCATGGGCTGCTTTGACAGTTGATTTGAATGAGGTGTGTGAAAAAGATTGTTCTTATGTTGATACAAACCATCATGGAAGAAAAATATTGTCATGGATTATAGAAAATGGATTAGGGGAACTGACAGGACAAAGAAATAGGAGTGGATACTGTACTTATGAGAAAATACGTTTTTATCCGGAAAAATTAAAGGATTGTGATCCCGAAGGTTACCAGAGATATAAAATAAAATTTGAAGAAACATAAAAAGGCTGCATAGTAGAGATGTTATCAGAGAACAGGAGGAATCAGGATGAGAAACTATCAAGATGAACAGAATAAAAATTATGAGAATACAAAACAAATGTTTGAAGCGTGTCGAAAAGATGTAGGCGATTCTAAAAAAGCGAGAAGAACCATGCCAATAGTTGATGATGAGATTTGCTTTGCAGATATTCCGGAAAATGGAGTGTGTATTACGTCACAATTTGAAAATGGGCTTTGCGGAGAGATTATCTGGTGCCGAAGTGGAGAAGATGTTTATATGCTGCACAGCAGTATCCGTCTGGCAGATCATACTGTCTGGCTTCAGATGGACAAGAAAGGTAACAGCGAGGCACTGCATTTAAAACTGCTTTCAAAAGAAGGAAATGAAAAGGTACAGCAAGATGAGTTTCAGGGGCTTTATATTTCACCGCGTATGCAGGTGAAACGGTTTTATGAATATTGTTTCTGGCCAAATTATATAAGAGGCAAAAGACCGGCACAAGAGAACAGCCTGAACTTATACCAAATTTTAAAAAGAATTGTGAAATGCATTGGTTCTGATTTTCAGTATGATTTGGAAACAATGCGGATTTAGGATGTGACATTTAGAATGAAAATTCCAAGTGTCTTTTTTTGTACCTATTTGGCAGGAAAGAATTTTCCTGCCAGAATTTAAAGAAGGAGACCAATTATGAACGAACTTATTATGACAGGATATGTTGCTACAGAGCCTGAAATCAATGAATTTAAGAGAAAACGGCGCAGGAATAAGAAAACACCTCAATATGGTCTGGCTGCAAATTTTCGTATTTCTGTAAAGCGTTCTTTTAAGAAAAAGGATGGGAAAAAATATGACTATTTTTCCTGTTCAGCTTTTGATAAATCCGCTGAATATATTGAAGAGTACATTGAAGAAGGCGATTATATTGGAATACATGGAACACTTTTAAATGACAATTACGAAAATGACGATGGAGATATGGTGTATAAGGATAAGATTACAGTGCTCCGGATTGAACTGCTTAGAAAACGAAATGACGAAGAGGAAGGATATGATTACGAGGAAGAGCCAGAGGACAACGATTATGATGATGAAGAATATGAAGAAGACGACTACGAGAATGACTATGAAGATGATGAGTATGAAGAAGAGGAATTGGAGGAAGAAGAGTACGAAGAGGAAGAAAAAGGATATCGCAGAAGTGTAAGAAAACCCAATAGAAATACGACAACCTCGTATAAGAGAAGCAGCAGGCAAAAGAAAACAGCGCCTAAAAAAAGATCTGAGCAGAGAAAAAGAGCGAAAGAAAATTCAGAAAGAAGGAAGCGACAAGGAAAGAGAAGTGCACCGGAGCGAAAACGCGGTGATAGTAGAAAACGTAACCTGGTAGATGAAGAATTTGAGCGTGTACAGGAATCAGAGTATAACAATTATGGATTTGACTAAAAATAGAAGCATTTTTAACAGAAAGGAACTTGTGCTGTTATGAGTAGTAAATGGAAATACTTTGTCAAAAAGTATCAAAATTTTTGTATTGCTTCGGGGATTGTAGGATTTCTGTTAGCCCCATTTTTATGGCCGTTTTTCCTCGCAATTCTGGTGAATACCTTGTCCCTGACAGTACCAGTTCTGCTGGTGTACTTGGTGATTCGCCAGCTGAAAAAGAGGCCAGAAGGAGCAGAAAAAGAAACATTTAAAGAGGTAGCTGAAAATAGGAAAGAAAAAGCAGAGGTACCTGAAGAACAGTCTTTGAAAAGGGCGGCTCCGGTTGTGAAAGCTCCCAAACAGGAACAGACGGTGAAAAAGAAAATGGAAAAAGAACGGAGCCCAAGTGTTTCCGAAGAATTGAATGAAGCAGAGAAAGTAGCAAGAAACTGGTATATCATGGAAGGAAGAGAAAAATTTCATCATATTTCCATGAAGCTGGCATCAGAAGGAGTCAACTCTTTTTCCATAGGAAAAGACGGGTTGTGCAGTATCCGAACCGAAAAAGGGTTTCGCAGAGTTGCAGCAATTCGGGATTTTCCAGCTCAAAAAATGTTGGTCATCAAAAAAGAACTGGAAAAAGAAGGGATTTACTATGTAAAACTTTCTGGACGCTATATGTGGGTTACAAGGAGGGAATAGCTTGTTAGAGTGTAGATACGCTTCTTCCATCTATTATAATCAGGAAAACGGATATACTGTGGCGGTATATGAAACAGAAGATGAAATTCCAGAAGGGAAGAAGGAGATTGGGAAACAGCAGTTTATAGCAGTTGGCTGCGAACTGCCAAGAAATGAAGGGTTGGATATATCCTTAAAAGGACAATGGAAAGAATCAGAACGGTATGGAAAACAGTACCATGTGGCTTCTTTTGAGATTCAGATGCCAACAACGGGAGAAGGGGTGAAAGCGTACCTTTCTTCCGGATTGATCAAAGGGGTTGGACCTATTATCGCAGAAAGGATTGTAGACCGGTTCGGGAAAAATACCTTCTATGTCTTTGAACAATGTCCAGAACGTTTGCTTGAAATTCCAGGAATTACACAAAGAAAGCTGGATAGTATTTTAGAGGGGTACCATAAAAGCGAAAATATCCGTCAGCTTTCTCTTTTTTTATCTTCTGCTGGTGTAACACCAAAGAAAATAGAAAAAATTCAGGAACATTTTGGACACAAGGCAGTCAGCATTATCAAAAAAGATCCCTTTCGTTTGTGTGAAATGGAAGGTTTTGGATTTAAAACGGTTGATCCGATAGCCAGGAAGGTCAAACATTTTCAGGCAGATAATCCTTTACGGATAAAAGCAGCTATATTATATGTTTTAAAAGAAGCAGAAGGGGAAGGGCATCTTTGCCTGAAATTTTGACAAGAACAAAATCCTTATTGTTTCGAGGAGATAAAAGAGGTCATGTCACAGAACGGAAAATACGTGATGCAGGGAATTCACTCATTAAAGATGACAAGGAACTTGTCTGCAGCTATACGAAAATTTATTCTAAGAAAAATTATGAGTCGGAACAAAAAGCTGTTATACAACTTGCGGCGCTCAGCCGATATCCGATAAAAAGATATGATGTAGAAAAATGGATTTCCGGTTTGGAATCGAAAGAAAACATACAATTAGCGGAAAAGCAAAGAAAAGGGATTGAAATGGTTTTTCAAAATCCAGTTTCCATTATAACAGGAGGACCTGGAAGTGGTAAAACAACCCTGCTGCGTTTTATTGTTATGATACAGGAAAAATTGAATATAGATAGTATGATTTTATTGGCAGCACCTACCGGAAGAGCGCGACAGAGAATGTATGAAGCAACGGGATATCCGGCGTTGACGATACATAAAAGTATCGGACTTACAGGAGCAGACGGTGAAGAAGCATGGAATGCTGGAGAAATGCTTTGCGATGACTTGATCATCATTGATGAGTGTAGCATGGTAGATATGCATCTATTTACCAGTCTGATGATGAAAATAAAGACTGGAAGTCGGATTGTTTTTGTGGGAGATAAAGACCAGCTGGAATCAGTAGGTCCTGGAAATGTATTTAAAGAACTCATTGACTCCAGAGTCATTCCAGTTACTGTTTTAGATCAATGTTTCCGGCAGGAAAACCCTACTATTTTGGAGAATGCGATAAAAATCAACTGTGGCAAACAAAATTTGGTATATGATAACAGTTTTTCCTTTGTAGCAGCACATGATGATGAAGAAGCCGCGAAAAAGATTATGAAACTTTTTGATATGGAGTGGAAGTTGCAAAGGAAAAATGTAAATGCAGTGCAGGTATTAACACCTTTAAGGGAAGATACGAAGGTAAGCGCAAATGCTTTGAATCTAAAAATCAAAGACAGAATCAATCCTTACCAGATAGGACAACAGGAAATCAAAAATGGAAACAAAATTTTTCGTATACAGGATAAAGTAATGCAGACGAAAAATGAAGATGAAATTTCCAACGGAGATATCGGGATTGTACGAAAAATAGGAAAGGTGAGCGGTAAGAAATATATGGAAGTAGATTTTGGAGAAGAGCGGGTTATGCGATATCAGGAAGGAGAATCTTGGAACCTTGTTCATGCGTATGCAATTACTGCACATAAAGGACAAGGCTCCGAGTATCCGGTAGTCATCATTCCGATTTTGTCATGTTTTCGGCGGCATACCTTAAAGCGAAATCTATATTATACGGCAATTACAAGGGCAAAAAGAAAAGTCATTCTTGTGGGAAGCAAACAGGCATTTTCCCAGGCAATACGGGCGGGAAGATCCAAAAAAAGAAATACGTTGTTATCTTATCGGTTAAAAAAAGCATTTACGGAGGTTTTGGATAAGAATGAAGCGGCATAAGAAAATAGTGGTAAACTGCTTATAAAAGCAGAAAGAGTTTTAATGCGAAAAGAACATAAACAATTCTTCCTTATCATACGGAAGGAGGATAATCTGGTGAGAAAAATAAGTGGCATCTTTTTTTCGTGTGTGATAAAATAAGAAAAAGAGGAATAGGCAGGTGAATATAGGTTGAAAGTTGAAAATATACTGGCAAAGAATATTAGTTCTGCAGGAGAGAAAGCCTCCTATGATGCAGCATGCAAACGCCTTCTGGCAAATAAGGTGATCTTGGCATGGATTATGAAAAGTTGTATAGAGGAATATAGAGATTGTGAGATTCAGGAAATTGTAGAGAACTATATAGAAGGAGAGGCAGATGTTGCAGACGTACCCGTAAATATAGATGAACAGGTATCAGAAGAACAAATACAAAATGGAGCAACCGAAGACGCTTCTATTTATGAAGGGGTGGTTACATACGATATTCGCTTTTGTGCGAAGGCTCCGGTGTCGAAAGAAAAAATTCGATTGATCATAAATATTGAAGCGCAAAATGATTTTTATCCAGGCTACCCGATTATAAGCAGAGGAATTTACTATTGCAGCAGATTGATATCTTCGCAGTATGGTGTTGAATTTTCAGATGCACATTATGAGAAGATAAAGAAAGTCTATAGCATTTGGATTTGTATGAATCCACCGAAATATCGGGAAAATAGTATAAACAGATATTCTATTACAGAAGAACAGTTAATTGGTAGTTGTTCGGAAAGAAAAGAAAATTATGATTTACTAACGGCAATTATGATATGTTTAGGGGACTCTGATGATGAAAATGCTTCAGGTATCTTAAAGTTACTGGAAGTTTTGCTTTCTTCGGATCGTGAAGTAAAGGAAAAGAAAGAGATATTACAGAATGATTTTTCAATTGAAATGACAAAGACATTAGAAAGAGAGGTGTCTACTATGTGTAATCTGAGTAAAGGCGTTGAAGAAAAAGGAATTCAGAAGGGTATTGAACAAGGAATTCAGAAGGGTATTGAACAAGGAATTGAACAAGGAATTGAGAAGGGAATTCTTCTTTCAATTAGAAACCTTATGGAAACAATGGGGTGGTCAGTAGAACAGGCAATGGAAAGCCTGAAGATTCCTGAAGAAGAAAAAACGAAATATTCAGATGAATTAATATAGGTTTTTTTATGATGAGTGTGGGCAGAAAGCTTGAGTAAAATCAGCTTTCTGCCCGTCTTTTATATATAACAGTTACAAAAAATATGATACAAATAATAGGAGATATCACAGTATCTTACATACCATAAGTGTTTTGCTTGCAAAATGGTGAGTTGCTTTTTAGATGTCATAAAGATACCTTGTGCTATTTCAATAAAAAGTAAAGCATGAAGGAGATGCAGAATAGGTTCTACGAATGCGTTTTTTGTGCACTGAAATGAAGAGAAAATTCCTTAGTTCCAATGAGAAACATAGGGAATATCGAATGTATCTTGTGAAGAAATATGCTACACTAGCGAAAAAGGCATGGAGGACAGTAGAATGAATTATAAAGATCAAGTAAAGAAGTATCTTGAATATTGCGAATATAGGAAAGAATTGGATTGGAATACGCTGAAGGCATACAGAATTGATTTAAGACAGTTTTTTGAGTTTGCACAGGAAGATGTCCCAGAAAAAAGCAAAATAGAAGGCTATATAGTGGAATTACATAAAAAATACAAGCAGAAAACAATAAAACGTAAAATTGCATCCATCAAAGCATATTATAATTATTTGGAAGAGTGCGAAATTATCGATGATAATCCGTTTAGAAAAATCAAAGTAAAATTAAAGGAAACGACAATTTTACCTAAAATAATCCCGCGTGAAGAAATTGAATCTCTCTTGAACTATATGTATTCGCATGAGCATAGAAATAGTAATGAAAAGATGTACAAATACTGGCTGAGAGATATATCTGTAATAGAAACTTTGTTTGCCACAGGAGCCAGAGTGTATGAAGTATCAAATATAAAAATAGACTGTATAAATTTGAATACAGGTCTAATCAAGATCATGGGAAAAGGCGGTAAGGAAAGATATATTCAGATTGCTTCCGCTGAGATTTTGAATATTCTAAAAAAATATTACAAACATAATTCAGAAGCAATCAAGAAAAGTGGATTTTTCTTTGTAAACAGCCGGGGGAATAGATATACGGAGTATTCTATTAGGTTAATGCTTAAAAAGTATGCAAAATTAGCAGGTATTGAAAGAAACATAACTCCCCATATGTTCCGTCACTCATTTGCTACATATCTCATAGAAGAAGGCGTTGATGTTAGTTGTGTACAACAAATTCTAGGACATAGTTCAATAAAAACTACTCAGATATATATTCATATTGCAGCAAAAAAGCAGGCGGAGATTTTAAGAGAGATGCATCCCAGAAAATACATGAATATACTTAGAGTAGCATAAAAATATTTCTTTTAATTCATTACAGCTATAGATTACGATCAGCTTGATTTAAGGTGGTCTTTTTTGTGTGCACAAAAAGCAGATTGGGTAATGGTTATATTTATAGTACAGGTAAAATAGAGATTTATCTGTACTATTTAAAAACTAATCTGGAGATTATGAAGAAAAATATGGAAAAAAAAGTAAGTATTTGTTATAATTAAAATGATAATTAGTAGTTATCCGGTATCTGAATGATATTAGATAATACCTTATTATCCAGTATCGAAGTACAAAGAGAATAATGTAGGAGAATATATTTTGAATGCAATAATTTTGGCTGCTGGACATAGTTCCCGTATGATTGAGGAAAAACAATATACCCATAAGCCTTTGTTACCAATTCTTGGGCTTCCCAATATTGAGAGAACAATTCTAATTTTAAATGATTTTGGAATAAATGATATTGTTATAATTGCAGGAATATATGCAGATCAATATACATTTTTACAAGAAAAATATGGTTGTACCATCGTATCTGATCCCAATTGTTCAGTATCTACGCTCTATGGGATATACAGTATTGTTAATATTATAGGTGATACTTTCATCATTGAAGGTGATGTTGTTTTGGCGGAGAATATTTTTATTAATAAACCTTATAGCTATTATTATGTAATGAAATATTTAAATCCGGAATTTGACGCTTGGAAACCTATTCTTGATAAGAATGGGCGAATAATTTCCTTTGAAATTGGTTGCTTTTCAGAACCGTGCATTTTTGGAGTATCTTTTTGGAGTA
>OLPY01002497.1_pt1 | contig 11062 bp, 7 predicted proteins | sample 1672481 | NCBI WGS metagenome assembly OLPY01 (sample SAMEA3136691, study PRJEB25190) | human gut metagenome | biome: human gut; feature: human-associated habitat; material: faeces | place: Austria | collected 2013 | reverse complement strand
GCGCAGTGCGACCTCGGTCTTGCCGAAACCCACGTCGCCGCACAGCAGGCGGTCCATAGGCTTGGGGGCCTCCATGTCGGCCTTGATATCCTGGATGGCAGCCGCCTGGTCGGCCGTTATCTCGTAGGGGAAGCCCTCCTCCATCTGACGCTGCCAGGCTGTGTCGGGCGAGAAGGCAAAACCGCGCGCGGCGGCGCGGCGCGTGTACAGGTCGACGAGGTCGAAGGCCAGCGCCTTAGCCGCTTTGCGTGCCTTGGTGGTGGCTCGCGTCCAGTCAGCCGAGTTGAGCCGCGTGAGACGCGGGGCATCGGAGTCGGGACCTACGTAGCGCGTCAGGCGATCGACCTGCTCGAAAGGCACGAACAGCTTGTCGGCACCGGCATATTCAAGCTGGAAGTAATCGCGCTCTTTGCCTGCAACCTCCTTGCGCACGATGGCCGTGAAGTGCGCGATGCCGTGCGTGGCATGCACCACGTAGTCTCCCGGTTTAAAGGGGAACGTGATGTCGGTCACATCGATGTTCTTGCGCCGTCCATGCTTGGCCATACGGCTCTGCAGGTCGGCGGAGCTAATGACGGCCAGACGCGCGTCAGGGATGACGACTCCCGCAGGTATGGGGGCGTCCGTCACCGTGATGGGACCGCGCGGGAGCGGCTCGTGGGAAGCACGCGCCCACTCAGGAATGCAGGCGCCCCTGTTTTCAGTTGAGGTGGCAAGCGACTCAACGATGGGAATGTGCTCGTCAGTGAGCGTGATCTTCATCGCACGGCGCGCCTCGCTATCGGGAATGGCGAAGACCGTGGCGTAACCCATATGGCGCAGCGAGTCGAGCCTGCGCACAAGGCGAGCCCCTCCGGCAACGTCGGGCTGCTGCACGCGCAGCTCAGAGGTCGCGCCACCTCCCGCGCGCATGATGGACACGAGCGTCAAACGCTGCTGTGAGCCGAAGTCCATCTGGGCAGGCTTGAGATAGAGCCCCTCCAGCGACACTTTGGCGTTGCGGGCCAGCACACTGACCTCGTCGTAATAGCGCGTCGCATCATCGAAGAGAGAGCGGGGCTCAGCAAGCACCATGAGCACCTCGGGCGCCACATGCGCAAGAGGCCCGGTCGTAGACGCATAAAGGCTCGGCAGATAGCGGTCCGCCTCGTGGAAGACGATGCCTTGAGAGAACATCTCCATATGGCGGGCAAGCTCGTCGTCGTCTTGACTTGCCTGGTACAGTTTGCGGCGGCAGCGCTCGATGGCTTTGGGAGAAAGCGCGAGCTCGCGCGCCGGGTACATCTCGACGTCCGTCACCTGGCCGATAGTCTGCCCCGTGGAGGGAACGAGCGTGCGTATGGCGTCGATCTCGTCGCCGAAGAACTCAAGACGGACCGGACCCGTGGACTGGGCCGGCCAGACGTCGACAAGATCGCCGTGCACATGAAACGTACCCGGTCCATCCACTGCGCCCTGCGAGGTATAGCCAAGGAACAGCAGTTTCTCGGGCACTGTGGCAAAATCGATTTCCTGGCCTATCTCAAAGGAAATCGGCATGAAGTAGTCGCTGCCCACAGGAGGCACGCACCTCAGCAACGCCCGCGCAGAGGCAACCGCCAAGCACGGTTCCCCCGTCTTCAGGCGCGCAAGGGCACGGCAGCGCGCACCCACCACCGCATCGTCGCTCGGTTTGTCCGACCAGGGCAAATCGCAACGCAAAGGGATGCGTTCGACCTGGTCAAGCCCCACGTAAGAGGCCAGTGCCTGCGCCATGCGCTGGGCCGCGTCCTCGCCAGCGACAACGACCACGCAAGGGCGCGGGTTGCGCGCATAGAACGCCGCGATGGCAAGGGGCCTGGCCGACTGGGCGATTCCAAGCGTGGCATCTTGCGCCGTTGCAAGATTGCGCTCGATATCTCGAAACTCCGCCGCGCTGGCAAGTTGATCGGCAATCCTGTGAATGAGCACTGGGGACTCCTTGTGAGTATCGCAATACCTGATGGGCTGCGCTTTTAAGAAGCTCGCGTACGTCGCGCACCACTATCAAAGCGCCTTCCACACCAGATGTCACCCGTATACAAACGCGGGACCCGGCCCCGAGGTGAGGTCAGGCCCCGCGTTTGAGTTTACTACGGGAGTCCCATTGTGCGAGCAACAACCGAAGTTGTTATTTGTCATTCATCGAGGGCACTTCTTCAGGGTAGACGTCCTCCAAGTGGCCGTCGTACACGTAGTGCTTGGTTTCCTTGGCCACAATCCCTCCCAGGACCAGTACCGCGATGCAGTTGGGAACCGCCATCAGGCCGTTGGTGATGTCGGAGATGTTCCAGACGAGGTCGCCGCCGCCGATGCATCCCCAGAACACGAAGACCAGGAAGACGATCGAATACGGCAGAATGCCCTTCTTGCCGAAGAGGTACATGATTGCGCGGTTACCGTACTGGCTCCAGCCAAGAATCGTGGAATAGGTGAAGCAGAGAAGGCCAACAACCAGCACGAACGGGCCGAACACGGGAATCGACTCGAAGCAGGCCGTCGCAAGCGCCGCACCGCCGCTGAAGATGTTCGTGCTGCCGCCGGCAATGGTGTTGTTGAACGTAGCGGCAAGCTCGGGGTTGGCCAGCAGCGACGTCACGAGCATGAGGCCGGTGATGAGGCAGATGACAACCGTGTCCCAAAATGTACCGCTCATCGACACAAGAGCCTGACGGGCGGGGTTGCGAGTCACTGCGCTCGAAGCAACAAGCGGGGCGGAGCCCAGGCCGCTCTCGTTGGAGAAAAGACCACGCTTGAAGCCGAACTGGAGAGCCAGCATGACAGTCGATCCCACCGCGCCACCAAAAGCCGCCTGCGGCGTGAACGCGCACACGAGGATGGTGGAAATCGCCTCGCCCAGGTACTGGCCGTTAATGCCAATGATTACCAGGCAGCACACAACATAGAACAGGGCCATGATAGGAACGAGCTTCTCGCAGACGCGGGAGACGCTCTTAAGGCCACCAAGGATGACAAAGGCGACAAGCACCGTCACGACCAGGCCGATGACCCATGTGGGGATGCTCTCACCGTCGAAGAGCGACGTTGCCGTGATGGCGCCGGCAAGCGAGTTCGACTGCACCGAGGCGCCGATGCCGAAGGAAGCGATGGCGGTAAACAACGCGAAGAGGATCGCGAGGAGCTTGCCCAAGCCCTTGTGCTTGAAACCGCGCTCGAGGGCGTACATAGCGCCGCCGATCATCTTGCCGTTCTCGTCTTTCACACGCCACTTCACGCCGATGTAGGTCTCCGCGTACTTGGTGGCGATGCCGAAGATGCCCGTGATCCACATCCAGAAGATGGCACCCGGACCGCCGGAGAGGAGACCCGTCGCCACACCCACGATGTTGCCGGTGCCGATAGTCGCAGCAAGCGCCGTGGTCAGGGCGCCGAACTGGCTGATGTCGCCTTCAGCGCTGCTGGGGTCGTCTTTACTCACCGACAGCTTGATGGCCGTGCCAATCTTGCGTTGGATGAAACGCGTGCGCACGGTCGTGTAAATGTGAGTGCCCAGCAACAGCACGATGAGGGGCCATCCCCAAACAAATGCGTCAACTGCGCTGACTCCAGCTGAAAACGCCTCAATGAAAGCGTCCATGTTGGCCTCCCGGACTCCATGAAGCGGCCTGCCCGCTCCGTTGGACCCTGATTATGCAACCCTGAACGTTTCTTGTTGTTTCCTATGCATTAAGCCTGTTGGCAGGCGCCACTCATCCAGCAAAAACACCCGGTCGCACGGCAATGTTGTAGTACGTTGCAAACACGATGAAGACCACGGCCACGGCAATCATTGCCCAGGTCCAGCGCTTTTCGCCCTTGAGGTACTCATCCACTGTCTTGACATGCGACACGCGCAGGTATCCCGCCATGTTTGCGCCACGCGCATAGACAATCAGAAACGCCAGCATGCACGCCAGGCAAGCGACAGCGAGCAGGATGTACAAACCGCCTGCATGCACCGCCGTGTAGACGATGTTATCGAGGAAGATCAAGATGGGATACATCAAGATGAGGTACCACTGGCCATGACCCGGCCCCCAAAGCGCCGGCATGAAGAATGCGCCCCAGTTCATCTTAGGCAAATGTGGCAGCGGCTCTGATTCCCCGAGCAGCAAGGCCACGGCTACGCGGTCCTTTGTGTGCCCGCAGTCTCGCGGGTTGAGCTTGTCATCCAGCTCGACGAAGTCCTTGCAGTCGCGGCACAGACCCGCATAGCGCATGCCCTCAGGCGCAGGCGGAACCTGTTCTTCCTCATCCATTGCAAAGGCTTCCATTTCGGTTTTCCCCATCGATTACCTCTTCTTTCTACAGGCGTCCACAACATCACGCACGAATGCATCGCAGTCAAGGTCATTCGCCTCGCTCGACACCCTCACGAGCCAACCAGAGTCCCCCGCAACAGGAGTGGTCTCGATTCGCTTGCCTTGATCGTTTCGAGCCGCAAGACACGCAAGGTCGCAATCCTCCTCTGCGACAAGCACCATCTCGTTCGACTTGCCATCAACGGGGGAAACCGCAAAGCCCGCATCCATAAGCCCGTGCGCCAGATATCCCGTCATCACGCTCACATCAGGGGTGCCGTGCACCCGCGGAAGCACAACGGATGCCGTTCCCTGCTCGAGCAGATCCTCCACCTCGATGCCAAGTTCCTCGCGCAGATACTTCACTGCCGTTCGAGCAAGCAGAGGAACGGCTGCTGCGACCTTCGGCGTCAGCGCCCTGACAAACTCCGAGGGGCTCATGTTCTCCACCTGAATGCCAAAGCAATGCCCCGTGCAGGAGATTCCCAAGAAGCTCGCAGATCCAAGCACATCGGCAAAGCGCACATCATGCAGTGAGGCCATGCCCGCAGGCGTGGGAGCCACATCCGTTGGCTCAAAGGAGAATATCTCGCCAGGTGTTGCCCCTGGTACCTCAACAGCGTCAAGCACAAGGGCGAAGTCCGCCTCACGCAAGTCAGAGATGATGGCCATGCCCATGCAAGCACGGTCGATAACCATGACATTGTCGGGGAACCTGTAGCGTGACAACAAATAGCGTGCCACGGCAGGTCCGACACCATCATCCAAAAGAAGCTCGTTTCCTATGCAAATGAGCGAAACCCTCACGCTTAGAAGCCCCCTTTGTCCAATCAAAGATGCGGGTCGAATAAAAAAGGGGCCTGCGGGTAAGCCCGCAAGCCCCTTAAAGAGCGCGTATGCCTTAGAGGCAAACTAGCACTTGATGCCGGCCTTGTCCAGGTCGTCGGTACGAGGAGCCGCACCGTAGCTGGGGCCATGGCCCATGCCATCGTAGCCCACCACGTTGCGAATCTCGGGGTCGTACACCAGGCCAGCATGCTCCTTACGGAACAGGATCAGCTTGGTGGGAGAGACACCCTCGATGTTGGCAAGGTAGAGGTGGAAGCACATGATGTACATGATGATGAACATCGTGATGTAGTGGATGATGCGGATGTTCATCACGCCGATGCCCTCGGTCAGGACCAGGGAGATGGCCCAGTTGCTCGTGGGAATCCAAAGAGCGAAGCCCGTCCAAGCCATGAGGAGGATCAGCGGCAGGAACAGCAGATAGAAGATCTTCTGCAGAACGCCGAGCTTAGCGCCGAGGCAGTGCCCCTTGTTGATGAACAGGTAGTACTTGACCGTCTCGAGGAGCATGTGACGGTTGTTGCGCTGAGGCAGCCACGTCTTGAAGTCACGCACGACGGCACGGGTGCCACCGGAAGGAGCGGACTTGATGAAGAACGACAGGACAACACGCGTGATGAGGTTAATCGTGATGACGATACCGCAGAACACGTGAATACCACGGCACATGCTCATCGCAAGGGGGAAGAACGGGTAGTGGATATAGAAACCCGTAAAGATCAGCGTGAACATGCAGATCAGGTTCACCCAGTGAGTGATGACGAAAGGCAGCGGGTGGGCTTCCTTATAGTGTGCAAGATGCGCCATGCTACCTCACCCCCCAAGGGCTCTCGACCGTCGTGAAGCTCTTGCCCGTCTTGGGCTCGAACACGTGCACGCAGCAAGCGGTGCAGGGATCGAAGCTGTGGACAAGGCGCAGGGCCTTGATGGGCTTTTCAACGTCAACGACCTCAGTACCAAGCAGAGCCTGCTCGAGCGGACCGCGCGTGCCCTCGCTGTCGCGAGGACCAAGGTTCCACGTCGAAGGGATGATGATCTGGTACTTGTTAATCTGGTCGTTCGTGAGCTTCGCCATGTGATAGAGGGCGCCACGAGGGGCCTCCCACAGGGCAACACCGGTACCGGTGGTGTTCTCCGGCTTGGTGTAGTAGTCATGGTTGCCAGCGCCGACGTACTCGATGAGGTCGAGGCACTCTTGCTCCATGCAATCCATGATGTAGACCATCTCGACGGCGCGAGCAGCAACGCGACCAAAGACCGACTCCAGATAGGAGACGTTACCAGCCTGGCCGAGCTTCTCGAGAATGGAGTCAACGAGTGTGACAACCTCTTCAACGCCACGCTTGTAAGCAACAAGAACACGGGCAAGAGGCGAAGCCTCGTAGACGCCGCCGTTGTAACGGGGGGCCTTGCACCAGGTGTACTTGCTGTCGCGGTTGTAGCCCTCGGTGGGATACCACGGGTCGGTGATACCGTTGAGCGGGTTGACCGGCTCGCTGTCCTTGTAGTAAGCGCGGGCAACATCCTCGGTGATGAGGTTGGTGTCCACTTCGGACAGCTCGAGATTGTCGCCCGTCAGGACGCCAGCAGGCAGGTAACGGTTGTTGATTTCGAAAGACGGATCGTTGAAAACGCCCCATGCGATGAAGTTGCCTGGGCCCTTGCCGTAGGTGAACTCGTTGGAGTACACCTTGGACAGGGCGATGGCATCGGGCAGCAGGACGTTGTTGACCCACGCCTTGATGTCCTTGATGCGATACAGGATGTCATCAAGCTTCTCGGAGGTAGGCACGAACATGGTGCCACCAGCCAGAGCCGTCATGATGTGGGGCATCTTGCCGCCGATGATACCGTTGATCTCGGAGGCCTTGGCCTGCATCTCGAGAGCCTCGATGTAGTGGGCAGTCGCGATGAGGTTGAGCTCAGGCGTGAGCTTGAAAGCAGCGGAGCCGTCGGCGTCCGTGGTATCAAACCAGTTGCCCGAGAAGATGGAGAGCTGGCCATTGTCGGCGAAAGCCTGCAGGCGCTTCTGGATGTTGGCGAAGTCCGCGGCGGCCATGCCGTTCTCCTGGCAGACGTCGAACGTATCGGCGATGTCTGCGTTGATGGAGTCGAGCGGGTTGACATAGTCAAGGCCGTTGAGGTTGTAGAACCACAGGATGTGGCTGTGCATGAACTGCGCCATCTCCGAGAGGTTGCGGACCATACGGCCGCCCTCGGGGGGATTGATGCCGAAAGCAGCCTCGCAAGCCATAGCAGCAGCATGGGAGTGCGAGACGGGGCAAACGCCGCAGATACGCTGAGCAATGATGGAGGCATCCTGGCTGGAACGGTTCTCAAGAATGAGCTCCATGCCGCGGAAGAGACCCGCGGAGACCCACGCGTCCTTTACCTGTCCATCCTCGACTTCCATGTCGATGCGAAGGTGGCCTTCGATACGAGTTACGGGGTCAATGGTTGACTGAGCCATGTGTGTTTGCCTCCCTTCTACTTCTTATGGTTCGCGTGACGCTCGACAACACCGTCAGCGTCGAGCTGCTCATAGAGCTGGTCGGCGACAGCGGCAGCCTCAGCGGCACCCGGGGTCTTGTGCTTGACGTCGTACTCACGCTCGACCTCGAAGTCAGCGCCGCCGTCGGTGCGCTTCGTGATCTTCATGCCAACGGCATGGACCACGATGATGCCGACAACAAGACCCAGCACCGTACCGCAGATTGCAGCAGGAGAGACCTTCCAGTCGAGAATCTGGAAGTAACGATGACGTGCCAGGAAGGGCGTGTTCTCGTCAACCCAGTTGCCATTGGCATTCATGGGGCTGATAACGCCGCAGCCAACGCAAGGGGCACCGGCCTCAACGCACCAAGAGACGTGACGGTTCGATTTCACGATGGGGCAGTTGGTGAAGGTCTGCGGACCCTTGCAGCCAAGGGCATAGAGGCAGTAACCCTTCTCCTCCTCGATGGAGCCGAAGTTGTAGACGAACTCACCGTTCTCAAAGTGGCCACGACGGGGGCAGTTGTCATGGACGGTCTCGTTGAACATGAGCTTGGGCTCATTGTTGTTGTTGAGCTCAGGGATGCGACCCATCAGCAAGTACTCAACAAGAACGGCGACAATCCACTCGGGGTTGCCGGGGCAGCACGGAATGTTGATGACCGGCGTGTCGATACCGTTCTTCTTGAGGAACTTCTGAACGCCAAGAGCGCCAGAGGGGTTGGGGCGAGCAGCCTGCCAACCACCGTCGCAAGCGCAAGAGCCATAGGCGATGACTGCCTCAGCGGAGTAAGCAGTCTCAAGAAGGATGTCAGTACCCTTCTCGTCAGCAATGCGAAGCGCGTTGCCGTCCCAGCCCTCAACGACTGCACCCTCGTAGACTACAAGGTAGCCACCGGCTGCAATCGTCTGCTTACGAGCCTCCTCCATAGAATGGCCAGCCGCTGCGGAAAGCGTCTCGCTGTAGTTCAGCGAAAGCAGCTCCAGGACAACGGACGGCACATCAGGAGTATCGACCTGAGCAAAAGCCTCAGTGCAGCCCGTGCACGAAGCGCCCTCAAGCCAGATGACGGGCTTCAGATTGCCCTCGGAGTTACCGATGACGCTCTCAAGAGCCTCGGCAATCTGGGGAGCGGCGGTCTGGGAAAGACCGATCATCGTGGCGATACCAGCGCAATAGCCGAGGAACTTACGACGGCTAATGCCACGGGACTCCAAAACCTGAGCACCCTTGCTGATCTCATTCACCTGCTGTGTTGCCATTCTTACACCTCCCTCTCAAACTAGGCTAAGCCTAACGTGTGGCCAAACCGATTTCAGCCACCTTACCAAGGTGAATCGTAGACCAACAAAGGGGAGGTAAAAGCGCGAAATTGCATCAAATCACAAATATGCACGGTAATAGTAAACGCTTAGATTTAACAAACAATGTTCACACTAATTCAATATACGTAACATGAAATGACTACCCAAAGTGTATACCAATTTGTATACAAAAAGCAGCCTTTACCCGGGCAAGTTTACCTTATCGCCGCAAGGTCACATCACTGATAGCGGGAAAACTACAAGGCGAGAGATGGCTGATCCGAATGAAATACCGTCAATATCTGGTACTGCACATTTCAGCCTAAAATGGACATGGTTGACTCATAGACGATGCTTGCCTACACCCAATTCACAAGCAAGTTCAGGTAGTAGGAACGTTGCGTGCATCTTGGAGCGAAAAACCAATGAATCCCCAGCTTCCAATTGCTGGAAGCAGCCTGGCACGCGCGAAGGACAAGCGGCCCAGCCACGGCACACCCAGCCCCGGTTGCCGTCGCGGAGAAAGACCGTAGGCGGGCGAACGCACCCCATAAACGCAAAAAGGCCCCGGAGGGCCTTTTTGGTGACGCGGGCGCCCTGGGGGCCGCACAGCGCTTGGGGAAGTGACTTTCTTGAGAACGGTCGGGGGCGGAGGGGCCTTTATACGTGTCCCGAAGGGCTCGGCCGATTAGTGGCGCCCGGCTGAGGCGCTCGCGCGCCTTGCACCTGCGCCCTATCAACCAGGTGGTCTCCCTGGGGCCTTACCGAAGGGAGGGCCCATCTCGGGGACGGCTTCCCGCTTAGATGCCTTCAGCGGTTATCCGCGCCGGACGCGGCTGCCCAGCGGTGCCGTTAGGTCGACAGCTGGCACACCGGAGGTCCGTCCGTCCCGGTCCTCTCGTACTGGGGACGGCCCCCCTCAGCCCTCCTGCGCCCGCGGAGGATAGGGACCGAACTGTCTCACGACGTTCTGAACCCAGCTCGCGTACCGCTTTAAACGGCGAACAGCCGTACCCTTGGGACCTGCTCCAGCCCCAGGATGCGATGAGCCGACATCGAGGTGCCAAACCTTGCCGTCGATGTGGACTCTTGGGCAAGATCAGCCTGTTATCCCCGGAGTACCTTTTGTCCGTTGAGCGACGGCCGTTCCGCGCCGGGCCGCCGGATCACTAGAACCCGCTTTCGCGCCTGCCCGAGGTGTCCCTCTCGCAGTCTGGCACGCTTATGCTCTTGCACTCACAAGGCCGGTTGCCGACCGGCCCGAGCGTACCTTGCGCGCGCCTCCGTTACATTTTGGGAGGCGACCGCCCCAGTCAAACTACCCACCTGGCGGGGTCCCCCCATCAGGGGGTTAGGGGGCCAGGGCGTCGGGGGCGGTATTCCAAGGTCGGCTCCGCACGGGCTGGCGCCCGCGCCTCACAGCCTCCCGCCTATCCTCTACGCGACGCCCCGGCACCCACCGCCAAGCTGCAGTGAAGGTTCACGGGGTCTTTCCGTCCTTCCGCGGGTAGCCGGCATCTTCACCGGCAGTGCAGTTTCGCCGGGCCCGTGGTCGAGACAGCGCCCAGGTCGTTGCGCCTTTCGTGCAGGTCGGAACTTACCCGACAAGGAATTTCGCTACCTTAGGACCGTTATAGTTACGGCCGCCGTTTACCGGGGCTTGGCATCGCCGCTTCGCTTTCGCTGACGGCTCCGCGTGACCTTCCGGCACCGGGCAGGCGTCAGACGGTATACGTCGGCTCTCGCCTTCAGCACCGTCCTGTGTTTTTGGTAAACAGTCGCCTGGGCCTCTTCGCTGCGGCTCCCTTTTCAAGGAGCGCCCCTTCTCCCGAGGTTACGGGGCAGTTTTGCCGAGTTCCTTGACCACGGTTCGCCCGATCGCCTCGGTATGCTCTACCGGCCCACCTGCGTCGGTCTGCGGTACGGGCGCGCGCGCCTTGATAACGCTTAGCGGCTTTTCTGGGACGGCTCCCCGGCGGGCTTCGCTCATTCGCTTCGCCCCTGGGACCGGCGTGTGCGCACGGGACTTCCCTCGTGCGCGCCGGCCCTTCGGGGACGGGGGCGTCCAGAACCCCGCCCCGCCTCGTCGCCGCCGT
>OLPY01002496.1_pt1 | contig 11067 bp, 8 predicted proteins | sample 1672481 | NCBI WGS metagenome assembly OLPY01 (sample SAMEA3136691, study PRJEB25190) | human gut metagenome | biome: human gut; feature: human-associated habitat; material: faeces | place: Austria | collected 2013 | reverse complement strand
GTGAAATCGTATAACTCAATGCATTTTCATCATTATACTGGATATGTGATGTCTCAAAATGTGCCTGTTCAATCACTTTCGCTACCTGTTCTTCTCTGCCTTGCCAGATTGCATTTAATGTATCTGCAGAATCTTTTAGTGCTTTTGATACAGATCCCCAGTCTGATACTGAAACTGTATTTACATATTCTGCCCGAATCTCGCTGTTTGGTATCTTAACTGTTTTTGTTTTATCATCATATGCAAGATATCCCAGATGGATCAGCAGTGTCAACACATCATCTTCTGTGCGGAATGTTTCCATATCATTTGTAAAACTTTCAGTGTTAACTGCTACACTTTCCCCAGCGATCATACTTAAAACATCATCTTTTAAATGTTCAAAATTCATATCGATATAAACTTGCAACGCCTCAAAAGTCTCTGTCTGATTCCAATAATTTGATATCTTCTGAAATCTCATACTGTTTACAACTGATCTTGGACTATACACGGAAGGCACTCCATCAAACGAATAGCCATCATACCAGTTCTTGACTTCTTCCATGTCCATTCCATACTGTTTGCAGAGTTTTTCGACTTCTTTCTCTGTAAATCCAACATAACATGCTAATGGTCCCGGATTGATCATGGAAAATTCATCAAACATATTCAGTGCTGAATGAGTTCCATATTTTTTAATTGGTAAAATTCCTGTCATATAAGATAGATAAATACATGCTTTGTCTTTTAAAAGATCTCTTAAAAAATCTAAATATTTTTCCTGCGCTTCTTTATCTTTTTTATATTCTCTAAAAATACAATCCCATTCATCAATGATCACAACAAATGGGCATTGCGTTTGTGCATAAACATCCTGCATAGACTCGATTAGATCTGTATCATCAAAGTAATCAACTTCTGGATATTCCATTTTTAAATCTCTGATCACGAGTTTCTTTACACGTTCGATCAATTTTTCTACATTATAACTTCGGCTTAGAAATTCCTGCATATTTAAGAATATCGTATTGTATTGATTCAGGTATTTTTCAAAGTCTTTATCTTTTGCAATTTCAAAACTATGAAATAATTTTTTTGAATCACATCCACGACTATAATAAGCTGTCAACATATTCGCAGCCATAGATTTTCCAAATCTTCTTGGGCGGCTGACACAGACATAATTTTGTGCTGTATCAAGTACGGAATTCGTATATTTTATCATTCCAGTTTTATCTACATAGATTTCAGACTGGATCATTCTTCTGAACTTTTCATTTCCTGGATTTAGATAATTTCCCATACGGATACACCTCCTTGACTAAACCTATTGCAAACTTTTCTTTTATTATAAGATAATGCAATTTTTCCTACAAGGTTTTATTTCCACATTCATTGTGGTAACAAATAGTCTTTTCAATCTATTTTCCCATGGTTATAATAAAAGCATCAAAAACAACAGAAAACATTTCGCGGAATGTCTGATATCTTAAACTTGTCATACTGACGATTGTCAGAGAAAGGAATTGAATTATGAAAATCGTAGCAGTTAGCACATGTACAGCAGGAATCGCTCATACTTATATGTCTCAGGAAGCATTAGAACAGGAATGTGAAAAAAGATATGGAAGAAATCCGTGGCATCTTTGAAAAATATCAGATAACGATCGATCATCGTGCAAATCAAGGATTAAAAATCATTTTGAGATTTCCGATTACTCTATCCGAAATTTTGCTTTACATATCAGTGTTGCGATCACAAGAAGCAAAGATGGCAAAGAATTAGAACTAGATGCCAATATGGAAAAAGAACTGGGTACAAGCCCTGATATCGATCTTTTATTATCAATTGTTAATGAAATCGAAAAGAACAAGTCCTCATTGTATGTGGAAGCGGAAAAGCCAGTTCCGAATTATTGGCGTATCAAGTAAAAGAAAATTTTGGGAACTATCTTGATGTCGTTGGAGTAACAAACCACCATTCTCTGGAATTATATGATTTTTCAAATGTTGATTATATCCTTACGACCGTTCCGATCGATATTCCTGTTCCGATCCCGATCATTCGAACATCAACATTTTTTGAAACAAGCTTTATTCATCAGGTAAATCAGGCAATCACCGATACCAGAAGCAGTCGTTTTATAGAATATTTTCATAAAAATATGGTATTTGGGTCTTCTTCTGATGATAAAAATGAAATCCTTGAACACATGTGTGAAAATGTGGTCCAGAATTATGACATTCCAGACGACTTTTTCCATTATGTTATGAAATGTGAGGAAATCGGACGCACATCCTTTGGTAACCTGATCACGATCGCACATCCGATTCATCCGATCGATTGGGATGGAAATGGCGAAATGGTCAAACATATTTTTATGATCGGAGTTCCAAAAGAATCTGGTTCTAATCTTCATATGCGTATCATCTCTGAACTTAGTAAAAATATTATGAGAAATGCATGGAGAGAAAGCTTTATGAATGCTGCTTCTGCCGATGAAGCTCTAGAAATCTTAAAACTGATCGAAAAGGAGGTTATATAATATGGCAACAAAATCTAATAGAAAAAACAAAGTCTTCCAGCTCAGCTGTTTAAACATTTTAATACAGGAATTTCTTATTTCCTTCCAGTGATCATTGCTGGTGGTATGTTATTTTCCTTCACACTGATCACTGGTAAGATTGATAACGGCGCAATTGTTCCAAGTAATCAGTCCTTCCAAAATATTTATGATATTGGTCAAGCTGGTTTTGCTATGATGGTTCCTGTTATGTGTGCTTATATTGCTTATGCGATCTGCAGGTGCACTGGCAATGCTTCACAATGTATCATCTGTCGTAGCATTTGGTGGAATTGTTGCTATCTCTGGTGTATTTAAGAGTCCTTTATGGTATGTGATCGATATGCTGATCGGTGCTGGAATCATTGTACTGATCCTGGCATTTACAAAACCTAATCTTGAAGAGATTTAGAAATAAATTTTATTAAAAACCCCAGCGATATTAAATTCTAGATATCGCTGGGGTTCTTATTTTAATTCTTCTTGCATTCTTCAATCACACATTCTTGCTTCTTCTCTTTTTTACTATAATTAATTCCTACAAGCAAAACATCACCTGCATAACTTTGAATGGAATCTAGATATTTTTTATCCTTAATCTGCTGCAATGCAGTAACAGTACTTTTATTCCATTTCATTCCACTCTTTTCTTTTTGTTGCACGAATCAGTTCCTGTCGTATCTCTTCATTCGGTACAAATGCCATTTTGGAGTCCGCAGAATATGCCAAATACCCCATGTGAATCAAGTATGTGAGGACATCGTCTTTATTTACAATATTCGATATGTCATTTTGAAATGAGGCAACATCCACATCAACCGATGCCCCCGACAACATTTCAATAATAGATGTCTTTAATCCATCAAAATCCATATTGATCAATGGTACAATTGAATCATATGAAGCGGTTGCTGACCAGTAGCTTTGAAAATTTCCATCGATCATCGTATTTACGACTGCATTAGGATTATAAACCTGATATGCCCCCAACTGATAGCCATCATACCAACGTTTCACTTCCGTAAAGTCTTTATTGTACACTCTGCAAAGTTCTTTTACTTCATTTTCTGTAAAACCAATATAAGAAGCCAATGGTCCTGCATTCAACATTGAATACTCACGAAAATTATTCAGTGCAGATTGTGTTCGTTCCTTCTTAATTGGCAAAATACCTGTAAGATATGCCAACTGAATATACTTTGTTGGCTCTATTCCTTTAAACATACTTCTAAGAAACCGAATATAGTCATCCTGTACTTTCTTATTCGCTGCTTCATCTCGAATCAACACATCCCATTCATCAATAATAATGACAAATTTCTGCCCTGTTTTATTTCTTACACGTGAAAGAGCATCCGGTAAGGATAACACCTCTGAAGGCAAAATATCAGGATAAACCTCTTTCAACTCATCCAATACTATTTTTGTAATATACCCAACAACTTTATCCTTATCGTCGCAATTCGTCAAAAACCACTGAATATCAATATGGATAACATCATACTTATTCAGATGCCTTTTAAAATCTGGTGTTTTGCCTATATCCAGTTTTGAAAACATCTCTTCTGATGATGCACCTTTACTATAATACGCTGCAAGCATATTCGCTGTATAGGATTTTCCAAAACGCCTTGGGCGGCTGTTACAAATATACGCATCTGTAGAATCCAGAACTTCATTCATACATGCAATTAATCCTGTTTTGTCTACATAAATTCTGGAATTCAGTGCTGCTTGGAACGCACTATTATCTGGATTAACAAATCTGTCTATTATTACACTACCTTTTAAACAACAAAAAATTTCGTACTATCATAAATATCTATATTGATTATGATAGCACGAAATTTTAGCTGACTCAACTTATATTGATTACATGAAGTGTTTATATATAGAATTGTTTCTATCCTAGTTATTTACTGCAACATGTTTAGATTTATCTGAATTATAAACTTCTTCGTCAACCAGTCCTTCTGTCGCTGCTGTGATAACGGCTGCTGTTGCTGCTCCTGTTACGTTTGTCATTGTTCTTGCCATGTCAACGATCGTTGAGATTGGTGCGAATACGACAACTAATTCGATTGGTAATCCAAGTGCTGCAAATACGGCTGTTGATGTAATGGTTGCTGTTCCTGGAACTCCGACTGTTCCTACGGATACAACTAATGTGATCAGGATTAAGAATGCATACTGTGCAATTCCATAATGGTATCCTAACATATGAACACTGAATACTGCTGTTAATGCTGGCCAGATTCCTGCACATGCTGGCATTCCAACATTAGCTCCAAGACCTGCTGTAAAGGATGCAACGTCTGCATCAACTCCAAGTGCTTCTTTTAACTGTCTTAATGTGACTGGAATTGTACCAACACTGCTCTGTGTTGTAAATGCTACATACTGAGCTGGTGCGATTCCTTTGAAGAACTTGATTGGGCTTAATTTTGCTACAAATTTGACTAAAAGTCCTTCTACACCAAATGACTGAACTGCACATAAGATATAAGATAATACTAATGTACTTAATAATGGAAGTAATTCTGCCACGCTGCTTCTTCCAACGGCTCTTGCTAAGAAAGATAATACGGCATATGGTGTAAATCCAATGATCCAGTCAATCGCCTGTCCAATGACCTGATTTCCTGCATCAATAAATGCTTTAAATGGTTTGACTGATTCATTATCTTTTGAAATTGCATTGTAAGATAATGCAATGATGATCGCAAATACAACGATTGGAATGATCTGTCCTTCACTCCAGTTTGTTGCAAAGTTACTTGGGAATAGGTTTACGATCGTATCAACTACTGATGGTACTTCAACTTTCTGATATCCATCTGCTACTTTATAAGCAAATCCATCACCAACATTTAAGATGACTGCTACGATCACTGTGATCGTACTTGCGATTGCTGTATTTAAGATCAAGAAGAAGATTGATTTTCCACCGATCTTCTTTAAGTGAATAGATTCACTTAAGTTTGTGATACTTGCAATGATACTAAATAACAGCATTGGTACAACGAGTGCTGTTAATACATTTGTATAAATACGTCCGAAAATTTCAACATATGTAAAATGATTTCCGAATCCCAGACCAACTGCGATTCCAAAGACTGTTGCTAATAATGTTAAAAGTCCGAAGTCTACGCCTTTCTTATAATCTAAATAGTAAATTACTGCAAACAGAACAACTGTGACTGCTAGTGCGGCAAAATCTGTTGTGTTAATGCTCATTTTGTTACACATCCTCTCATTCGTTTTTTCTTTTCATAGTTTTTCAATAGGAATTATTCGTATAATAGCATTTCCTAGGGAATGTGTCAACAATATTTAATGCTTCTTTTTTTGTACAATCATAATTTAAAATCATACATTATTTATTTTCCATCTTTATCACTCACAACACTCTTTCCATTTACAAATTTTGCAGCTACATTTCGATCGTCTGCAAGATAGATCATTCTTTCTAATCGTTCTTTCACTTTATCTTTACATATTTATAATAATTTTTGCAACTCTTTATAAATTCTTTAGAATTATTCATAATTTATACATTGAATGAACCAGGAATTTTGCTATACTTAAGACATAGTTTTTCATATATATTTTTTAATCCTCTCTTTTCAGAAAAGTATCCGTTCACATTATGTGAGCGGTCTTTTTTTATTCTATAGATTTCAGGTATACGACAAAAAATAAATAAGCAACCGAAAGCGCTTTCGATTGCTTATTTATTTTTTATCATATACTCGAAATCTACAGTTGGCCATTCAAATTAAATTCTAAGACAATTCAAGCTTACCAGTATACAACTGATAATAAGTTCCCTTATTCTTGATCAGATCTTCATGATCTCCACGTTCAATGATCTTACCATGTTCAAGTACAATAATTGCATCACTATTTCGGATCGTAGATAATCTATGAGCGATCACAAATACAGTTCTGCCTTTCATCAAGTTATCCATTCCTCTCTGTACGATACTTTCTGTTCGTGTATCGATACTTGATGTTGCTTCGTCTAAGATCAGTACTGGTGGGTTAGCAACTGCTGCTCTGGCAATAGAGAGTAACTGTCTCTGCCCCTGAGATAAGCCTTCTCCGTCTCCGCTGATCACTGTATCGTAACCGTCTGGAAGCATTTGAATGAACTGGTCTGCATGAGCTAATTTTGCTGCTCCATAGATTTCTTCATCTGTTGCATCTAAGTTTCCATAACGAATGTTGTCTTTGATCGTTCCTGTAAAGAGGTGTGTATCCTGTAATACGATTCCCAAGGAACGTCTTAAGTCGTCTTTCTTGATCTTCTTGATGTTGATTCCGTCATAGCGGATCTTTCCGTCCTGAATATCATAGAAGCGGTTGATCAGGTTTGTGATCGTTGTTTTTCCGGCTCCTGTGGATCCTACAAATGCCAGTTTCTGTCCTGGTTTTGCAAACAAACTGATGTCATGAAGAATTGTTTTGTCTTCGTTGTAACCAAATGTTACATCTTCAAATCTTACATCTCCTGTTAATTCTGTGTAAGTTACAGATCCATCTGCAGAGTGTGGATGTTTCCATGCCCACATTCCTGTTCTTTCTTTACATTCGATGATATTTCCATTTTCATCTTTCTTCGCATTTACTAATCTTACATATCCTTCATCTGTTTCAGGTTCTTCGTCGATCAGTGCAAAGATTCTTTCTGCACCTGCCAGTGCCATAACGATGGAGTTGAACTGCTGAGCTACCTGCATAAATGGCTGTGTGAAACTCTTTGTAAACTGAAGGTATGATGCCATAACACCTAATGTGATTCCTCCAATTCCTTCAATGGCTAATACTCCACCTAAAACAGCTGTTAATACAAACTGAAGGTTTCCGATATTTCCTACAACCGGCCCCATGATGTTTGCATATTTGTTGGCATTTGCAGCACTTTCAAATAAAGTTTCATTTAACTGGTCAAATTCTTCTTCGGATTTGCGTTCGTGGTTAAAGACTTTGACAACTCTCTGTCCGTTCATTCGCTCTTCGATAAATCCTGTCACATCAGCTAAAGATTTCTGCTGACGGACAAAATATTTTCCACTGTTTCCGCCGATCGCTTTTGTGACTGCGATCATGATTCCGATAACAACAACTGCAAGAATCGTTAACACTGGGCTTAATGCTACCATTGAAATAAATGTTACGATGATCGTGAAAAATGCCATCATTGCCTGAGGAATCGCCTGACTGATCATCTGTCTTAAGGTGTCTGTATCATTTGTGTATAAACTCATGATAGAACCATTTGTATTTTGGTCAAAATAGCGGATTGGTAATGTCTGCATATGTTCAAACATATCATCTCTGACACGTTTTAAGACACCCTGTCCAATGAATACCATCATTCTTGTGTAGACAAATGTTGCGATCACACCTGCTGCAAAAATACATCCAAGAACGATCATTGCATGATAGAAGTTTGTAAAATCTGGATTACTCTGTCCAACTAATGGAAGGATAAAATCATCCAACATGAATTTTAAGGACAAGGATACAGATACGGAAGCTGCTGCACTAATGAAAATACAGATAAATACAATGATGATCTGCAATTTATAAGTATCTGTTACATATCTTAAAAGACGTTTTGCTGTCTTTAATGTATTTTTGTTAAGCACCTTTTCTCTCTTTGGTCCTTTACTCATCGTCTTCTCCTCCTTTCACCTGTGATTCATAGACTTCTCTGTAAATATCATTTGTCTTTAATAACTCTTCAGATGTTCCAATACCTGAGATCTTACCATCATCTAATACGATGATCTGATCTGCATCTTCAATCGAAGATACTCTCTGTGCAATGATGATCTTTGTAGTATTTGGAATTTCTTCTCTAAATGCTTTACGGATCAATGCATCTGTCTTTGTATCTACTGCACTTGTAGAATCATCTAAGATTAAGATCTTAGGTTTCTTTAATAACGCTCTTGCGATACATAATCTCTGTTTCTGTCCACCAGAAACATTGTTTCCACCCTGTACGATCTGTGTATTGTATCCAGCTGGAAATTCATTTACAAACCCGTCTGCCTGTGCTAATTTACACATTCTCTGAACTTCTTCATCGGATGCATTTTCATCACCCCAGCGGATATTATCATATATAGTTCCTGTAAATAATACATTTTTCTGAAGCACCATGGATACCTGATCTCTTAATGCTTCTAAGTTATAATCACGAACATCGACTCCACCGACTTTGACACATCCTTCTGTGACATCGTAAAGTCTTGGGACCAGCTGAACTAATGTAGATTTTGCACTACCTGTTCCACCGATGATACCGATCGTCTGTCCTGATTTAATATGAAGATTGACATCTTTTAATGAAAGATTTCCGCCTTCTCCTGCATAGCTGAAATTCACATGATCAAAGATGATCTCTCCATCTTTGACTTCTGTTGCCGCATCTGCTTTATCCTGCATCTCTGGGACTTCTTCTAAGACTTCTGTGATACGATCTGTGGATGCTTCTGCGATCATGATCATAACGAATACGAATGTTACCATCATCAAAGAACCAATGATCTGTAGTGCGTATACGATAATACTTGTTAATTCTCCAGTTCCCATTGTTCCATGGATGATTCCTGTTCCACCGATCGCAACTAACAGCAGAACAACGACATACATTGTAAACTGCATAACTGGTGAGTTCCATGCAACAATCTTTTCTGCTTTTGTAAACAGTTTGTATACATACTTAGAAATTCCATGGAATTTATTGATTTCATAATCTTCACGTACAAATGCTTTTACCACACGAGATGCATTTACATTTTCCTGTACGGAATTATTTAAAATATCGTATTCATCAAATACTTTGATAAAATGTGGATGTGCTTTCTTTGCGATAAAGATCAATGTTCCACCTAATAATGGAATGACGATCAAGAACAGTACCGCTACAGTCACACTATATTTTAATGTCATTACCCATGATAAAACTACCATGATCGGTGCTCTGGCAAGCAGACGGATACTCATCATATATGCCATCTGAATATTCGTGATATCGGTTGTCATACGTGTGACAAGTCCTGATGTCGCAAAGTGGTCAATATTCTTAAATGAGAATTCCTGCACTTTGTAGAAAATATCATGTCTTAAGTTCTTTGCATATCCAGCACCTGCAACGGCTGCCATATTTCCAGCTGAAATCCCGAAAAACAGGGATAACATTGCCATAACAACCAGGATCACTCCTCGCTGGATAATATAATGTAAATCTCCGCTTGTCATTCCGATATCAATGATATTTGCCATCTCCATCGGAATCAAAACTTCCATCAGTACCTCAAGAATTACCAGGATTGGAGCAAGTATGGATTGTTTTTTGTATTCTCGGACTGATTTTAATAGGGTCTTATTCATCTTTCTTTCCTTCCTCCTTGTGTTTTTCTATAAGATTTTGTAATACCTGATATAAAACATGTTTGCATGTTATGACATCTTCCTCAGGAATGCCTTTTTCCATTCTTTTTTCACTAAGCTTAATATCTTCCAAGATTGCCTGTCTTAATCCTTCGGCTTTCTCTGTTGGTACCAGCCGCTTCTTTCTAGCATCTCCTTTGACACTTTCTCTTGTCAGATATCCATTCTTCTCCATCAACTGTACATATCCTGTCACAGTTGATTTGCGGATCTGAAATTCTTCTTCAATGTCTTTTTGATAAAGATCTTTATGCATTGTTTCTAATAAAATAAACTTTAAAATATGTTTCTGCATGATGGTAAGATCAGCCTTGATCACTTTATCAATTGGCTGATTCCTCTTCATCTCATGTGATAACATATGGATCAGTTTTCCCATGTGCATGTTATTGATCTTATCATTTATATCCTGCATTCACTCATCCCTTTCTTTTCAAAATGGTTAGCTTCCTAACTTTTTAGTATTATACAGAGAATAAAAATGAATGTCAATCGTTATTTTATTATCTCTATTATCGTTAACCAAATCTACTCACTATGTTGACAATTGTTTTTTTCCATGCTAAAGTTCAGATTAATAAGATATTTTGAATTTAAACAAAGGAAGGTATATAGCATATGAATTCAGAACAAAATTTAACCCGTGAAAAAGCCATCGCGATCTTAAATACACCTGATGAACAATTAAATGAACTGATCGAACGTGCCGGAGCACTTCGTAAAAAATATAAAGGGAATCATGTAAGCATTCATCTTTTAACAAATGCCAGAAGCGGAAACTGCTCCCAGAACTGTGCTTACTGCGCACAATCCTGTCGTTCCCATGCAGATATTGAAAAATATAAATGGGTCGATGATGAAAAATTATATGGAGATAACACATTTGTCCATGATCATAAACTTTCCCGTCATTGTATCGGATTAAGCGGTATGAAATTCAGCGATGATGAGATTGAAGAACTTGCTTCTAAAATTCGTAAGATGAAAGAAGAGGGTACACATTTATGCTGCTCTATCGGATTTTTAACAAAGAAGCAGGCCTTAATGTTAAAAG
>OLPY01002492.1_pt1 | contig 11080 bp, 8 predicted proteins | sample 1672481 | NCBI WGS metagenome assembly OLPY01 (sample SAMEA3136691, study PRJEB25190) | human gut metagenome | biome: human gut; feature: human-associated habitat; material: faeces | place: Austria | collected 2013 | reverse complement strand
ATTCCTTCCACTGGTCTGCAAGAGTTCCGCCCAGTGCGCCCATACCTGCTTTGATAAGACCCATAGTAATTTCCTCCTGTATGTTTTATTTGTGCAAACGATAACTTTCTGTTATTGCACGGTTTCCGGTCTTGGTCACGGTTCAAGGGTTAGATCCGGGGAGTCGTTTTTCCAGTAAGCGGGACGTGTGTCCCGGTCAAACAACTGCTCTCCGGCGCGGTATTTCAGGCTGCAACCGCTGGGACTGCCGTCATCGTTCAGCAAAATGGCCCAGAACTCGCAGGGCTTGCCGTTCGGATCGGTCAATGTAAAATGCAGCTCGGTGCCGTCCTCGGTGCGGCCCTGCGTTCCCTCTGCGGTGCCGGTCAGAATGCCGCTCCACCCGTCCCATTCCACGCTCATGCAGCAGCTGCCGTCCGGCAGGAAGGTCATCCAGCGGATGCCCTTTGCGGCCTCGTCTCCGGCGCGGTAAGTGCCCCACAGCCTGCGGGGGATGGCGGTGTAACCGATGTCGTCCCACGCCTCGGTGCGCTGAAAAACGTACCAGACCTCACTGCCCTTTTTGGGGCCGGTGGACTGCATCAGCAAAGAACCGTCCTCCATCATGGAGATAATCCAACGGCTTCTGCCGTCCTCGCTGAGGCTTGTCAGGTTCCAGCCCTGACTTTTTTTCCCGTCCCAGCTGGTCACAGCGCCGGCATTCAGCTCTCCGGTGCGGGTCTCGGCAGCAGACTGGATCTGCGGGCTGACGTATGTTTCCCGGATGAAGGAGACGGACACCGTGCCGGTGATCTCGGCCTTTTCCAGCCGCAGGGTAAAGCTTTCGTTGCGGTCGGCGGGGGTATAGCTTTCACCCTGCGTCACCGCCGTGACTGCCATCCACTCGGCCAGCACCTGCTGCTCCCAGTCCTGCGGCAGCGGCTGCGCGTCCAGCGGGATGGTTGGGGCATCGTTCACAAACTCTCCCCCGGACGCGCTGAACCGGCGGACGAAAAAGGTAACGTTTCCTGTTTCGTCAAACGAAAGCGGCAGCTCATCCAGTGTAGCCCACCATGCGGTGTTTCCCTCTTTCAGACTGCCAGGGGGCAGAAGCTCCCGCTCACAGGCGACCTGCCGGTCCAGCTCATCCCGGCGCTTTATGTCACGATACAGCGCTTCTTCCAGCGCGGCGGGATCTGCCCCCATGCGCTGCAGCAGCTGGGTGGCGGTGAGCTGTTTTCCGCTGTCAAAATCGAAGCACCAGCCCTGATGGAAGGGCGCATCCGTACCGCCGTAGCAGCTGCTGACCACAAGGCTGACGCAGTCGCCGTACCAGCTTGCGTTCCATTTCATCTCCATGCAGAAGTCCCACACGTCCGGGTCGGCTGCCGCCGGGCAGTCTGCGTACTCCTGCACATCGTATTCGTAGTAGCGGGCGATCTCGGCGTTGATGCGGGCGGCATCGGCGCTGTCGCTTTCCAGCCGGGGCAGATGGATGTTCAGCCGGACGGTGCCGCCGTTCTCTGCCTGCACCACCTTTTCAAGGGTGTACTGCTCGGTGATCGCCGCGGTGGCGTGCATGGAATCCGGCGGGGTCGATTTCAGCTCCCGGCTGCCAGCCGGGCGGGCAGAGGCCGCGGCCCTTGCCCCGCAGCCTGCCAGCAGCGCCGCCAGCAAAACTGCCGGTATCCAGCGAAATGCTTTGTGTTTCATGGTGGTTCTCCTGTGTTCTCAGCGGCTCCCGCCGTGGTCAGTTATCCGGGCAGCGGGTCAGCTGCAGCTGGGTCTTTCCTTCGGCAAAGGGGTTCTGCCCGTCGATCATGGTAAAGCTCAGGGTTTCGTTGTACAGGTCGTACTTCACCGCCGCCACAAAGGTGACGCCGGGTGCCCCGTCTGCCGTCTCGTTGGTCCAGACGCCCAGCACCATGCCCTCCGGCACTACGCCCAGATAATCGGCATAGCCCTGATAGAAAACGCTGTTGTCCTGCACGCCCATCTGGATGGAGCCGCTGCTTTCCACGTCCATCCAGTCAAACTGGTCGTCCGACATATCATTGAAGGCACCGACAGCCTCCGAGGGGATTTCCTGCGCGTTCCACTCTGCCGTCAGGGGAGCAAGCTCCAGCACAGAGCCATCCTCCTGATGCAGAATTACCTCTTTGCCGCTGCGTTCCAGCGCCACGCCCTGATTTGCAATATAGATAGGGTCCTGACAGACCAGAGCGCTGCCGAACATAAGGCAGTGCAGCACATCCACATATTCCACCACGCCGTCCTTGGTCAGCAGATAGACCACCGGGTGGAAGGATGCGCCGAGTTCTCCGATGCACACGTCGATATACTCATTATAGATGCCAAGGATGGGGAAAGTGCGGTCCTGTTCCAGCCGGATGCCGTAATCCGTGTCCCATGCGGCGGTCTCCGGCGTGTGGCGGAGGGTGATGGTGCCCTGCGTTCCTTCCAGCTGCACCGAAGCGCTTCCGTAGGTATCGGTCAGCACCGTCTGCGGCTGCGGGTCAGCAGCCTGCAGCGGGATCTCCACATCCAGCTGCCGCCAGCCCGACCCGGCGGTGGAGCTGCACCCGCCCCGGAGCACCAGCCGGTTTTGTTCCGGCAGCAGCAGGCACAGGTCATCCAGCTGGTTGTTTTCCAGCGTGTTCATCCGCATGCTTGCCAGATTGCCGCCGCTGAGCAGGCCCTCGTAGTAGCCGCCCTGCGCCATGCGCCGGTCAAAGGTCTGCATGGCCTCGCGCAGCATCTGCTGCTGCACGGCGTCCGGGTCCAGCCCCATGCGCTGCAGCATTTCAGCCACCGAGACCTGCTTTCCGGTGGCAAAATCGAAGCACCAGCCCCGGGAATACCCCGGGTCGGAGCCGCCGTCGTAGCGGAACACCACAAGGCTTACGCAGTCGCCGTACCAGTAGGCGTCCCAGTTGATATAAATCTCCGGGCTCCACTCGTCCTGCTGCGGCTCGATCTCCGGGCTGTCCTCGTACTGTCGGAATTCTGCCGCATACATGGCGGCAAGCTCATCGTTAAGATAAGCAGCGTCCGGGCCGTCGCACACCAGCTGCGGCACATGGATGGTCAGCTTCTGTGCGCTGCCCCACTCGTACAGCTGGATGGTCTTTTCCAGCGTGAACTGCTCGGTGATGCGGTCTTTTTGTGCTGTCTGCACCGCCGTGTCTGCGGTGCTTTGGGCAGCTGTGCCGGAGCCTGCGGGGGCAGCGGGGGCAGCGGGAGCCGCTGCGCTGCCGCAGCCGGTCAGCCAGAGAGCCGCCGTCAGCACAGCAGCGGCAAGGCGTTTGTGTTTCATGGTCGTTCTCCTGTGATCTCAGCCGTAGCTGCGGGTCATCTGCAGCTGGGTCTCGCCCTCGGCAAAGGGGTTTTGCCCGGCGATCATGGTCAGGGTCAGGTTCTCGTTGTACAGGTCGTTCTTGAACGCCGCCACAAATTCGAGCTCCTCATCGGCAGAGATGCCCAGCACCATGCCCTCGGGCACCACGCCCAGATACGCGGCGTCGCCCCGATAGATGCGGCTGTTGTCCTGCACGCCCAGCTGGGCGCTGCCGTCGCTGGTCAGATCCAGCCAGTTCCAGCCGGTTTCAGAGGTGTAGTTGTAGGAGCCGGTGACGGAATAGGGGATCTCCTGCGCGCTCCACTCTGCCGACAGGGGAGCCAGCTCCAGCACAGAGCCATCCGCCCGGCGCAGGTTCACCTCGCTGCCGCTGCGTTCCAGCGCCACACCGTTGTTGGCAAAGTAGATGGGGTCCTGACAGATCATGGCATCCCCGAACATGAGGCAGCGCAGCACGTCCACATACTCCACCACGCCGTCTTTGGTCAGCAGATAGACCACCGGGCGGAAGAAGCCGTCCTCCTGCTCCCCGATGCACACATCCACATATTCATTGTAGGCGCCAAGGATGGGGTAGCTGTGCTCCTGTTCCACCCGGATGCCAATGTCTCCCCATTGGTCGGTCTTTGGCGCGGGGCTCAGGGTGATGGTGGCCTGCGTTCCCTCCAGCTGCACCTGCACACCATCGTAGGTATCGGTCAGCACCGGGGTGTCAGCGGGGGGCAGCGAGAGCTCCATATCCAGCTGCTGCCAGCCTTCTTCGCAGCTGTACTTACCCCGGAGCACCAGTTGATCCTGCTCCGGCAAAAGCAGGCACAAGTTTTCCAGCTCATTATATTCCAGCGTATCCATCCGCATTTGCGAAAGCTCTCCGCCGAGACGCAGGCCCTCGTAATACGCGCCCTGCGCCATCTCCCGGTCAAAGGCCTGCATGGCCTGCCGCTGCACCTGCTGCTGCACTTCGTCCGGGTCCAGCCCCATCCGCTGCAGCATCTCGGCTGTGGTGATCTGCCTGCCGGTGGCAAAATCGAAGCACCAGCCGCTGTAACGCCACGGGGCGGTGCCGCCGTAGCGGCTGCGTACCACCAGACTGACGCAGTCGCCGTACCACCAGTCATCCCAGCCCACACCGATCAGCGGGGCTTCGCCGTCCGGCTGCCCGGCCTCCTCGCTGTTCTCGAACTCCCGGAAATCCGCCGCATAGATGGCGTTCAGCTCATCGTTGATGTAGGCGGCATCCGGGCTGTCGCATTCCAGCTGCGGCACATGGACGGAAATGCACTGCACCGCTTCCTCCCCCCACACGCCCGAAACGTTCTTTTCCAGCGTGTACTGGTCGGTGATGCGGTCTGTCTGGGCGGCCTGCGCCGCCGCGCCGGGGGTGCTTCGGCTGCTGTCGGAGCTTTGGTCGGCAGCGGCGCTGGGGCTGCTCTGGGTGCTGCCGCAGCCGGTCAGCAGCAGCGCCGCAGCCAGTGCAAGGCTTACAAGGTGTTGGTATTTCATGGCGGGCTCCTTTTCTATGGTGTGGTTCAGCCGTCTCCTATGCCTTGCCACTTGTCGATGATGTAGGCGGCCCAATAGGTCTTGTCGTTGATATCCACCACAGTGATGCCTACCTTATTCACCACCGGGTCGTCCTCATGAAGCCCCGGCACACCGCCGTAGTCCTTGATCAGTTCATCCACCAATTGCTGGAACTGGGCCTCTGTGGCGGGGTAAAGGCGATCCATGCTGTAACGTTGCTTTCCTTCGTGGTCAAAATCCACGCCTACCCGGTACTGATTGAGCATATGGAAGATGGCTGTGGAGCCGGAGCTGTAACCCGCCTCGTGCAGACCATCCCACATCTTTGCGGCATAGTCGCCCTCCATCCGCAGCCTGAGCCCTTCGTCCGACGGGAACTCTGGGCTGCCGTTATCCACAAACATCTGCACATCTGCCTGAATGGCGTGTTCCAGACCCTTGCTGTACTCGAACTTGATGTTCTCCACCCTTCGCCGGGCCAGCTCTGCGTTGAAGATGGTCAAAATCTTTTGCCCGTCCCGGATCACAGGGATCGGCGGCGAGGGAGGCGTTTCTGTGGCAGAGCCGGAACTTGTGGAGCCGGAGGAGCAGCTATCGTCACAGGCTGCCAGCGCCAGCATCACCGCCGATGCGCCGGAGAGCTTCAGGAAAGTCCGTCGGTTCATCTCTTTCATGGGGGTGCTCCTTTCTATAAAGCCCCGGACACAGGGGGAGTGTGCCCGGGGCAAAAGGGGGTGTCCGTATCAGCGGGGCCGCTGTGCTCAGGCGGTCTTCCCTCCCTCGGCAACGACTGCGACCCAGTAGGTTGCACTGCCGTACTCGAACACATGGATGCCTACCAGCTGGAGCTTAGGCGATTTCAGCTGTTTCAGAGCAATATCGCCCGTTTGGGCCATCAACTGTTCTCCCATCAGCTTTGCATCGTCCTGGCATACGTATCTCGGGGCAGCCTTATTTGTTTCCACGTTCATAGACAGGCCGATCGGCTGGTACGCTCCCGCATTTTTGTATCCAGCTATTGCCTTGTCAAATTCAGCATAGGAATTCTCGTCATCGAGTGGTTTGTTCAACAGAATCATCTTCGCCACTTCTTCTGCTGCTTTGTTCAGGCCGCTATCCAGCGTAAGCGGGGACAGCTCTCCACGGTAGAGGTTGATTGCTTCCAGCACCTTAGCTTCCTTGCCGGTGGGCACTGCGGGTGCGGGCGGCGTGGAGGGCCCGCCGCAGCCTGCCAGCGAGAGCGCCACAACAGCTGCGCCGGAGAGGGTGAGGAATTCGCGTCGGTTCAGTTCTTTCATGGGGGTGCTCCTTTCGATGCAATATATTATAGATTACGGTTCGGGATTTGCGGGAAGTCCGTGCATCTCTGCCCCGCTTCAGATCGGTGCAAAGTTTACCATTACCGCCACCGTATAGGTCTTGCCCTTAATGGTGGGGCAGTAGAGCCCGATCATCCACTGCTCGGGATGCGGACTCGCCAGTCCATGCCCGGCCAGATACCGCACAAACTCCCTGACCTCGCTCGGACTACGAGGATACAGTTGCTTTAATTGCATACCGTCATGGGTGCTGTTAGAAACTCCCGCAGTCCCCCGATAGCTTCCGTTTCCATATTTGTTCCTGATTTCCTGTATCATTTCAGACTCACGGAGTTGGTACTCGTGGAATACATCATCAGGCAAGTTCCATTTGCGGTAATCCTCTTCGTCTACTTCAGGTTCATAGGTTTCAAAGGGGCTGGCTGTAAACTTTGCGAGGTCGGCAGCCTCCTGACAGTAGACCACAGACTTGCAGATATCAAGTTTGGGATTGGGGACTACTTCTCTGTTGACTTCATACCAGACCTCGTTGATGGCTTTGAACAGGGCCATCTCTTTGCTCTCAGAGGCCGGAGGTGCGGGAGGTTCGGGAGGTGTGGAGGGCCCGCCGCAGCCTGCCAGCGAGAGCGCCACAACGGCTGCGCCGGTAAGGGTAAGGAATTCGCGTCGGTTCATCTCTTTCATGGGGGTGCTCCTTTCTGTTTGTCCCCCCTGCTTTTTAGGGGGGCTGGTTTGGGTATTCTCTGCACTTGCAGTCCGCTCCATCTTATGCTATTCTTATGAATAGAATCCGCAGTTGCCCGTTGACGCGTTTTGTGCACAGCGACAGGCTTTCTGCACCGGCGCGGGACCTCTTCTGTTTGTACTGTATCATACCCGGGAAAAAATTGCCCCCTCAGAAAAGCCGTTTTTGGGGGGCAATTCCAAAAAAATTTTTGGGGTTTGGGGCTTCCCCCTCAAAAAATCCCCCCAAAAAGCCCAAAATTGGGGGGATTTGGGGGTGGTTTCCCACCAAAACAGGCGGCTGCAGCCCTGCCTGTGCCGGTTTCCCCCTCTGGCTGCAATGTGCGGAAAGGAGTCATGAAAAATGGAACGAAGGACATTTTTAAAGCTTGCGGCGCTTGTCCCCGGTCTGGCTCTTGCGGGCTGCGGCGGCAGCAAGACCCTGCTTTCTCCCAAGGACCCCACCATGCTCAGCATCTGGCATGTATATGGCGAACAGGCAGACTCGCCCATGAACCGCCTGCTGACCGAGTTCAACGACACGGTGGGCAGGGAGAAGGGCATCCTGCTCAACGTGACCAACATGACCAACAGTGCCGCCATTGGCGGCCAGCTGCAGGACGCCAAGGCTGGCAAGCCCGGCGCGCTGGACCTGCCGGACCTGTTCTCGGCCCATTCCGCGGACGCCAGCGCTCTGGGCATTGAGAACCTTGTGGACTGGAACGACTGGTTCACCGCCGAGGACATGGCGGCCTATGTGCCCGGCTTTGTGCAGGACGGCATCATTGACGGGAAGCAGGTGGTGTTCCCGGTGTCCAAATCCACCCAGCTCATCTTTTTGAACGGCTCCCAGTACGCCCGGTTTGCGGCGGACACCGGGGCACAGCTTTCCACCCTTGCCACATGGGACGGCTTTTTTGAAATGGCGGGTGCCTACCGGCAGTGGTCGCAGGGCAAGCCTTTCTGCGCGCTGGATTACCCCCTGCGTCTGGTGGAGCTGAACGCGCTGGAGCAGGGCAGCGGCGAGTTGTACAAGGGCAGCTGGTACGATCTGACCAACGAGACCTTCCGCGCTTCGTGGATGGAGTTTGCCCGGGCGCTGGTGCAGGGCGATATTCTGGTGTCAGACCTGTACTCCAACACGCAGGTGATGACCGGCGAGACGCTGGCGGGTCTTGGCAGCTCTGCGGCCATCCTTTATTACAATGATTTCGTCACCTACCCGGACAACACCACCGAGCCCACCGACCTGCTGCTGGCTCCCCTGCCCCACGCCGCAGGCACCGCCACACCCCTGATGCCGCAGGCCGGTGTGGGCCTGTGCGCCTTCAAGACCACCGACCAGAAGGCCGAAGCCGCCGCCGTGTTCCTGCGCTGGCTCACCGAGCAGCAGCGCAATCTGGAATTTGCCGCCGATACCGGCTACATGCCGGTGTCCAGCGCCGCCTTTGACGCCATTGCGGACTATCCCTTTGAGCAGCAGAGCTATCAGCGGCTGTACGACGTCTATAATGAAATGCGCATCCAGAACACCCCCCTGTCCGAACCGGGCATCGTGGGGTACCACGCCAAGGCCAAAACCTTGTACGACAGCCTGCGCCAGCGCCAGAAGGACTACCCCCAGCGCCTTGCGGACGGCGAAACGCTGGAAGCCCTTGCCGAGGAAACATGGCAGCTGCTGTGTGACAATGCCTGAGCCTGCCGCTCAGCCGGAAAGGAGGGACTTTGATGCACTTTGTTGACCGGCACCGTGAAAAGATCCGCCAGAGCCCCATGAGCAGCCGGCTGCTGTGGGCCTGCCTGCTGCTGGTAGTGCTGCTGGTGTTGACCTTTGGTGCGGCGCTGTTCCTGTTTGCCAGCCTGCACAACACCAAAAAGGACATCAGCCGCAGTCTGCAGATCCAGTTTTCGGTGTTCCAGAACGATATGGAGCGCTATTTTGACCAGCTGGCGGTCATGGGTGTGAACCTGTCCGAAGACATGAGCGCAGAGGTGGACAAGGAGCTTGCTTTGCGGCAGATGTCCTTTGCCCAGCTGAACGACTCCCCCGAGGTGCTGAACGCGCTGGAGGAGGAAATGATCGAGCCGCTGTGCCGCCGTCTGCGCCAGACCGGCTGTTCCGGCGCTTTTGTGCTGCTGGATGCCACCGTCAACACCCGCATGGAGGGAGCAGAGCATTCCCGCGCCGGACTGTATGTGCAGAAAAGCGGTGCCGACACCCCCACCGTGCCCCTGCTGCTGTACCGGGGCAGTGCGGAGGTGGGCAAGGCCCACAGCGTGATGCCCCACCGCAAGTGGCGCATGGAGTTCCAGACCGACCAGTTCCCGGACTACGACCGCTGGATGACCCCCGGCAGCGCCCCGCTGTACCAGTCTTACACGCTGACCGAGCGGTTCGAGCTGCCCGGCACCTCAGAGGAGGTGCAGTTGTTTTTGCTGCCCCTGCGGGGGCGGGACGGCACGATGTACGGGCTGTGCGGCTTTGAGATCAGCGAGAGCTACTTCAAGCAGAACTTTGCCCAGCCCACCGGCTTTGACCGGCTGAGCTGCCTGCTGGCCCCGGCGGGGGACGGCCTTGCCGCCGATGCCGCCCTCAGCAGCGGCACCACCGGCGGCTACTACCATGCTCCCCGGAACACGCTGGTGCTGCGCAGCATGGGCGGCGGGCTGACCCAGTTGACCGGCCCCGACAGCGCCTATGCGGGCATCTCCCAGCTGTGCCGCCTGAGCGAGAGCCAGTCCTACCGACTGGCGGTGTGCATCCCCATGGCAGACTACCGGAGACTGGTCTTTTCCGGCAATCTGCAGATGCTGCTCATCGGCCTGTTCATCGCCTTTTTCGTGGTGTTCTGCTGCATGAACTTCCACCGGCGCATCCTCTCGCCGGCGTTCCGGCAGTTCGAGGAGGACCGGCGGGAATCCCGGCGGCGGATGGACGAGCTGCAGCTGGAACGCCAGCAGATGCAGACTGAGTTGTCCCGGCTGGCGGACGTGTGCCGCAACGAGTCGGTGCCCGATGCCTTCCAGACCTTTGTTGCGGGCATTCCCACCCTGACCAAGACCGAACGCCGCATCTTTGACGGCTACGCCGCCGGGCTGCGCACCCGGGAGATCGTGGAGCAGCTGGACATCAAGGACAGCACCCTGCGCTTCCACAACAAGAACATCTACGAAAAACTGGGTGTCAGCTCCCTCAAGCAGCTGCAGCAGTTCGTGGCGATCCTGAACTCCGGCAGCGGCAGCGCCCCGGACGAAAAGTGACCCAGCAAGCAGTGTCTTCGTATATACAAAGACCATCTTGCGTTGCAAAACGCTTGTTGGGGAATGCCCCAAGCCCCTTTGATCTGCATTTTCATTGCAGGCTGCGCCTCCCTGCGGAATGCTTTTGAGGATGTCAATCGTCACATCCTACGAAAAAGCCTGTACCTTTTTGGCGCAAGGGTCAATAGAAGAATTTGATGGTTCATGGTACAATAGCAGACGTTGCGTGTTGTGCGGTTTGCACACGAACATAGTGAAAAGGAGCTGTTGAACGTGGATACGATCTATCTGCTGCCCGGTGAGGACCGCTGCGTTGATTTTTGAGATGCCAATGGAGTCCCGAGAGTACACTACACTTACTGCTCTATCCGTGGCAAACTTTTCAACTGCACCTGCTGCACAAAGGATGAAGCCCAGCGGCTGTGTGAAGATTGGCTTATAAAACAGGACCGCTGCTATATAAACTAAAGAACGCCGAGGGTTCCTCCCACATGGGAAGGGATTCCTCGGCGTTCTTCATTTCATGCTTTTTGATTGCCCGGTCAACAGTATCACGCGCCTTACTGCAATGCACAGATCACAGCCACTGTTTCAGCACATCGTTCAGCTTATTCAAATCAAGCGGTTTGGCGATATGCTCGTTCATGCCGGTGTTCTTTGCCAGTTGCACGTCCTCGGCAAAGGCATTTGCCGTCATGGCAATGATGGGCACTTTGCCCCGGCTGCCGGCAAGCGCACGGATCGCAGCAGTGGCTTCGTAACCATTCATGATGGGCATCTGGATGTCCATAAAAATGAGATCGTACCACTTTTCTGGCGCTTCCATCACCTTTTCGACTGCAATTTTTCCGTTTTCGGCGCTGTCGATGGTCACGCCCGTCATGCCTATGATCTCGGTTGCGATCTCACGGTTCAG
>OLPY01002488.1_pt1 | contig 11088 bp, 9 predicted proteins | sample 1672481 | NCBI WGS metagenome assembly OLPY01 (sample SAMEA3136691, study PRJEB25190) | human gut metagenome | biome: human gut; feature: human-associated habitat; material: faeces | place: Austria | collected 2013 | reverse complement strand
GGCCCAGGCTGCGGCCGGCCTCCATCTGGCCCGGGTCCACAGCCATCAGGCCGCCGCGGATGATCTCGGAGACGTAAGCGCCGGAGTTGATGCCCAGCGCCAGAGCGCCTACCATGGTAAAGTTGCGGCTGTTGTTGAAGATGACCATGCTCATGATCAGCAGCTGCACCATCATGGGGGTGCCCCGGATCACGGTGGTGTACACCTGGCACACGGCGTTAAAGACCCCCAGCACGGGGTTCGAGCGGCCGGGGCGCTGCTGGTCGTGGGCCACACGCACCAGCGCCACCACGCTGCCCAGCAGGACGCCCATGGCCAGAGCAATGGCAGTGACCAGCAGGGTGGTGCCTACGCCCTCGATGTACTGGAGCCAGCGGTCCTTCAGGACAAAGGCCTGATAAAATTTGTAGAACAGCTCCTGCCCCATGTCCAGCCGGCCGCCGCTTTTCAGCAGCTGGCTCAACAGTTCGTATTGTGCGGCCATTCGCATCCTCACTTTCTTTTCGTCTGTTGTGATCTTGTCAGAATTTTGTAACCTATATCCCTTAAAAAAGGGGAGGTGCCCGGTGGGCCGCCTCCCCTTGAGGGGTCTGTTTACTCAGCCTTGATGTACTTGTCCACGATGGCCTGCAGGGTGCCGTCGGCCTTCAGCTCCTCCAGAGCGGCGTTCACAGCCTCCAGCAGAGCGGTGTTGCTCTTGTTCATGCCAATGGCGTAGTCCTCCTCGGCGTAGCTGGTGTCCAGGATCTTCAGGCCGGGGTTGGACTCCACATAGGCCTTGGCGGGCTCGTTGTCGATGACCACAGCGTCCACCTGGCCGTTGTTCAGGGCCTGTACAGCGGTCAGGCCGTTGTCGTAGGCCACCACGGCGTCCTCGCCAAAGTCGTCGGAGCAGTACAGGTAGCCGGTGGTGCCGCGCTGGGTGCCGATCTTCTTGCCGGCCAGATCGTCCACAGAGGCAATGTCGGAGCCCTCGGGCACGATGACGGACTGGATGCCGGTGGCGTAGCTGTCGGAGAAGGACATCACAGCCATCCGCTCGTCGGTGACAGTGATGCCTGCCATGGCGATGTCGGCCTTGCCCTGCTGCACGCTGAGCAGAGCGGCGTCAAAATCCATGTCGTCGATCTGCAGCTCCAGGCCCAGCTTCTCGGCAACGGCCTGTGCGGTGTCCACATCGATGCCCTCAATGGTGCCGGCGTCGGTGGTCATCTCGTAGGGAGGGAAGGTGGCGTTGGTGGCCATGGTCAGCTTGCCGGCCTCAACGGTGGTCAGCTCAGCAGCGGCAGCGCTGGTGGAAGCAGCCTCAGAAGAAGCAGCAACAGAGCTTGCAGCAGCGGAAGAAGCGGTGGAGGCAGAGCCGCCGCAGGCGGTCAGAGCCAGAGCAGCAGCGGAAACAGCGGCGGCAGCCAGGAAGCTGCGGCGAGAGATCTTTTTCATATTCAAACACTCCTCTTTATGTGCATATCGTTTGCATCTCTCTGCTGCGATGCGATTCATCGAAAAATCAGAGAGCGTGTTTAGTATAGGTTGTACAATTTGAAAAGTCAAGTGTTGTGCAAAAATTCCATCAAATTGAAACCGAATTGCAAACAATTATGCAGAATAAAGCCCGAGAGCGATGTATATATGCAGAACCTCTCAGTCTGCCCGGATGCGAAAGCCTCTCCCTTTGGGAGAGGTGTCACCGCAGGTGACGGAGAGGGCAAGCTCAGCGCGACAGAGCCGCCGCACGGCGATAGGCAATCCCTTTGTCAGAGCGAAACTATCGCAACGTCTGCAATTCTTTGGCAGCGTCCTTGCCATCTCAGGCGCTTCGCGCCAGCTCTCCCAAAGGGAGAGCCATTATACGCTTCTTGCCAGCTCTTCCACGCTCCGCTTCGGCACGCAGTAGTCACCGTTCTCATCGAGGTAATACCTGATGCCGGTCTCCTCCGTCATCGGTACGACCCTGGCGGCGTGAGTGGGGCAGCCAAGAGCGACCATGAACGCCAGTTTGTCCGGCGCGGCGATGCCCAGCAGCTCGCTCAGGGCGGGCTTGTTGATGGCGCCCATGATGCAGCTGCCCACGCCCTTGGCCCATGCGGCGAGGGTGATGTTCGCCAGCGCGATGCCGGTGTCGGTGTTCAGGTCGCCGGGGATGGAGCTGTCCTGCACGACGGCCAGATACATCACAGGCTGCTCGTCGGCTTTGGGAGCACCCTGCTCCGGCGGCAGATAGGCGGCCCACTTGACCAGTGGATGGACCTTTTTTACCATCTCGGGGCTCTGCACCACCACCAGCTTCACGGCCTGACGGTTCGCGCCGCAGGACGACAGGCGCAGGGCCTCCACCATATCGTCCACCACATCCTGCGGCACCGGCTTCTGGGCGAAGCGGCGGTAGGTGCGGCGGGTGTTGAGCGTTTCCATAATAGACATCGGCAGACACTCCTTTACTATATAAGTACAGCCTGATTATAGCATAGGAGCAGGAGCAGTGCAAGGAATTTGGAAGCGGCGGCAAACACGGACAAGACACGTCTGTGAGATGAAGAAATGAGAGAAGAATCCATAAACCGGAGATAAAAAATGATGATATAATGTTAATGAACGCTAACATACTGGAAAAATATTGACAAAAAGCAGGAGATGCCCTATCATTAGTTATGGCAAACTAACCGCCTTTTGCGGAGACGCGCAAAGGAAAACAAGAAGAAACAAAACAGTTTATGAGGTGCAAGAAAATGACTAATATGACTCGTCGTAATTTCCTGAAGAGCGCTGGTGTGATGGCTCTGGCCGTGGCAGCAGCGGGTGTTCTCTCCGGCTGCGATAGCAGCAGCAAAAACCCTGTGATGGCAGATGTCAAGGTGGAATACTGGCGTGAGAAGAACAACTGGCTTCAGGACCTGCACATTGGCGATGGTGCGTATGATGAGACCGTCAGCGTGGTAAAGAGCGGTAAGGTCAAAAAGGAGCAACTGCAGAAGCTGGGCAAGGTAATGGTGAATACAGGCTATAAGCTGAGCGATAGCACGGCAACCGAGTTTGACGTGGACTGGACCCAGGAGCCCCCGGTGGCAAAGGTCTGGATGAAGCTTTGAGCCTGCCCCGAGAGGCCACAGAAAAGCAGCAGCACCCCCGGCAGTGCGTTGGCAGCGCACAGCGGGGGTGCTGTTTTATGGTTTATTTGCTCTTCCACCTATGCCCCTTCGGCATGGGCAGGCCCAGCACCAGCGCGATGCCCACAGCCAGCGCCACGGCCACCTTGAAGGTGGAGATGCCGTTGGCCAGCGAAAGGGCATTCTCGCCCTGGATGAAGTAGTAGGCGGTGTAGTAGATGCCCGCGCCGGGGACCAGCGGGAAGATGCCGGTCAGCAAAAAGACCGTCACCGGCGCCTTGAGCAGCACGGCGCAGATACGCGCCGCCAGCGACAGCGGGATGACCGCGATGAGGGAGGCTGCCGCCGCGTCGGCCCCGTATAAGACAGCCAGCTCGTAGACGAACCAGCCCACTGCGCCCACCAGCGCACAGCAGGGGAGGGTGCGCTTAGGGCAGGCGAAGAGGACGGCGAAACTCAGCGTCCCCGCCCCGGCCAGAAAGAACTGTGCCGCCAGCTGGCCGATCTGTGTGCTTGTCAAGGTCATCATACCACCGTCACCCCCGTCAGCAGAGAAGTAAGGCTCAGAACAAGGCCGGTGCCGATGGCGATGCTGGCCGCGATGAGCAGGGCGTCTATCATCCGGATGGTGCCGGAGAGGTAGTCGCCCTGCACGAAGTCCCGGATGCCCATGGTGAAGGCGATGCCGGGGGTCAATATCATCAGGGTGCCGATGATGGCGTGGCTGGCCTCAGTGTCCAGCAGATGGCACCCCAGAATGCAGACCAATGTAATGAGCGCTGCCGCCGAGATCTTGCGGAAGCCGTTGGAAAGCCTCCGATTTTCACAGAGCAGCAGATAGCCGCTGACGATGAGACCCGCCGCCGCTGCCGCCAGCGCCGAGCGTATCGTGCCGCCGAAGATGAGCGCAAAACAGGCTGTGCCGCTCATCCCGGCGAGGAGCTGGGTCTTGCCCTTGGGGAAGGGGATGCGCCGGGCATCGGCCAGGCGGTGTTCAGCCTCGTCCAGTGTGACGCCCCCGGCTGCTATCTCGCGGGAAAGGGCGTTCACCGCGGCCACCCGGCCTAAGTGAGTCGTCCGCACCGGCACGTTCCGCACTTCGGCGATCTCTGCCGTGCCGGCGCTGGCGAAGATGCCGTTGGTCAGCACATAGACGTGGAACTCCCGCAGATGGAAGCTGCGGGCCATGATCTCCATCGTCTGCTCCACCCGGAAGACCTCTGCTCCGTTTTCCAGCAGCGTCTCGCCCGCCGCCATGATAAAGTCCATGATGCGGCGCCGCTGCTCGTCGCTGGGATATAACTCTCTGCTGTCCATTCCGGCCCTCCCTGTCATGCCCGCCAAAGGGGGCATATCATCTCATGCTATACTGTATCATAATTCCGGCGGCTTGCAAAGGCGTCTTTTCACATTTTTGCACAACTTCCGTCCTTGCCGTCGGGGGCGCAGTGTGTTACACTGATAACAACTATGGAAAGATCCAGAAACCACAGGAGGAAATGACCGTGAAGCAGAGTCTGAGTTTCGCGCGCCGTCTGACGGCGCTGGTGCTGGCAGCTGTAATGCTGTGCGTGGCTGTCCCGGCGGCGTTCGCCGAGGATGCCGCACCTGGTGCCACCACCATTGGCGGTGCAAACACCACCCTTATCCCTGAGGAAGAGGAAAATTGTCTGAGCTGGCTCTTCGGCTCCAAAGATAAAATTACACTGCCCTATCTGAACATCAAGGGCAAGGGCCTGCGCCGGAACGTGTCGCTGGACCTCGTGGACTGCTTGGTGGGCATCACATACACCGAGCTTGGCTCCATCGGCAGCTATGTCAGCGCCAGCGCCGCGCAGGAGGCGTGGAAGGCCCAGGCCGTGGCCATCCACTCCTACCTCGAGTACCATAAGCAGTACGGCTCCTCGGCCAACGCCCTCATCTACACCCCCGTGGAGGACATCCCGTCCTCGGCCCGGTCGGCTATCCGCAAGGCGGTGGAGGCTGTAAAGGATGAGGTGCTGACCTACAACGGCAGCGTCATCGACGCCGTCTGGTCGGCCAGCGCAGGCTACAACACCCAGACCGGCGTCTACGGCACCTGTTCCAGCCTCGACGCCTGGGGCTCGGATGTGCCGTATCTCAAGAGCGTGGAAAGCCCCTATGAGCGCCAGTACCACGAGAAGATGCGCCGCATCATCGGCAAGGATTATGACTATGTCGAGTACAACGACAGCCGCACCGGTGAGCCCTACCAGAGCGCCGACACCACCCACAAAGACCTCGGCGGCTTCGTCCAGTACAATACGCTGGTATCCAATGGCCGCAGCTATCGCTATATCGGCCAGTTCGTGTCCTCCCGCTACTGCTTCGATTTCAGCACGGATGCAGCGGGTGTACCCTGTATGTACTACTACGGCTTCGGCCACGGCGTGGGCATGAGCCAGTGCGGCGCTGTGGGCTACGCCGCCGAGGAGGGGATGGGCTACCGCGACATCCTGAAGCACTACTACTCCGGCGTTTCCATCCGGACGGTGGGCAGCGGCACGAGCTCCGGCGGCGGTCTGTTCAGCTGGCTGCGCCGCCTGCTGGGCATGTAAAAAATCAAAAGGAATTGCGCAAAATACTTCTCAAATGAGACGTGATTTGGTATACTGTACACGCTTGTACACAAGAGACAGACGATTTTGCGTTTCACGCTCCAAAGCGGGAGCGATACGATAAAGAATAACAGGTGGAGAGAACGGAATGCAGTTGGAGAAGGAAAAGAAAGAAAAGCGGGAGCGGGAGCGCTGCCGCGCACTGGCGCAGCGCATCGCGGAGGAGGCAAACCCCGCCTCGGCGGCCCTGCTGGGAGAGCAGATGCCTCTGCTGGCCAAGGCCCTGCACCGTGCAGGTGTGGAGGCAGAAGAGTGGACAGAGGGCTCTGAGGCAGAGCTTCTGGTGGTGGCAGACCCCGCGTGGGAAACGCTGCCCGAGACCCTGCCCGCCCGGGTTCTGCTGGTGAGCGATGAGAGCACCGTTATGGCGGGCTGGGCCGAGCAGCTGGCCCAGCGGGGATACTTCCGCGATTTTGGCTGGCGCAGCAAGGGCCGCGCTCAGCCGTCGGCGCTGTTCTGCACCAGCCAGCCCACCCAGCTGAAGATGGTGCGGGGCTACGAGATGGAAATGGACATCCTGCGTGACCGGATGGTGCGCGCCGAGCGCACCAGCGGCGAGGAAGCCGAGCTCATCGCCCGGCTGCGCAGCGACCTTTCGCTCAGCCGCAGCCACGAGCAGCAGCTGGAGAAGGCACTGGGCGAGGTGACCGGCTCGAAGTTCTGGAAGATGACCTGGCCCATGCGCTATGTCGTCAGCAAGAGCCGCCAGCTCTGGCACACTCTGCCCCTCTTCGTGCTTCTGCGGGAGCTGCGCAGCGGCGGCATCGAGGGCGTGCGGGAACTGGCCCGCGCCCGCCGCGAGTACGCCGCCCTCTTCCCGGGCAAAGTCATGCGCGCCGACCGGTTCGCACCGGTGGAGCTGCTGGTGCGGCAGGCAGGCAATCAGCCTGCAGGCCCCAAGATCAGCATCGTGGTGCCGCTCTACAACACCCCGCTGGACTTCCTCGAAGAGCTGCTGGATTCCGTCGTGAATCAGACCTACCGCAACTGGGAGCTCTGCTGTGTGGACGCCGGCACTGCCCCGGGTGTGGGCGAGATGGTGCAGCAGCGCGCCGCTGTGGACCCTCGTATCCGCTACAGAAAGCTGGAGAAGAATGAGCTCATCCCCGGCAACACCAACAAAGGCATCGAGATGGCCACCGGCGACTTCATCGCCCTGCTGGACCACGACGACATCCTCCATCCCTGCGCCCTCTGGTACGCCGCCAAGGCCATCGCAGAGCAGGGAGCCGACTTCGTCTATACCGATGAGGCGACCTTTGAGGGCAAGGTGGAGAATGTGGTGCTCTACCACTTCAAGCCGGACTTCATGCTGGACAACCTCCGCTCCAACAACTATATCTGCCACCTGACCCTCTTCAGCCGCCGGCTGATGGACGCCGCAGGCGGCCCGGAGCGGATGGAGTACAACGGCAGTCAGGATTACGAGCTCTTCCTCCGCCTGACCGAGACGGCCCGGAAGATCGTCCACATCCCCCACGCCCTCTATTACTGGCGTTCCAGCCCCGGCAGCACGGCCAGCGACATCTCCGCCAAGACCTACTGCATCGACGCGGGCATTGCCGCCCTCAAGGCTCATTACGCCCGCTGCGGCGTGGCCGTGGACGATGTGTCCCTCATCCCGGGTACGCCGGGCTACTACAAGACCGACTACACCATCGACCATCCGGGCCGGGTGAGCATCCTCATCCCCACCTGCGACCACATCCGCGACTTGGAGACCTGCGTGGAGTCCATCTACGCCCGCACCACCTACCCGGATTTTGAGATCATCCTCATCGAGAACAACAGCAAGGCCCCTGAGACCTTCCGCACCTACGAGCGGATGCAGAAGGAGCACCCCGATAACCTCAAGGTCGTCACCTGGGAGGGCAAGGGCTTCAACTACAGCGCCCTGAACAACTTCGGCGAGAAGTTCGCCACCGGTGAGTATCTGCTTCTGCTCAACAACGACACCGAGGTCATCACTGCCGCCTGGCTGGAAGAGATGGTCATGTACGCCCAGCAGAAGCGGGTGGGCTGCGTGGGCGCCAAGCTGCTCTACCCGGATGACACCATCCAGCACGCCGGTGTTGGCTTCGGCATCGGCGGCGTGGCGGGCCATCTGCACAAGTACTATCCCGCCAGCTCCGACGGCTATATGGGCCGCCTGAACTATGTGCAGGACGTCTACGCCGACACCGCCGCCTGCCTGCTCATCCGCAAGGAGATCTACGACGAAGTGGGCGGTCTGGACGAGAGCTATGCCGTGGCCTTCAACGATGTGGACTTCTGCGTCCGCGTCCGTCAGGCAGGCTACACCAACGTCTTCACCCCGTTTGCCCAGCTCTACCACTACGAGAGCAAGAGCCGCGGCATGGAGGACAACCCCGAAAAGCAGAAGCGTTTTCAGGGCGAGGTGCTGCGTTTTCAGGCCCGCTGGGGCGACCTGCTGGCTGCAGGCGACCCCTGCACCAACCCCAACTTCGACATTCAGCGCGAAGATTTCAGCCTGAAGATATTACCGCTGGAATGATAAGGAGAACGAACTTGGAACTCTCTGCCTGTATCGTTGTCTATAACGGCTGCGACGAAGCCCTCAAGGCGGCGCAGACGGTGCTGCAATACACCCGCCGCCACCCGCTGACCCTCTATCTGGTGGACAACGCCAGCCCCGACGGCAGCGGCGCACGTCTGGAAGCCGCCGTGAAGGGCGGCGCTTTGAGCACTCAGCCCGGCCAGAAGGTCGAGGTGCGCTGCCGCAAGGAGAACGGCGGTTTCGGCACCGGACACAACACCGTCCTGCCGGAGCTGACGAGCGACTACCACTTCATCCTGAACCCGGACATCCAGCTCACCGCTGATACCCTCAGCGACCTGGCCGACTGGATGGCCGCCCACCCGGATGCTGTGATGGCCCGGCCGGGGCTGCGCTTCCCGGATGGCCGTTCCCAGAGCCTGCCGCTGCGGCGCTGTGCGCTGCGGCCCATGGTCTACCGCCAGCTGCCGTTTTTGAAATTCTGGGAGAAATATAACCGTGCGTATTTGATGGAGGGGGAGGATCTGTCCGCTCCCGTTGAGATCGAGTTCTGCACCGGCAGCTTTTCCGCCGTGCGGACGGCGGAGTTCAAGGCCGTGGGCGGCTTCGATGAGCACTACTTCATGTATGTGGAGGATGCCGACCTGACCCAGAAGATGCGCACCACCGGCAAAGCCTACCTCGTGCCGCAGTACACCGCCATCCATGCGTGGCATCGTGCGGCCCACCGCAGCCTCAAGCCCTTTTTGTGGCAGACCGGGAGTCTGCTGCGGTATTTCCACAAGTGGGGGTTCAAGTTCTGAGCCTTTGCTGATGAAACAAAAGAGCGCCCTCCGCAAAAATTTTTGCGGAGGGCGCTCTTTCCTTGCTTTTTTTTCGATTTGATAGTAGAATAAGGTGTAATACTATCGCAAGCCTGCCAGTAGTGCATAGCGAGATCCTGCCAGCGCGCGTGGCGCGGGAAGCCCGGTGGCTGGCGGCGTATTACCACCAACATTGTTTACAGCGGACGCAGCTCCGCTTTGAATCCATACAGGACCCGGCGGATACGCTGCCGGGCCTTGTACAAGCTGCACAACTTTTTTATTTCATAATATAAGGAGTGCACAAAAATGAAAGGTATCATTCTGGCCGGCGGTGCCGGCACCCGGCTCTATCCGCTGACGATGGTCACCAGCAAACAGCTGCTGCCCGTCTACGACAAGCCGATGATCTATTATCCTCTGTCCACCCTCATGCTGGCGGGCATCCAGGACATCCTCATCATCTCGACCCCCACCGACACGCCCCGCTTCGAGGCGCTGCTGGGCGATGGCAGCCAGTACGGCATCCATCTGCAATATAAGGTCCAGCCGTCCCCGGACGGCCTGGCTCAGGCTTTCATCCTCGGTGAAGAGTTCATCGGAGACGACTGCTGCGCAATGATCCTGGGCGACAACATCTTCTACGGCAACGGCTTCTCCAAGATTCTGAAGAATGCTGTCTCCAACGCCGAGAACAAGGGCCGCTGCACCGTCTTCGGCTACTATGTGCCGGACCCCGAGCGCTTCGGCATCGTGGAGTTCGACGCAAACGGAAAGGTACTGAGCGTCGAGGAGAAGCCCCAGCATCCCAAGAGCAACTACGCCATCACCGGCCTGTACTTCTATAATAAGGAAGTCGTCAGGATGGCAAAGCAGGTCAAGCCCTCCGCCCGCGGCGAGCTGGAGATCACGACCCTGAACGATATGTACCTCAAGCAGGATGAGCTGGACGTCCAGCTGCTGGGCCGCGGCTTTGCATGGCTGGACACCGGCACGATGGACAGCCTCGTGGAGGCAGCCGACTTTGTGCGGATGATCGAGAAGCGTCAGGGCATCAAGATCAGCGCCCCCGAGGAGATCGCATTCAAGTACGGCTGGATCGACCGCGACACCCTGCTGGAAAGCGCAGAGCGCTACGGCAAGAGCCCCTACGGCCAGCACCTCAAGAATGTGGCCGACGGCAAACTGAAGTATTAAGAGAGGCGGTATCCGCATGAAAATCATTGTTACCGGCTGCAGAGGCCAGCTTGGCACCGAGATCATCAAGCAGCTCCGGGAAGGCCGCAGTGAGCTTGGCCCCATCCCCGAGAAGCTGGTGAGCGCCACGGTCATTCCGGTGGACCTGCCGGAGCTGGACATCACCAACTACAAGATGGTGGATGACTTCATCCGCCGTCAGCGCCCGGACGTCATCATCAACTGCGCCGCGTTCACCAACGTGGACGGCTGCGAGGTGAACCATGACGCTGCCTTCAAGGCCAACGCCATCGGCCCCCGCAATCTGGCACAGGCCGCCACCAAGACCGGCGCCCGTCTGGTACACGTCTCTACGGATTATGTCTTCTCCGGCCGCGAGAACGGCGGCATCCCGCAGGATGAGGCCACCATTCCCGGCCCCATCAGCGCCTACGGCTCCACCAAGCTCATGGGTGAGAAGTATGTGGAGCAGTTCTGCCACCGCCACTTCATTGTCCGTACGGCATGGCTCTACAGCTACTACGGCAAAAACTTCGTCAAGACCATCGTGAACGCCGGCAAGAAATTCGGCAAGCTGGAAGTCGTCAACGACCAGTGCGGCAACCCGACCAACGCCGTCGATCTGGCCCACGAGATCCTGCAGCTCTGCGTGACCCACGAGTACGGCCTGTATCACTGCACCGGCGAGGGCATCTGCTCCTGGTATGATTTCGCATCGGAGATCATCCGCCTGTCCGGCGTGGACGCCACCGTGGCTCCCTGCACCAGCGAAGAGTACAAGGCAAAGCACCCGGACAGCGCCGACCGCCCCAAGTGGAGCGCTCTGG
>OLPY01002481.1_pt1 | contig 11116 bp, 9 predicted proteins | sample 1672481 | NCBI WGS metagenome assembly OLPY01 (sample SAMEA3136691, study PRJEB25190) | human gut metagenome | biome: human gut; feature: human-associated habitat; material: faeces | place: Austria | collected 2013 | reverse complement strand
CTTATCCTTGAGCTTTCTCATAATCCTTTTTCATCCTCCTTACGCACGAAGACACCATCTTCGGAATGTCGTCATATGCCATGCCGTTTTCGAGGCATCCTTTCACGAACTCTTCGACAAGCGCGTCCACCTCCGGCGCGGGTTTTAAGATAGCGTCCGGATTGTTCACGAACACACCGCTGCCGCGCACCGTGGTCACGTAGCCGTCGCGCTCGAGCCCCATGTAGGCCTTGCTCACCGTGTTGTACGCAATGCGCAGTTCAGCTGCATATTTGCGCACCGTCGGCAGCTTCTCGCCCGGCTTGTAAAAGCCCGATGTGATGAGGTAGGCCATGCGATTGCGCAGCTGCACCCACATCGGCAAGTCGCTGGACTCGTCGAACGAAAACGGCGGTATTTCTTTAATCTGCTGCTTCACGTTTCCCTTTTCTTGCACTTACCTCATATGCCCGTTGTCTCTCCCCGCTATGGTGAAGGTGCCACGCCGCATGCGACGATGGCGATTCGAAGGCAAAGCCCTCCGACCAGCGCCAATGTGGCAATTCCCGCCGCACCCGGAGTGGGAATCTCCCGCTTGCGCGCCAGGGAAACTGCTTCTGCAGCAAGGGGAATCGCAAGTCCACAGGCGACGAAACCCACCCAAAACGTGGTCGACAAGTCGCCTTCGAAAAGCCGCATGACCGCCATGGAGGCGCTCCCCTTCCCGAAGGCAAGCAAAGCAACTATGGAGACTATCTCGATCAGGATGAACGCGATGTCGATCCAGGCGAGCAGACGTGCCATGATACGCGTCACGCGCACGTCTTCGCAGGTGCAGGCCGCGAGCATGACCACCGCGCAACCGCACGAGAGCGCCGATGCCGCGAACAGAACGGGCAGCCACGCCGACTGCCAGATTTCAACCGAGATAACGCTTTGGAGGAGCAAGCCCGTGTAGACCATCACGATGACCGCAACAGGAAGGCCTATCGCCTTTGCGGCGAACGATACGGCGCGCGCCCATTTCGGCAGCACGAAAATGGTGTCGGCAAGGGAGATTACCAGGAAGACGGTGAGCAGCGTCAAGGCGAAAGCGCCGATGGAGACCAGGCTGCTCGTCGGGTACAGGAACAGGAAGAAGAATGCTTCGGGGCGTCCTAGGTCTGCGACCAGGCACAGCTCGCCCGTGAGGACGACGATCAGGGCGGTGCCGTACACAAATCGGCGAATGCGCTTGTACGTGGGCTCGGAAATCACCGATTGCGGTGCAAGGAACAACTTGCCGTACTCGCCGCGGCGATGGTCTTTCACGGCCTTGGCCACGTCGAAAAGAGCGGCGAGCGCGAAGGCGGCGGCGGCGGTTCCGCCCAGGAAAAGGTAGATGGCTATCAACTTGCTGAAAACCACGCAGTCCCTTTCTTGTTGCCGCTTCGCCTGATTTGCCAACAATAATCTACCACATGTTTTGCTCGAGAGGCGCATTTGTCGCACGACAATTTGGATGCAGCGACGATTACGCGACCTGACACGGCGCCTTCTTCTCGGGAAACGGGGGGGTTGTGGACAAATACGGCCGATATGTGAGTCCTTGCGCCCAGGAAAGATCACTCGCCCACGCTTCCGTCGGCATTTTTCCAGGTCAAAATTTTCGAATGGAAGTTAGTTTATTGATGCTCCTCACATATCGCCAATCTTTGTCCACGATGAAGCGATTTCGAGGAAGGGGCACAAGAAGTGACGAAGTCTATGAAGGAAAGTATCCTAACGCGCTTCGGTCAGCACACCGTCTTCCACGTGAAGGCGCATGGTAGCGAACTCGCGCGCCTTTGCACGATGGGCGGCCTTTCCTCCATCTGCAGCTTTCTCGCATGCAGTCGCACCAATGGCGAAATCCACACAGGTTCAAGGAGCAGCGGGTGCGGCGCCTCCGCCAAATGCGGCGAGCTCGTACGCGAAGCGGCGAAGCCAACCTACGATAACGAGGTGATTTTGACTATGACCGTGTTCGATTTTCTGATCGGTAGGCATAGCCTGCCAAAATAGCGTCATGGGCGCACTTCGGACGCCCATCATAGCCTCGCCCTCGCACCTGCCTCCCTTCGCTCGCTCGCAATTCCCCCGCCGACGCGTCCCTTTTCGCGATTGGCGATATACTGGAACCCTACGCAACCATCAAGCCCACCAGGCTGCAAAGGAGCCATCTCATGAACGATTTCGGATCCATCCGCGACGCCGTTTCCCGCGTCGCGCCACGCTATGCCATCGCAAAGGTCGCGGTATTCTCGCTTTACGCCTCCGACCAGGCACGCACGGGCGGGGACGCCTGCCTTCTGCTCGACGTCGGATGCACGTTCTCGCGCGCCGACGCCGCGCAGTTCCGCCGCTTCATCGCCGAGGACCTCGGCTGCACGGTCGACGTGGTCTTCCGCTCGGCCCTCACCGCCGAAGACTTCGCCCGTGCGGAGACCGAGGCCCGTGTGGTGTACGAGAACCCCGACGTGACGATTGCCTCTACGCCCGACACCCGCGCTCAAGCCGCTCCCCCGGCCGCGCCCAAGCCGCCCGTCCGCTAGTGCCCATTTGCGCGGCGTTTCCGCAGTTTTCGCAGAAGAAGGCTGCACGTCATGCGCTTTCGCTATCATGGAACCCTACCCACACGAGAATCGCTGCGCGCGAGCGCACGACATCGATATGAAGGAGCTTTTGCATGTGCGGAATCTGCGGATTCACCCAAGCGACCAGCGCTGACGCCGCCGCGCTCAAGGCCATGTGCGACATCATGGCGCATCGCGGGCCCGACGGCGAGGGCCAGTATCTCGACGCGGAAAGCGGCATCGCGCTCGGACACCGCCGCCTCTCGCTCATCGACTTGGCGAACGGCAACCAGCCCATGGTTCGCGCCACGGGGGAACACGACTCGACCATCACCTCCCCCGCGCTCATGCCCGACGGCACGCCGTGTGGCACGCCCGAGTCCATGCTCGCAAAGGGCGATTTCGCCATCGTGTTCAACGGGGAAATCTACAATTACCAGGACCTTCGCGCCGAACTCGAGGCGCAGGGCTGGCTGTTCAAGACGAAATCGGACACGGAAGTGCTGCTCACGGGCTACCTCGCATGGGGCGAAGGGGTGCTCGACCGTCTGCGCGGCATGTTCGCGTTCGCCATCTGGAACCGCGCGACTCGCGAGCTCTTCTGCGCGCGCGATTTCTTCGGCATCAAACCGTTCTACTACACGCAGCAAAACGGCAAGTTCATCTTCGCGTCTGAGATCAAATGCATCCTGGAGCATCCCGCCTACACCCGCGAGCTCAATCGCGAGGCACTCGAGCAGTATCTGTGCTTCCAGTTCAGCGCGCTGCCGGAGACCTTCTTCAAGGGCATCTTCAAGCTTGCGCCCGCACACTGCATGCCCGTGCACGCCGACGGCTCCATCACCGAGCGCCGCTACTGGCGCCCCGAGTACCACTTCGACGAGAGCCGCAACCGCGAGGACACCGCGCGCGCCATCGACGAGGTCATGCGCGACAGCGTGCGCTACCATAACGTGGCCGACGTCGAGGTCGGAAGCTTCCTGTCGTCGGGCATCGACTCGAGCTACATGGCGGCGTGCCTGGCCAAGGAGAACCCCGACATCAAGACGTTCACCGTGGGCTTCGAGTGCTACAAGCAGGCAGCGGCGAACAATGCTGAAGGCGCCGGCGGCAAAACCATGCGCGACGAGATTTCTTGGGCGCGCGAGCTGGCAGACGACCTGCATATCGCCAACACCGACAAATACATCGGCGAGGAGGAATACTGGGCGAGCCTTCCGCGCGTGCAGTGGCACATGGACGAGCCCTCCGCCGACCCTTCCGCCGTGGCGCTGTACTTCGTCGACCAGATTGCCGCCACCCAGGTGAAGGCCGTGCTTTCCGGTGAAGGTGCCGACGAGTTCTTCGGAGGCTATCGAATCTACCAGACGCCGTTCTCCAACGCGAAGGTAAGCTGGGCGCCGAAGGGCCTGCTCAAGGGCGCATCCCATGCGATGCGCGCGCTTCATCTGCGCGGCGCGAACTATCTTGAGCGCGCAAGCGAGACGCCTGAGGACTGGTACTACACCAACGCGAACGGCGTCGCCTTCACACCCGAAGAGCGCGCAAGCCTGCTCAAGGGCGGCTGCAACGCCCCTACCCCGCAATCGCTCACGGCGCCCGTGTATGCCGAGGTTGCCGATCTCGACGAGACGACGCGCATGCAGTACGTTGATTTGTACTTCTGGCTGGTGGGCGACATCCTGCTCAAGACCGACAAGATGTCGATGGCGCACTCGCTCGAATCGCGCGTGCCCTTCCTCGACCGCCGCGTGTTCGACCTGTCGGCCACCATTCCCACGCCGCTCAAGGCCAACGAGCAACAGACGAAGCTCACGCTGCGTGACGCCGCAGAGTTCGCCATCCCAAAGGACTGGGCTCAAAAGGAGAAGCTCGGCTTCCCCGTGCCGGTCGTGAATTGGCTGCGCGAGGAGCGCTACTACACCATGGTGAAGGAGTGGTTCACAGGCGACATCGCGCGCGAGTTCTTCAACGCCGATGAGCTGGTGCGCCTGCTCGACGAGCACAAGGCGGGCGCCGATCGCTCGCGAAAGATCTGGATCGTGTACATGTTCCTCATGTGGTACAAGATCTACTTCGTCGATCGCACCGTGCCGAAAAAGCCCGAAGCACGCTAACGAATTCGTCCCTACAACGAGAACAGCAGCGCCCCTTGCTCGACCAATCGATGCAAGGGGCGTTATTCGTTAGCGTGCTTATTGCTCCCCGCTTAAGTTCGTCCGATTGAACGTAGGGCGGCGGAATGCGTCGACGGCACCCGAAGCCGAGGATGCTCAGCTTACACGAGCTTCGATGCGTCGACGGCGGCGAGATGGCCGGTCGCACAATGCTCGAAGAACACGAGGCGCCCATCACGGCTTCGATAGAGCTCGCGGAACAGCGAGAGGTCGAGCTTGGCCTCAACAGATTGCGCTGAATCGGGGTTGTGCGCAGGGGCGGCCGACTTGGAGCTACTTGCGGTCGCGACCGACTTGGGGTTCTCTCGGCGCGCAGGTTCGGGGCTCTTGGCCAGCACAGACTCCATGCTGTCTCGGCGCACGGGTTCCGCATTCTTTCCTGGCAGAGGCCCCGCGCTCCCACAGCGCACAGGTTCAGGGTCGAACTCCCCCGTCTCGTCGACGATTACGCCAACTCCGCTGTAGCGACCGCGCGTCGAGAAATCCTCACCACCCGTATAAGCAACAGGCGCATTCTCAGGTTCCGAAACAGGCGCTTCCTCGAAGAGGTCCGCATTCCAGCGCGAAGCCTTGTGCTCGTCGGATTCCCCAAAGCCGGGAAAACCATCGCCGAACGTGACGTACTCGCGCTTACCACGAAAAGGTGTCTTTCGCTCCACCATGATCAGACGTGGTCCCTTACGCCGTCGTAGCTCACGCTCCAGAAAACGAGGCCGGCTGCAGGTGCGTTCTCCCCTGCAGCGCACCGGTCGCACGCCTGGAGCACGTCGGCGACCCATTCGGGCTTCCGCTGGCCGCGGCCGACCATGACAAGCGTGCCCACGATGGTGCGCACCATGGAGTGGAGAAACGCATTGCCCTTCACCGTGATGACGACGGCCCGCTCCCCCATCACCTCTTCTTGAGCGAACGAGATTTCATGCACATTGCGACACGTCGGCTTCCCCACCGCGCTTGCCGCCATGCAGAAACTCTTGAAATCGTGCTCGCCGATGAGCGCACGGGATGCCTCACGCATCGCCTCGACATCGAGCGGCTTTGGGATATGCCACGAGAAATCGCGCAGGAAGATGGGTGGTGCGGGCTCGACGCAGATGAAATAGCGGTACTCACGCTCCGTCGCGTCGAAGCGGGCAGAGAAGCCGAGTTCGCGCTCGTCGACCGAGCGCACGACGACAGCCTCATGCGTGAGCGCATTCATCGACCGGGCGAGACTTTCAAGCGTACGATCACGCAATTCATCAGGTGAGATATCAAAGCTCACGACTTGAGCGCGCGCATGGACGCCCGCGTCGGTGCGGCCGGCGCACGTGGTTTCAACCTCGCGGCGGAACAACAGCTCAAGCGCATGTTCCAGCTCGCCCTGCACCGTAAGTTGGCCGGGCTGGCGCGCAAAGCCGCTGAAAGGCTTGCCATTGTAGGCGATGGCAAGCGAAAGCGTCATATTGTTTTTGACATTATCCATATTGAGCATGATACCTCATTTGCGCGCGAACACGACAAGCAATAAGGCGGCGAACCTCATATCGAGCTACAGCGAACTGCAAAGAGCCCGGGGCGAGATTCGGCGACCTGCGGCGAGCCAGGGGGACGCGAAGCACCGACCCGCAAAGAGCCAAGGGAGGCAACCTGAGGCAAGTCACGGGCGACCTGCAGCTCAGCGGCCCGCAATGAGCTATCGGGGAGAAGAAAACGCTGGCCCGAGGTCAATCCCCGGGCCAGCGATAGCAAACTCTCTATGCAATCAGCGCGCCACGTCCGAACAAATCCTGCAGCTCGCTTCGCATGACCGGCGAGCCCGAGTCGACCGTGACCGGCAGCTCCGCGCGGAAGCGGCGGCCGTCGGACTGCGTGACGAGGAGCACAACCCCATCGCGGCCCGGATACGACTGCAAGATACGGTTCAAGCGCAACAATTTTTGCTGGTCGAACTCGCACGACGGCACGTTAAGCTGCAGATGCGAAGGTCGAGCATCCTCTTCGTTCAACTCGATTTCCTCGATCTCGAACGCCATGATCTGGTTGCCACGGTCACTGTGCTCGAACTTGCCCTTGATCTTCACGATGGCATCCTCGTGAATGGCCTCCGCATTCTCGTCGTACTTGAAGCAGATGCACTCCATGTGGCCCGTCGTGTCCTCGATTGTGAACGTGGCCATCTTCGTGCCGCGCTTGGTGAGCTTGGTCACCACGTTGGACACCATGCCGACGAACGTCGCCGACTTGATTTCCTTCGTGCGCTCGGCCAAATCACCCAGCTGGAACTTCGTCATGCGGGAAATCGCGCTCTCGTACGGTGCAAGCGGGTGCTCAGACACGTAGATCTTCATGATTTCCTTTTCGTAGGCAAGCTTGGTGCGCTTGTCCCACTCGATGCCGTCGGGCGCGGGCACGTCTTCCTGAAAACCTGAGTCCTCGTCGGCGGCGAACAGGTCGAACATGCTCACCTGGCCGGCGTCGCGGTCCTTCTGGCGCTTCGAGGCGTTCTCGAGCAGCGGCGTTTCCTCCAGGAAGTACATGAGCTGCTTGCGCGTGTACCCCGTCGAATCGAATGCACCGCCCTTGATGAGCGCTTCGAGCGTCTTTCGGTTGTAGCACTTCGCATCGACGCGGTTCACGAAGTCGTGCAAGCTGGTGAACGGGCCGTTCTTCTCGCGCTCCTCGATAATCTCGTCCGCCACGTTGCGACCGACGCCGCGCACGCCGACCAGGCCGAAACGGATGCCGTTCTCAACCGGCGTGAACTCGGCGTTCGACGAGTTGATATCCGGCGGCAGCACGGGCGTGCCGTTGTGATTGCAGCTAGAGATATAACGGATCAAGCGGTCGGTGTTGCCCATGTAACTGGACAGCACTGCAGCCATGTACTCGTTCGGGTAATGCGCCTTCAGATAGGCGGTGCGCATAACCAGGATCGAGTACGCAGCCGAATGCGATTTGTTGAACGCGTACTTTGCGAACTTCTCCGCGTCGTCCCAGATCTTCTTTGCGATCTCAAGCGAGTACCCGTTCTCGACCGCGCCGTTGTTCCAATCCTCCTGCAGCATGCGCATGATGTCGAGCTTCTTCTTGCCCATTGCCTTGCGCAGCTTGTCTGCCTTGCCGGCGGAAAAGCCGCTCATGACCATGGACACTTGCATGATCTGCTCTTGGTACACCATGGTGCCGTAGGTTTCCTCAAGCACCGGGCGCAGGCGTTCATCATAGTAATGCACAGGAGTCTTGCCGCTTGCAACCTTGACATAGTCGTCGACCATGCCGGACTCCAACGGGCCCGGACGATTCAGGGCGATCGAAGCCACGATGTCGCTGAACCTCTTCGGTGGCAGGCGTGCGAACAGGCTCACGTACAAGCCACCCTCAACCTGGAACAAGCCGTCCATGTTGCCCGAACGCATGAGAGCGAAAGCCGCCTCATCGTCAGTAGGAATCTCCTCGGGGATGATCTTACGACCCGTGGTCATCTCCACGTTGCGGCACGCACGCGAAAGCACGCCCAACGTGCGCAAGCCAAGGAAGTCCATCTTCAGCAGGCCCAGGTCCGGCGTGTAATGGCCGTCATATTGCGTGATGATGCCGCCGCCCTTGGTATCGCGTTTGACCGGCACATGGTCGGCCATAGGGTCTCGGCAGATGATGGTTGCGCACGCATGCACGCCCTCGCCGCGCACGTGGCCCTCGATGGACTGCGCCGCGTCTACGACCGCCTTGACATCCTCTTCGGTGTCGTAGGCCTTCTTTAGATCGGGGTTCGTGTCCAGCGCCTTCTGGATAGTGATGCCCAGCTCGTCGCCGATCATCTTGCAGATCTTGTCGCCTACGCTGTAGGGATAGTCGAGCACGCGCGCCGCGTCGCGCACGGCGTTTTTCGCCTGCAGCTTGCCGAACGTGATAACGCCCGTAACGTGATCAGCGCCGTACACCTCGCGAATGTGCTCGATGACCTCTTGGCGACGTTCATCCTCGAAGTCGCAGTCGATATCGGGCATCTCCACGCGTTCCGGAGAAAGGAATCGCTCGAACAGCAAGCCGTTGGAAAGCGGCTCCAAGTCGGTGATGCCCATGGCGTATGCAACGATCGAACCGGCAGCAGAACCACGGCCCGGACCAACGCCGATGCCCTGGCTACGCGCCCAGTCCAAGTATTCCTGCACAATCAGGAAGTACGCAGGGAAGCCCTGCTGGATGATGACGCTCATCTCGTATTCGGCACGATCGAGCGGCTCTTTGGGAATAGGGTCGCCGTAGCGCTTCTTCATGCCTTCGATCACCTGATGGCGGAACCAGCTCTCGTCCGTCTCGCCCTCGGGAAGCGGGAACTTCGGCAGAATGGAATCGCGCTCAAGGATGACGTTGCACTTCTCGGCAACCTCCACCGTGGTATCGCATGCCTCAGGGAAATCGCGAAGCGCCTCGCGCATCTCCTCTTCCGTTTTCATATAGAACTGATCGTTCTCGAACTTCATGCGATTCGTATCGTTGACCGCCGAGCCCGTGCCGATGCACAGCATGATATCCTGCGCCTTCGCATCTTCCTGCAGCAGGTAATGGAAGTCGTTCGTTGCGATGGTCTTCAGGCCCACACGATGCGCAACCTCGGTTAGCTGATGATTCAGCTCCGTTTGCGTAAGCCCGCCGTCGGTGCGGATGCCTTGGTTTTGCAGCTCGATATAGAAATCGCCCGGTTCGAAGCAGCTCGCGAACTTGTTTGCCCACTCCACCGCCTCATCGAACTGGCGATTGTCAAGCAGTTTCGGAATGATGCCCGCGATGCACGCAGACGAGCCGATAATGCCCTTGCCATACTTCTGCAACATGCTGAACGTGGTACGCGGCTTGTAATAGAAGTTGTCGACATGAGATTCGCTGACCAGGTTCAACAGGTTGTGATAGCCTTCGTTGGTTTTGGCGAGCAGCAGCAAGTGGTATAGCTTGGGCTTCACATCCTTGCGAAGCTCCTCGTCGGTGGTGAAATACACTTCGCAGCCGTAAATCGGCTTGACCTTCTTGCCGGTTTCCTTCTCGACGGCGGCACAAGCATCGCACAGCTCGGGGACGCCCGACATAACGCCATGATCGCTAATGGCGACAGCAGGCATGTCAAGCTCGGCCGCGCGACGCACCATATCCTTGATATGAGTCAGGCCGTCAAGCAACGAATATTCGGTATGGTTATGCAAATGAACGAACGCCATGGATGCGCCTCGAATCTTCTCGCAAGTGATGTGCTGCGCTTCGGTCAGGTTGGGCACCGATTGACCGAAGCAGGGTTTTCCGGTCCCCATCATAGCAGCCTTTAGCGCACGCGTGTTCGAACAAACGATGGATTTCGCGCGGGTTTTCATGCGGCCATATGCAAAACGGCCCCCGCCTTTCGGCGGGAGCCGTTTTTGAGTGAACAGCCGATGGATACGACCGTCGCGTTGCCAGCAGTCGCACCAGCGGCCGCGGGTTCAGATGTTCAAGCCAACACCCAGGCTATGCAGCAACAGGCGTTGCGCTATCGGCAAGGATGATCACCTTGTCGTCGGTAACCTGCACGTAGCCGCCCTTGACTTCGTAGCGCTGCACGGGGCCGCCCTCTGCAGGCGTCAGGCGGATCTCGCCATCAGCCAGCACGGACACCAACGGAGCGTGACCGGCCAGAAAGCCCATCTCGCCCTCGACGCCCGGGACGACGACCATTTCAACCTCGCAAGCTGCAAGCTTCTCGGCAGGCGTGACGATGTCGCACTTGAAGCTAGCCATACTACGCTTCTTCCTTCTTCATTTCCTCGTAAGCAGCGTAGACGTCGTCGATGCCGCCCTTCAGGCGGAAGCACTGCTCGGGGATCTCGTCGCACTCGCCGTCGAGGATGGCGGCAAAGGAACGGACGGTGTCCTCCATCTTGACGTACTTGCCGGGCAGGCCGGTGAACTGCGTTGCCACGTGGAAGCACTGGCCGAAGAACTGCTGAGCCTTACGCGCACGGGAAACCGTGAGCTTCTGCTCCTCGGACAGCTCGTCCATACCAAGGATGGCGATGATGTCCTGCAGGTCCTTGTAGTTCTGCAGCAGCTCCTGAATGCCGGTGGCCACGCGGTAGTGCTCCTCGCCCACGATTGCGGGATCCAGAGCGCGGGAGGTGGACTCCAGCGGGTCGACGGCCGGGTAGATACCCAGCTCGGCGATGGAACGGGACAGAACCGTCTTCGCATCCAGGTGCGTGAACGTCGTGGCCGGAGCGGGGTCGGTCAAGTCGTCGGCGGGCACGTAAACTGCCTGCACAGACGTGATGGAACCCGTGGACGTGGACGTGATGCGCTCCTGCAGGTCGCCCATCTCGGTTGCCAGCGTGGGCTGGTAACCAACGGCGGACGGCATAC
>OLPY01002472.1_pt1 | contig 11147 bp, 11 predicted proteins | sample 1672481 | NCBI WGS metagenome assembly OLPY01 (sample SAMEA3136691, study PRJEB25190) | human gut metagenome | biome: human gut; feature: human-associated habitat; material: faeces | place: Austria | collected 2013 | reverse complement strand
CAGCGCAAGCAGGCTGCCCGGCAACGCGGCCGCCGCGACCTGATTGTTCGTCATAGATTCGTAGCGAACTGGAAGCTTCTTGATCTCTTCGTTGACGATTTCGCCTTCCGAAGCGCCAGCGGCCTCCATAAGCTTGTCCATCACATATTCGGGCACGGTATTCGAGCCAACGCCAATGCCTTTGCCCTTCAAATCGGCGAGACTCTTGATGCCCGACTCAGGCGACGTTTGAATGCCGAAACGACCCTGTTCGGGCGTGGCGCCAAGCGTACCCCATGCGAGGTTCAAACCAATGCCGCTCGCCACGAGCGACGCGGAAACCATGATATCGGTCATCGCACCGTCGATTTCACCCGCAGCGAATGCCGTGGAAAGCTCCTGTGCGCTTTGGAACGTAACGATTTCGACCTCGACGTCGTGATCGCCATAGAAACCCTTTTGCTCGGCAACCCAGAAAGGCAGCGAGTCCTCGGTCTGCATGGTGCCGATTTTCATCAAAGTAGCTTCAGGCGCGGCGCTCTCCTTCGAAGAGCAGCCCGAAAGCGCGACCACCGAAAGCGCGGCAACCGAAGCAAACCCGATGAAACCGCGACGCGACATTGCGCCCTTGCTCGTAACGTCGATGACGTTTTTCATGAAACACATCTCCCTTCATTGATGCGTTGCGGTGAATTGTTACCGTTTAATCAGCACATGCGATAGTACCGACATCGCTAAGCAACACAAGCAAATAATGATAGCGCCCCGCATAAGGACGAATAATCCATGCGGACGAACAAGGAAGCGGCCGCCGACTGGCGACCGCGTAGGCATCAGATGGCAAATACTCAATCGCATTTTTCTTTGCGCACCAATGCGAATACCATTGAAACAATAATTCAATTCTATGGAGAACGCATGGGTCCACGAGAAAACCCGCCCGCAATTCCCAACGCGCCCCTTGATAGAACGGCGTTCGCCAAAGGTCGGCCAGCCAATCTGCAACCGGTCGATCCGCGCTTCCTCAAGAGACGATTCGAAGAAGTCCGCGCGACGACTTCGACAGGGTCTGGGCGAATCGGAGTTCAGCATGTCAAAAGATGACGGCAATGGTCAAACTAATCGATGTTCAAGTATTCGAACGCGGCCGTAGCTGCATTTGCCCCGTCGGAAGCGGCAGTTATCACTTGGCGCAGCGGTTTTTCGCGCACATCGCCCGCAACGAACACGCCTGGCACATTGGTCGCTCCGCTCTCGCCCGCAATCGCATACCCCGCTTCGTTAAGGGCGACGCCGGCAGCCTTGAGCACGTTCGATCGCGGAGTCGTACCCACAGCAATAAATACTGCATCGGTATTCACGATGCGCTCATCGCCCGTATTCCTATCGCGAACGAGAATCGATTCCACATGCGGCATGGGCACTTCCCCATCGGTCGTTGATCGAATCGCTTCAACAGTCGAATTCAACACAAGCTCTACGTTCGGCAGTTCGGAAAGCGCATTGAGGTAAAGGGCGTCGGCACGGAACGAATCGCGCCTGTGCACCACATACACCTTCTCGCAAATACGCGATAAATACAGAGCATCGCCCACAGCTGTGTTGCCGCCGCCGACTACCACCGCGACCTTGCCGCGGAAAAACCCGCCGTCGCATGTTGCGCAATACGAAACGCCTCTGCCACGCAGCTCAACTTCCCCCGAAACACCGAGCTCTCGAGGCTCGGCTCCTGTCGCAACGATAACTGCCCGAGCGGAATACTGAGCACCAGATGCGCAGGTCAGTAATTTCTTTACAGCGTCAACATTAAGATCGACCACTTCATCGGAAACGCGCTCAGCGCCAAATCTTTCGGCTTGCGACGCCATTGCAAACGAAAGCTCGAACACATCTACGCCCTCGGCAAAACCCGGATAATTATCGAGTCGCTCCGTTTGGGTCATTTGCCCGCCTGGCCCCATTCGCTCGAAAACCGCCACCGACAATCCAGCGCGAGCCGCATAGAGCGCTGCGGTCATGCCGGCAGGCCCGCTTCCTACTACGGCAACATCGAGCTCGGTTCGTTCATCAATCATGGCGCGACCCCTTTCCTTTAAGAAAAAGGCGGCAAGCATTGATGCCTTGCCGCCTTAGCCGTACATTCGCTCTAAAGCGCCCGCCAAGACGCCATTTTCTCAAAAGGTCCACCGCGATGCGATCAGGGACCCCAATAATTAATCGAGCAACGCGAGCACGTTCGCTTTCGGTTGCGCGCCCATTGCAGTGCGCTTCACCTGACCGCCCTCAAACACCATAAGCGTAGGCACGCTCATAATGCCGTAACGCTGGGCGAGATCAAGCGATTGATCGATATCGACCTTGTACACCGCGGCCTTGCCGGCAACCTCGTTCGCCACCTCATCGAGCACAGGAGCGAGCATCTTGCAAGGACCGCACCACGTTGCGAAAAAGTCAACGAGCACGGGGGCATTCGCCTGCAACACCTTGGAATCGAATTCTTGAGAAGTAATGACCTGAGCCATAACGCCCTCCTTCGTTTGTCGCCTTGCATTCGCGACCTCTTAATTGCTACCGATAAGATAGCATATAGAATATGAAAAGCAAGTAAATCTCTGTAACGTTGCCCCAACGTCAACTAAGCAACGCTTGACCCATGGGCTCGAATTGTTCACCATGGAAACAAAACAGCCTGCCCATGCGTGCAGGAAGCTCTGGGCAGATACGTGAAGTACTCCGATGCGTACCCAGCACCCAGCCCGCCCCTGCGCGCGGGAAGCTCAACCGAAGGAGCAACAATGCAATCATCATACGTCTACGATACCTCCGATCGGGCCCCGGCATACGAAGGCGCCCAAACTGTTAACGTGAACCTCGTTTTGGAGGGCGGCGCAATGCGCGGACAGTTTACTGCAGGCGTGCTCGACTTCTTCATGGACCAAAACCTTTGGTGCGAGCATGTAATCGGCACGAGCGCGGGCGCGTTGAATGGCTACAACTACGTTGCCGGCGAGCTCGGGCGCACCTGCTTTTTGAACACGAAATACTGCGACGACCCGCGCTATCTTTCCATGAAGAATTTTGTACGAACGGGCGATGCCCTCGGTCGCGATTTTGCGTTCCACGAGATTCCCGAAACGCTCGAACCCTTTAACTTCAAGGCATTTCGCGAATCCCCCATGGAGCTCACGACCGTCGCAAGCGACCTTGAAACCGGTGAAGCCGATTACCATGTAATGGAGACCGCCGATGACGAGCGCGATATCGAATATCTGCGCGCATCGGCAAGCATGCCTTTGGTGTCGCATATCGTTGAGCTCGACGGCAAAAAGCTGCTCGACGGCGGCCCGTGCGACAGCATACCGCTGCTGCATTCCATGCTCATGGGCAATACCGACAAACACATCGTGGTGCTCACGCAAGACTCGACATTCGTGAAGGGCCCAAACAAAACCATGCCCTTGATCAAGCGCATATATTCCGACTACCCCCGTTTCGTCGATCGCGTCGAATATCGCCATTTCGAATACAACCGCTGCTATCGATGGATCAAACGCCTGCATGACGAAGGCAAAATTTTCATGATTCAACCGAGCGAGCCAGTAACGGTTTCCAGCATGGAACGTGATGCCGACAAACTGTTCGCGCTTTATGAACAAGGTTTACGGGTCGCAGCGGAAAACTGGAACGCACTGCAGGAGTACTTGGAGAAATAAGCGCGCTCGATTTCGTCCGCAGAGGCGCCGGCACCAATGCAACCGCCTATGCTATTTCCCCGAGCTTGGGCATATATCAGCCAAGAAGCACTCCTGGCATTTCGGGCGACGAGCCACGCAGAATTCGCGTCCAAAATGGACCCACTGGTGATTGATGTACAGCCAATCGGACTGAGGATAGATTTTCATGAGCTTCGCCTCAACCTTTTCAGGCGTATCGTCGTTGCGCGTCGCAAACCCCAGCTGATGGGCGATGCGGAATACATGCGTATCGACAGCGATGCCCTGAGGGTCTCGAAACGCCTGGCACATAACCACATTTGCCGTTTTGCGCCCCACTCCAGGAAGCTTCTGCAAATCGGCCATAGTACGCGGCACTTCGCCACCAAATTCGGCAAGCACCGTTTGCGCACACGCCTTCAAGTTCTTCGCTTTACTGCGGAAAAACCCGAGCGGATGAATAATCGCCTCTATGTCTTCAATGCTCGCCGCCGCCATGGCCTCTGGAGTGCCGAATCGCGCAAATAATTCGGGGGTCACCTTATTCACGGCCGCATCGGTGCACTGAGCCGACAGAATAACCGCCACGGTAAGCGTAAACGGGTCGACATGATCGAGTGAGCATGCGCCTTCACCGTAATGCTCGAACATGCGCTGTTCGATTTCGGCAGCACGCTCACGTTTCTGCGTAAGATTCTCACGAGGCATGGCTATTCGTCACCCTCCGCATCAATATCGCTTTCAAGAACCTCGGCCGAATCGCTTCCGTCGCCAATCATGGCGCCAGCAGCACGCTGTTCGGCAAGTTCAGCGAACTTCGCTTGCATAGTAGGGTTTTTTCGCGTGAGCTTCTTGATGGTGAGGTCTTGCGCCTTGTCGTTAGCCAGGCGCAAATTACGCTCGCTGCCGAGCAAAGCATCTTTTGTTTTCTGCAAATGGTCGATGGTCTTGTCGATTTCCTCAATCGCCGTTTGGAATTTGCGGCTTGCCAGGTCATAGTTCTTCGAGAACTTCGTTTTGAACTCTTCCATCGAGTTTTCGAAGTTCGTGATATCGATATTCTGGTTGCGCACCTCGGCAAGCTGCGTTTTGTATTGCAGTGCCGAAAGCGCAGCATTGCGCAGAATGGAAATAATCGGAATGAAGAACTGCGGGCGAATGACATACATCTTCGGGTAGCGATACCCCATATCGACAATGCCTTCGTTATAAAGCTCGTTGTCGGGCTCGAGCATGGTGCACAATACCGCGTATTCGCAATCTTTCTTCGTTCGATCGGAGTCGAGCTTTTTAAAGAAGTCTTCGTTTTTATGCTTGGTTTTCGTTTCGTCGTTCTCGTTCTTCATCTCGAACATGATTGAAACGATTTCTTCGCCGGTTTCGGGGTCGCACTCGCGGAATACGAAGTCGCCCTTCGTGCCTTCGACAATGTCGTTATCTTTTTCAAAATATGCATGCGGGAACGCCGTAGCTCGAATTTTGTTGAACTCGATTTCGCAGTGCTGTTCGAGCGACTCGCCCACCATTTTCGTCGAAAGACGCGCCTTCATTTCTTTCACGCGAGCAATTTCGTCGTCTTTATACTTGATGAGTTCATCTTTCTGAGCAAGCTCATGCGTCATTTGCTCGCGCAACGCCGCCTGAGCCTGAGCCGCCTTAGCGCGCTCTAGTTCAACAGTCGCCTTCGCTTCGTCACGCTCGCGCTCGGCCTGAACGCGCGCCTGTGACACAGCAAGATCTTTCTCAGCGGCGAACTGCTGCGATTGCGATTCGATTTGCTGCCTCTGGGTTGCGATGGTCTGCTGCAGCTTCGCCGATTCCTCGGCGGCCCGTCGCGACGCCTCGATCTTCTCCAACGCCAACTTCTGCGAGTATTCCTTCGACTGCGATTCGATTTGTTGTTTGAACGCGGATTCCTGCGAAGCGATCTGGGTTTTGAGCGCTGCGATTTCGGCATCGCGTTTCGCGGTGGCATCGATAAGCGACTTTTCATGTTCGGCCTGCGTGGCTCGCTTTTGCGATTCCTGGTCGGCCGAAAGCTTCTCGACTTCGGCCTGAAGCTTGGCAATTTCCGCCTGTTTTTCAACAAGCGCCGTTTTTATATCGGCATCGGCCTTTTGGCGCTCCGCCTGCTGCACCTGCTGCATTTCTTTCTCGGACGCCTTCGCCGCCTGTTCGCTCTGTTCAAGCGCCGCCGCAAGCTTCGCTTCAAGCTCCGCGATACGCGCCTCGCTTGTGGCCTGGGCGTTTTGCGCCTCGCTTTTCACCTTCGACACGGCAAGCGCCGTGCTCTCCGCGTTGCGCCTGCATATGGCCGATGCTCTCGGTATCGAGCGCAACGGTCATGCTCTTCTGTGGGTCGTCGACTTCCCCATGTTCCGCTACGACGCGGTCGAGAAGAAGTACGCAGCCGAACACCATCCGTTTACGATGATTCCTGAAGAGGATTGGGACAAGATCGAGTCCGATCCGCTTGCCTGTTCGAGCTATAGCTATGACATCGTCATGGACGGTTTCGAGATGGGCGGTGGTTCTATCCGTATTCATAATGCGGAGCTGCAAAAGCGCGTCCTTCGTCGTCTAGGCGTGGAAGATGACCAAATGGAAGAGAAGTTCGGCCACCTGATCCATGCGCTCGAGCTTGGCGCTCCTCCGCATGGCGGCATTGCGCTTGGCCTTGACCGCCTGGTCATGCTGCTTGCAGGCAAGCAGTCCATCCGCGACGTCATCGCTTTCCCGAAGACTTCGAGCGCATCCGACCCGATGACGGGCGCGCCGAATGAGGTAACCGGCCGCCAACTCAAGGAAGTCAACCTGCGACTTTTGTAATTCCCGATTCGCCCGACGGCAAATCGGGAACCGTCGACGCTGCGAGCCCGGCTGACGGCGCAGCTGGCGTTCCAAAGATTGCTCACGTACCCAAGGTACGCTTCGCAATCTTTTCGCGCCATCTGCACTCGTCAGCTGGGCTCTCGCTGACTTTAGGGCGAAAGGGGCATTCGCTCGACGCCTCTTCCCATCATTTGAAAGGACCTTTATGAAAACTCTACGCCCGTATCCTCGCGCGACCATTACGCCGAAGGGCGAGCATGCCTTGGAGAAGGGGCATCCTTGGGTGTACGAGGCGGAGGTTGTTTCGCTTGAGCCGGCGCCGGGCGAGGCTGCGGTTGCGAACGGCTCGATTGTCGATGTCGTGAGCCGCAAGGGGTCGTATCTGGGGTCGGGCTTGTTGTCCGAGAAGAGCAAGATTCGTATTCGCCTCATCACCCGCAATGCGAACGATCGCTTCGACCGTGCCTTTTGGAAGCGGAAGGTGCAGTGGGCGTGGAATTACCGGAAAACGGTGATGGGCGCCGATGCAAGCGCATGCCGCGTTCTGTTCTCCGAAGCTGACGGGTTCCCGGGCCTTGTCGTCGATCGCTTCGAGGATGTTCTCGTAGCCGAGACGCTTTCGGTGGGGATGGAGCGTTTGAAGCCGATGATCTTCCCCGCGCTTCTCGAAGTGCTGGCCGAAGATGGCATCGCGATTCGCGGACTCTATGAGCGCAACGACGCTTCGACCCGCTCTCTCGAAGGACTCGCCCAGACTGCGGGATGGTTTGCGGGCGCCGCGGAGGATACGGCCTGCTCGCTCGACCCGATCAATCCCAGCCAACCCGAGGCTGCGGTGTTCGGTCCCACGACGACGCAGATTATGGAAAACGGCGTTCGTTACGAGGTGGATTTCGAGAACGGACAGAAGACGGGCTTCTTCCTCGACCAGAAGTACAATCGGCGTGCCGTCGCGCAGCTCGCGGCGGGAAGACGCGTTCTTGATTGCTTTACGCATACGGGCAGCTTTGCTCTGAATGCCGCCCACGGCGGGGCGGAGTACGTGAACGCGGTCGATATCTCCGAGCTTGCCGTCGCTCAAGCGCGTAAGAATGCCCAGCTCAATGAACTTGACGGCAAGATGGACTTCACGGCGGCGAACGTCTTTGACCTGTTGCCCCAGCTCGAGGCGGCGCACGATCGCACTTATGACTTTATCGTGCTCGATCCGCCTGCGTTCACGAAAAGCCGCAAGACCATCGATTCGGCAGCCCGCGGCTACAAGGAAATCAACTATCGTGCGATGAAGTTGCTGCCTCGTGGAGGCTATCTCGCAACGTGCAGCTGCAGCCATTTCATGGACACGGAACGCTTCCGACGTGTCGTGTCCTACGCCGCGCAAGACGCTGGTGTCCAGCTGCGCCAGATCGAGGAACGTCAGCAGGCGCCTGACCACCCGATTCTGTGGGGCGTTCCCGAGACGGATTACCTGAAGTTCTTCTTGTTTCAGGTGGTGTAGAGAGGCCGCCCGCTGATGGAAGCCTCGCGTTTCCTTCATGACAGTTTGTTGACAGCCTGACGCCTTCGCGGCATCTGCACAACTTATGCGTATCATTGACCCTGTTCAACGAGTTCGAGGCGTTCTAACTCGCGTCCCGAGCAGATTTGAGGCCCGTGCATCTCGCGCGGGCCTCCTCGATTATTGGCGAAGGCGGGTGCACATTCGGATGAAGGGTTTTCTCGAGCGGATGCAGTGGAAGATGGCGGGCGCCATGCAAGGAAGGCGCGGCGCCGACTCCCTGTCGAATACGCTGGTCGTTGCAGGCATCGTTTGTCTGATTCTGTCGGTTCTTCCCCATATGGGCCTGTTCTCATGGCCTGCGCTGGCGCTTTTGGCCTATGCGCTCTTCCGCACCTATTCGAAGAACATCGCTGCGCGCGATCGCGAGAACGAGGCGTTCCTGCGGGCGACTGAGAAACCTCGTCGCGCGCTTTCCATCGGACGGAAGAAATGGGAGAACCGCGAGACTACGCTGTACTTCAAGTGCAAGGGCTGCGGGCAGGAGCTTTCGGTCCCGCGTGGCAAGGGAACGCTTCGCGTGGTGTGCCCAAAGTGCAAGACCGAAACCGTAAAGAAGTCGTAGCAGCGCATGTTCGGCTACATCATGGCAGATGAGAAGCAACTTTCTCCTGAGGAGGTTGCCCGTTACCGCAGGGTGTACTGCGGTGTTTGCCATTCGCTGAAGGAACAGAACGGCCAGCTGTGCCGCATGACGCTCACCTACGACATGACGTTTCTTGCGCTTCTGCTGAACTCGCTTTACGAACCGCTCGAGCACGAGGATTCCGCGCGGTGCGGGGCTCATCCCACCAAGTCCCAGCCATTTGCGACGAGCGAGTGCACGGAGTATGCCGCCGATGCGACGGTGCTGCTCGCGTACCACAAGCTTATGGACGATTGGCATGACGAGCGCAAGGTCTCGCGACGGGCGATGGCGCAGGCGCTCTCTTCAGCGTATCGTGCGGCGTCGGCAAGACGCCCCGCAGTTGCCCGGGCCATTGAGTCGGGTATGGCCGATATCCGCGCAATCGAGCAGCGTGGGGACGAGTCTCTCGATGCTGCCGCCAATCGGTTCGGCCTTATTTTAGGCTGCGTGTTCTCGTATCGGGAGGATTTCTGGGCAGGCGAGCTGCGCCGCATGGGGGCATGGCTCGGCAAGTTCGTGTACCTCATGGATGCGGTCATGGATTACGATGAGGACCTGAAATCGGGCAGCTACAATCCGCTCGTCGCGGCTGGCGCGGTGCCTGGCGATGTTTCGGAGGGGCTTCGCTCGATTGCGGCCCAGGCGGCGCAATCGTTCGAGCGTTTGCCGCTTGAGCAGGATATTCACATTCTTCGCAACGTGATGTACGCGGGGATATGGGGACAGTATTGCGGGAAGTTCGGCGATGCTGCCTATGATGATGGCGAAATGACGCCGGCGGCTGCAAGGGCCGCCGACGACGATGATGGCGAATAGGGAACGCAATGGCAATGGACCCGTATAGCGTACTCGGCGTGTCGAGGGATGCCTCGCAAGACGAGGTGAAGAAGGCATACCGCAGGAAGGCGCGCGAGAACCACCCCGATTTGAACCCCAACGATCCGAACGCCGCCGAGCGGATGAACGAGGTCAACGAGGCGTACGATCGCATCATGAACCCCGAGAAATACGCCGCTGCCGATCGCCGTGCCTCCGCGGCTTCGGGCGGGGCTGCTGGTGCCTCGTCGCAGGGCTCGTCGGGGTATGCCGGGTACGGCGGAGCGAATCCCTTCGGCGGCTCATCAGGCGAGGGGTCGTATGGCGGCGGCTCGTACGGGGGCGGTCAGCAGGGCAATCCCTATACCTCCAGCGGCCCATACGGTTGGGCGGGGGGCTTCGGCTTCGATTTCGACGACTTTTTCGGCTACGGTGCCTCCACGGCGTCCGGTCCGATTCATCCCGAGGCGAATGTGAGCGATCCGGCGGAATTCCGCGCGGCGATCGACCTGATCAACTCAGGGGATGCGACGCAATGCAAGCGTGCTGCCGACATTCTGGCAACGGTAACGAGCGGCGGGCGTAACGCCCGGTGGTACTACCTTTCGGCGCTCGCGAACAACGGCGCGGGCAACACGGTGATGGCGTTCGATCAGATTCGCCGCGCTGTTCGCATGGATCCGAACAATGCCGATTACCAGCGTGCATATCGTGCGTTCCAAAGCGCGGGGCAGTCGTATACGCAGGAACAGCAGACGCGCGGGTTCACCATTTCCTCTATCGATCCCACGACGCTGTGCTGCGGCTGCTGCATGCTCCAGCTGTGCCTGCAGCAGTTCATGCGCTACGGGTTCATGGGTTTTTAGGGCGCTCGTGGCCCGTCGGCTGACGCAATGTGCCTCGCTCGCTGACTTTGGTGCTGCTTGAATGAATCACCTTGTTCTCTCGGAAGGAGACTGATATGGCAACTATCGGGATTGACTTGGGCACGACGAACAGTTGCGCCGCGGTGGTCGAGGGCGGCAAGCCGGCCATCATCCACAACGCCGAGGGCTCTCGCACGACGCCGAGCGTCGTCGCCTTCACGAAAGATGGCGAGCGCCTCGTCGGTGCGACAGCTTGTCGGCAGGCGGCAATCAACCCCGAGCGCACTATCTCCTCGGTGAAGCGCCACATGGGAACCGACTGGCGTGCGAGCATCGACGGTAAACGATTCACGCCGCAGGAGATCTCCGCGATGATCCTGCGCAAGCTGCGCCGCGACGCTGAGGCGTTCCTCGGCCAGGAGGTGACGCAGGCTGTCATCACTGTCCCCGCCTACTTCAACGATATGCAGCGCCAGGCCACAAAGGATGCGGGCCGCATTGCGGGGCTCGAAGTCTTGCGTATCATCAACGAGCCGACAAGCGCGGCGCTCGCGTACGGGCTCGACAACGGTGACCCTCAGAAGGTGATGGTCTACGACTTGGGCGGTGGCACGTTCGATGTGTCGATCATCGAGATCGGCGAGGGCGTGATTGAGGTGCTTGCGACTGCGGGTGACAACCATCTGGGTGGCGACGACTTCGACGAGCGCATCGCCGATTACCTGTTCGGGGTCTTCAAGCGGGAATCGGGCGTC
>OLPY01002467.1_pt1 | contig 11160 bp, 9 predicted proteins | sample 1672481 | NCBI WGS metagenome assembly OLPY01 (sample SAMEA3136691, study PRJEB25190) | human gut metagenome | biome: human gut; feature: human-associated habitat; material: faeces | place: Austria | collected 2013 | reverse complement strand
CGGCGCAGTTCTTTGAGACGGAGACACTGACGGACACTGCGCGCGGCGAGGGCGGCTTCGGTTCGACCGGCCTGAGGTAGCGGCAGCCGCAGAGGGAACGTGGGCGCAGAAAAAACGTCCAGTACGGAAGCCTGGCTATAAGAAGCACTCGGCCCGCACGCGCAAGATAGAAATCGTTACAAAAATCCCCGCCCCTCGGATGCAACATCCGGAAGGCGGGGATTTTCTTATCGGGCTATCGCCACACGTCGCATCGGCCGATTGCGCAGCGCTTCATTCGACGAGCTAGATGGCATCAAACTCGCGCAGGAGCTTCACGATGTCGGTATGGCCGAGCTTCTTCAGCAATATGTCGAGCGCAGCCCTGTCCTTGAGGGGAAGCGACATGTCGGTGATGGCCTTGCCGTCGCGCAGCTTGACGCTGCTCATCAGCAGGTCGCGCACGTCGAAGGTGCTGCCCCACACCTCGGGCACGCCGCGGTCCACGTCGCACAGGGTGTAGACCGCTTCCATGCCGGTGCGCATGGAGTACTCGGTGGTGAAGATGGTGTCGCGCGGCGTCTCGGCGAACTGGCCGAGGAAGGCGAAGTTCACGGCACCGTCGGGCACCACGTCGGGACGGTCGCCCAGAGATCGCGGCATGAAGAACGCGGTGATGTAGGGCATCATCACGGGAACAGTGTTCGCGTGGCTGTGCGCCAGCTCCTCGATCTGGGTCTCAGGCACGCCCAGATGCCAGAGCCATTCCTTGCAGATCTCCTCACCCGTGCACTGCGTCATGGGCTTCTTCACGTAGTCGCCCTCGTTGTCGGGGAAGAGGCCATACACCCACACGCACAGCTCGTTGCTCGGCTGGTCGCGGAACTGCTGCTGACGGTTGATGGTCCAGCTCATGAGCCAACTGGAGTCGCGGCAGGTCACGATGCCGCCTGTCACCGTATGGCCGCTGAACGGGTCGCGCTTGCAGATCTTCTCGATGTAGGGCGGGATAGCATTGTCGAGCGTGGTGACGGTTGCGCTCATCCACTTGGTCTTCTGCGGGTCGGAGCAGAAGACGTCGGGGTGGCCAAAGCTCGGGTCCTGGCTGGCGATGCGGCGCCACAGGTCCCAGCCGTTGCCCGGCTCGGTCTGCGGGCACCACGCCGCAGGCTGTGTTTGCGTGCCAATGGTAGCGCTCTCGACACAGCCGCCGTTGGTGATGAACACGAGGTCGTCCTCAGTGAGGTCGATAACCGCCCGCTCGCCGTTCGTGCTAGTCACGATGCTGGTAGCGACCTTTTTTGCCCTCGTGCTGTCAGGGTTGCGCTTGAAGTGCGCCTGCTGGATGCGCTGGATGGTGTCCTGCCCCGTGCCGGTGGTCGCACGCACCGGACCGATGCCGCCGCCGATAGCGAAGCGGATGTCCTCCACCTTCGTGTTGAAGTGGAACTGCACGCCGGCCTTCTCAAGGTATGTCACCATGGGCAGAATCATGGACTCGTACTGGTTGTACCGCGTGAAGCGCAGCGCAGAGAAGTCGGGCAGGCCGGCGATGTGGTGGATGTAGCGCTTGATGTACAGCTTCATCTCGAGGGCGGAATGCCAATTCTCGAAGGCGAACATGGTGCGCCAGTACATCCAGAAGTTGGAGTTCAGCACCTCGTCGTCGAAGAAATCGGTGATGGGCTTGTCGTAGAGGTCCTCGTCAGGCGTGAAGAAGAGCCGCATGATCTCCATCGCTGCCTTGTCCGACAGGCCGAACTTGCCGTTGGTGTGGGCGTTCTGGCCACGTTTCTCGGTGGCTCGGCACAGCGAGAAGTTGGGGTCTTCCTTGTTGAGCCAGTAGTATTCGTCGAGCACCGTGACGCTGGGGTCCTCGATCGAGGGGATGGAGCGCAAGAGATCCCACATGACCTCGAAGTGGTTGTCCATCTCGCGGCCGCCGCGCATCACATAGCCAACGCCGGGGATGTTGGCGCCGTCGCATGCGCCGCCGGCAACGGGGTCCTTCTCGAGGATGTGGATGTGGCTGCCGGGCATCTGCGCGTCGCGAACCAGATAGCAGGCCGCGCTCAGAGCCGCTAGGCCGGTTCCGATGATGTAGGCGCTCTTGTGGTCGATGCCCTCGGGCTTCTTGGGGCGTGCAAAAGCTTCGTAGTTTCCGCTGGAGTAATACATGAGTTCCCCCATTTCCGTGTCGCACACCAATGGCTCGGGGGAAGGCCTCGTATGTCGCCGGCCTCAATCGTCTCCCCCGCTGGGCTCTTTGCCCTTGCCCCCAGTGTGCCCGGGCATCGGAAACGCTACCCTTATCAGGATTTTCGCTTTGATAAGAAACTTATCAAAGGGGGTCGATTGTAAGAAAAACCGGTACGAAAAACCTTAGAGGCTCGTAAAACGCGAAAGCGCGGTGGAGACGGCACCCTCCATGATGATGCCGACGCGACGCTGCAGGTGCTCGGGCTTTTCGGTCATGCCGTTGCCGATCCACTCGAGCGTAACCCCCGCCAGGGCATGGGCATAAAAGTCGGCGATGAACGTGCGCTCGCGCTCGGGAACCCGGCCGCACAAGGGGTCGTCGTTCACCACGCCGGATATGAGCTCGCGCGTGGCAGGCATGAGAAAACGCTCCACGCGCTCATGGCTCACCTCGCGGTAAATCGCGTTGATGAACTGCCTGTTTTGCGCCAGCTCGTTGAGCACGCCCAGGTAGCCTTCCTGCCAGGTGGAGACGGTCTTGCACCCGTCGATGGCGCGCTTAGCGTCTTCCTCGAGTGACCATTCCATGAGGTCGTAGATATCTTTGAAATGGTAGTAAAACGTCATGCGGCTGATACCGCAGTCTTGGGCAATGTCGGCAATGGTGATCTTGGAGAACGGCTTTGTGGACAGTTGCCGCTTAAATGACTCCTCGAGAGCCCTTTTTGTGAGCTGGCTTGTCATACGTCTCCCCTGCGTTTGCGGCCGACGCCGCAATTATCGCAGGTTTTGGCCCGCGGCGGAAAAGGCAATTCGAAGATGGGTGGCAAACGACAGAAAGAAGCGCATGTTCACCCCGGCCAGGCTGAACGGCCCAGCATGCGGCATGTGCCTGACCCAGGACGAACGTGCAAGAATGCGGCGGTGCGCCCAGCTCAGACCGAACGCGCAAGAATGCGGCATATTGAAAGGCGGCACCGGCCCATCCCGCCTAAACGCCGTCTACTTCCCGGCGCGGGCAAGCAGCATCGAGCCGTGCTCCTTGAGCCAGGCGCGATGGAGGCGCTGGTCGGGGTCGTAACGGCTGACAAGGTCCCAGAAGCGTGCGGAGTGGTTCATCTCAAGGCGGTGGCACAGCTCGTGAATCACCACGTAGTTGAGCACCTCGGGCGGGGCGAGCGTGAGCAGCACGTTGAAGTTGAGGTTGCCCGCCGTCGAGCAGCTGCCCCAGCGCGTTTTTTGGCATCGCAGGGTTATGCGGCCATAGGTCACGCCTATCTGGGCGGCGAAGTGCTCAACGCGTGCCGGGATTATCAGGCGGGCCTGGCGCGCAAGCGTCGCAAGGTCCTCCTCGGTCAGCAGGCCCTCTTGCTGGACGGCCTGAGCACACGCCTCCTGGCGGGCTTGCACACGCGCAAGTGCCGCAGCGATCCAGGCACGGTGGCTCTCCACAAATTCGCAAATCGCCTTCTGCGAGGTGCGCATGGGGGCGCGCACGATAACGCGGGCGGGAGCCTTCACCTCAAGGGCAAGCGTCTTGCGCCGTGAGCGCACGACCTCGATGCCCTCTAGCGCTGTCTGTGCTCCCGCCCGCGTCCCACGCATGCCGCGTCGAATTCCTTAGTCCTCGGAATCGGGCAGAGGAGTCTTGGAGAAAGCCTGGATGAAGTCGACCATCCAGGCGGCCACAGTCTCCATCATCTCGCGGCCCCATTCGGCACTGGCCTTCTTGGGGTCGTCGGGACCGATCCAGCCGTTATCGGCGTAGTAGTTGGTGGGGCGAGGCACCGTCACGCTCACGCCCTTGTACTTCACGGTATCGAAGTGGACGCTGGGCATGTCGTCGCCCAGGTCGTTGATGAGACCCATGCCCTCCACGCTGTCGAGGTCCACCATGGTGGGGTCGATGTAGAGGTTGGCGCTCGTCTCCTGGCCGCCACCGTGGCCGCCGGCCCACTCCGGGTTGAAGTCGGCCACCATGCTCCACCAGTTGAGCAATGCCGCACGGCAGCCCTTCTGGGCAAGGTCGAGCTGGCACTCGGTGAGCGCCTTGGAGTTGCCGCCGTGGCCGTTCAAGAACACGAAGTGACGGAAGCCCTGATCGTAAAGGTTCTCGCAAAGCTTCTTCACCACGGCAAGGTAGAGCTGGTCGCCCAGGTTGAACGTGCCTGGGAACTCGACGAAACGAGGCGAGGAGCCGAAAGGCAGGATAGGCGCGATGAGGAGTCCCGGCAGGTCCTTCTCGATGAGCTCGGAGAGCTTCTGCGGAGCGAACGAGTCGGTGCCCAACGGGTTGTGCTTGCCGTGCTGCTCGGTGGAGCCAAAGAGCATGAGCACGGTGTCATTACCTTCAAGATAAGCCTCTACTTGAGGGTATGTGCTACGTTCAAGACGCATGGTGGGTTTCCTTTCAAACAAGGCGATAAGCTGCGACCTTTAGGGTTTACAGCAACCTTCAACCATACAGTACGCGTTGCTATTTGCCAGCCTTGAGACCCTCGATGTATGCCAGTCCCTTGGCGGTTTCGTCCTCGTAGCACAGCGGCTCGGGCAGCTCCACATCACGCAGGTTGGCCACGAAGCGAGCGATGTAGTCGGCCGTGCCCTCGAGCATGGCCTTGCCCAACTCGGCACTGGCGGTCTCGGGCGGGTTGTCGTGGCCCTCGGCCACCCAGCCGTTGGAGGCCATGCGCACGAGCGGGCGGGGCATGTCGACCGACACGCCGTCCCACTCCACGCTCACCCAACCTGTCGTCTTGAGCGAGGGGCCGAAGTCATCGCGCAGTGCCTCGGGGGCAAGCGCCGTCATATCCACGCTCTCGGGATCGATGGCGAGGTTGGCGCTCGTCTCCATACCGTCGCCGTGGCCGCCGCCCCATGCGGGGTTGAGCTGAGGGGCCATCTTCCACCAGTTCATGAGGACGGCGATGCAGCCTTGTTCATTGAGGGCCGAGCACACCGTGGCGATGGACTTGACGTTGCCGCCGTGGCCGTTCACGAAGACAAAGCGACGCGCGCCGTAGGCATACAGGGAGTCGCAGATGCTCATGAGGACGTCGATAAGGCCCTGCACGCCCAGCGACACGGTGCCCGGGAAGCCCATGAGGTCGTCGGTGGCGCCGTAGGGCACGGTGGGGGCGATGAGCACGTCGGGCTCGCGGGCCTCGATGAGGTCCATGAGATAGTCGGGCGCCATGGTGTCGGTGCCGAGCGGGTTGTGCAAGCCGTGACACTCAATGGATCCCACGCCGATAAGCACGGTGTCGTTGTCTTTGAAATAGGCCTGGCACTGAGGCCAAGTGATGCGAGCCAAACGCATGGCGGTCCCCTTTCGTTGATGCGGCCGGCGCGATGTCGGTCGCCCGAATTGAACGAGCGCCATTCTAGCCTCCAACGTTTGCATCTTGTAAACGGAAGCGCAACTCTCCTCAATCGCCAAGACCGTGCCGGGCCCCTCGCCGCCTCAACCTTACGTGGCCGTGGCAAGCGTGGCCTCGCTTACCCCCGAGGTCGTCGCCGAGTTCTAAGGCCGCAGGTGGCGGAAATTCCGCCGTTCGCCGGCGCCCAGCGCGCTTCTGTGGAGATTTTAACCTCCCGTTCATGCGCGCAAATTAACATAAGATTTCAGCGATAGGCCCTCGACCAGCACTTTTAATCTGGCCGGGGGCCTTTTGTTTCCAAGTGTGGAAATCTGCGCCGTTTGCGGCCCCCTTCGCATTTTCCGCTGCCACAATGCAAGGCACGGTGTTGGGACGGTCCGGCACAGCCTGACGCCTTCAGCACAAGGGCACGACCCGGCCTCAGCCCGAGGACGGGGATACGAAAGGGATACACGCATGGACCTTCAGCTTAGCCGCCGCAATTTCCTGCTCAGCTCTGCCGCCCTGGGCACCCTGGCCGCCTTCGGCGGCGTCAACGTCGCCAACGCCGACCCGGCCGAGAAAATCGTCATCGGCCGCGCCGTCGACTCCGACGACCTCGACCCCGTCACCTGCACGGGCAACCAGAACATCTTCATCTTCAACCTCATCCTCGACGGCCTGCTGAAGAGCTCCGACGACGGCTCCTCCATCGAGCCCTGCCTGGCCACCGACATGCCCGAGATCTCCGAGGACGGCAAGGTCTACACCTTCCACGTGCAGGAGGGCCTGGTCTTCTCCGACGGCTCCCCCGTCACCGCCGAGGACTGGGAGTGGACCTTCACCCGCGCCATCGAGAGCGAGGACTCCAGCTGGCACATGTGCGTCGAGAACCTCGACCACGTCGAGTGCCCCGACGACACCACCGTCATCGTCTACACCAAGGAAGAGGCTGCCTCCACGCTGGCCAACCTCTGCATCTTCACCCTGGGCGTTCAGAGCAAGGCCTACTTCGAGAAGGTCGGCGCCGACGAGTACCACAACGGCGTCCTCGGCACCGGCGCCTACGCCGTCTCCGAGTGGAAGAGGGGCGAGTACCTCACGCTTGAGGCCAACCCCAACTACCGCGTCGAGGGCAAGCCCCTCACCAAGACCGTCGAGTTCAAGATCGTCTCCGACGACGCGGCCCGCATCATCCAGCTGCAGGGCGGCGACATCGACGCTGCCACCGACCTGTCCTTCTCCGGCATGATGCAGCTCGAGGGCGACCCCAACATCAGCGTCGAGGCCGACCCCTCCACCACGGTGTACTGGCTGTCGCTGAACACCAAGAACGAGAAGCTCGCCGACCCCAAGGTGCGCGAGGCCCTCTACCTGGCCACCAACGCCCAGGAGTTCGTGGACACCATCACCTTCGGCTACGCCACGCCCGCCAGCTCCATCATCAACCCCACCTCTGAGTTCTACTATGCCTCCGACCAGCCCTCCGGCGACATCGAGAAGGCGAAGTCCCTGCTCGCCGAGGCCGGCGTCGGCCCGTTCGAGCTCACCCTGCTGATGCGCGAGGGCAACGAGACCTATCAGCAGATCGGCATGATCCTCATGAAGCAGTGGGCGCAGATCGGCGTGACCGTGAACTTCAACCAGATTGAGGCCACGGCCTACTCCGCCGCCCGCAATGATCCTTCCAACTACGACTTCATCATCTGCGGCTGGAACGACGACGTCACCGACCCCGCAGAGATGATGCAGTTCGTGTTCGACTACAGCGTCACCAGCGGCTACTACTCCGGCATGGAGTTCGACGACGAGACGAAGCAGCTCAACTCCGACGCCCTCATCGAGCTCGACGAGGAGAAGCGCAAGGACCTCTACGCCCAGATCCAGCAGAAGCTGCGCGAGCTGGCCATCTACGTGCCGCTCATGGTCACCCCTTGGTGCAACGCCATGAACAAGGCAGTCACCGGCTGGGTCCAGACTCCTCTGGGCAACTACCGCTTCGAGGATCTTGCCCGCGAGGCCTAATCCTCACGCGAGGGTTGGGCTTTACCGGGCGCGCGCCCAAGGCGTAACAATGCAAATATATGGGGGGCTGCGGTGGAAAAATCCATCGCGGCCCCATTTGATGTAGTTGCGAGTAAAAAAGCGTGTATGCTTAGCGTTTCGTGTATGGAAGGTGTGCGCATATACAATTTATGTTCGCACACAAGGAGAGAATAGAAAGGAGGGGAAGGCGTGGAAACATTCCGTTACATCGTGAAACGTGTGTTGCAGATGATCCCCGTGCTCATCATTGCAATCATCGCGATATTTCTGCTTATGCGCCTTCTGCCTGGCGATGCGGCCCTCGCAACGCTGGGCGACAAGATCGACCCCAAGGTGTATGAGGCCCTCAAAGAGCAGATGGGCCTCAACGCATCGCTGTGGACGCAGTTCACCGTGTACGTGAGCAACCTCGTGCAGGGCGACCTGGGCTCGTCGACCATCTACAAGATGCCCGTCTCGCAGCTCATCGCCTCGCGCATGCAGGTGACCCTGTGCCTGGCCCTCACCGCCACGATCTTCACCGTCATCGTGGCACTGCCCCTGGGCTACATGGCCGGCGTGAAGAAGGACAAGCTGCCCGACGTCCTCACGCGCATCTTCGCCCTGATCGGCCTGGCCGCCCCCTCGTTCTGGGTAGGCCTGGTGCTGCTCATCATCTTCGGCGTGAACCTGGGCATCTTCCCCACCTCCGGCTGGGGCAAGACGTGGCCCGAGCACTTTGAGGCGCTCATCCTTCCTGGCTTCACCCTGGCCTTCTCCTCCATCGCAGTCGTCATCCGCAACGTGCGCAACAACGTCGTTGACGTGCGCAATGCCGACTACGTGGACTTCGGCCGCTCCAAGGGCCTGTCCAGCTGGGTGATCTCCACGGGTTACGTGCTTCGCAACGCCCTTATCCCCACGGCCACGCTGCTGTCGATGCGCATCATCGGCATGCTGTCCGGCTCGGTCATCATCGAGAACATCTTCGGCCTGCCGGGCATCGGCGCCCTGCTCGTACAGTCGGTCACGGGCCGCGACTACGCCACCGTTCAGGCCTGCGTCATGGTGTTCGTCATCATCACGCTCGTCGTAAACCTCGTCACCGACATCCTGTACTCGGTGCTCGACCACCGCATCAAGTTGGGAGATGAGAAATAATGGCAGACACTGCAGCACTCGCTCCCAAGCGCACCAAGGTCAAGAAGATCCCGATTTGGCGCCGCAGCCCCAGCCTTGTCATCGGCGCCATCATCGTGGCGCTGGCGTTTGTCGTGGCGGCCTTCCCCACGCTCTTCGCGCCTAACGCGGCCAAGCCCGTCACCGACCTCATGGACTTCACCGCCATGCTCCAGGCGCCCAGCGCCGAGCACTGGTTCGGCACCGACAACTACGGCCGCGACATCTATACCATGGTCATCGCGGCCACGCGCCTGGACCTGCTCATCGGTTTGGGCTCGGTGGCCCTGCCCTTCGTGGTGGGCACGCTCCTGGGCCTTGTCTGTGGCTACTACGGCGGTAAGCTCGACACCATCATCATGCGCGTCCTCGACATCTTCGTGGCGTTCCCGTTCATGGTCCTGGCCATCGCCATCGTGGCAATCCTGGGCAACGGCGTCATGAACCTGCTCATCGCCATGTGGATCGTGAGCTGGCCTCCCTACACGCGTCTGGTGCGCTCCGAGGTCCTCATCGCCAAGAACTCCGAGTACGTGCAGGCAGCCAAGACCCTGGGCTACTCCGACGCGAAGATCATCTTCCGCCACATCCTGCCCAACGTCATCTCCAGCTCCGTGGTGTACGCGGCCTCCGACATCGTCATGTGCATCATGACCGCCGCCTCCATGAGCTTCCTGGGCCTGGGCGTGGACGCCGCCACCCTTGAGTGGGGCTCCATCATCTCCAGCGGCAAGAGCTACTTGCTCGGCGGCTATTGGTGGATTTCCTCCATGCCCGGCATCGTCATGGCGATCGTTGGCCTTGGCTTCTCGCTCTTCGGCGACGGCCTCAACGACCTGCTCAGGACCAAGGACTAGAAGGGGGCCTGAGACATGGCAAACATCCTCGAGGTCGACGACCTCTCAATGCACTACATAACGAAGAGCTCCACGGTGCGCGCCGTGGAGAAGGTCACGTTCTCCATCGCCGAGGGCGAGACGTTCGGCCTGGTCGGCGAGTCGGGCTGCGGCAAGTCCACCACCGCCCGCTCGCTGGTGCGCCTGCTGCCCGAGGTGGGCAAGATCGTGGGCGGCTCGGTGCGCTACAAGGGCCAGGAGCTCACAACGATGAGCGACCGTGAGATTCGAGGACTTCGCGGCAAGGAGATCGGCATGATCTTCCAGGACCCGATGACCTCGCTCAACCCGGTCACCACCGTGCGCAAGCAGTTCTTCGAGTCCCTCAAGCGCGAGGGCATGAGCAAGAAGGAGATGGAGGAGCGCGCCATCGAGCTGCTGCGCCTCGTGGGCATCCCCGAGCCGGCCAACCGCATGGGCAACTACGTCCATGAGATGTCGGGCGGCATGCGTCAGCGCGTGATGATTGCCATCGCCCTGGCAAGCCAGCCTCGCCTGCTGCTTGCCGACGAGCCCACCACTGCTCTCGACGTCACCATCCAGGACCAGATCATCTGCCTGCTCAACGACCTGCGCGAGAAGCTTGGCATGTCCATCCTGCTCGTGACGCACGACCTGGGCGTCGTGAACGAGATGTGCCACCACGTGGGCGTCATGTACGCCGGCCGCATCGTCGAGATCGCCGACACGCGCAACCTGCTGCACCACCCCAAGCACCCCTACACCGTGGGCCTCATCAACTCGCTGCCCGCCGAGAACGACACGCGCGCACGCCTGGAACCCATCCACGGCGCGCCGCCGAACCTGGCGCACGAGATTGTGGGCTGCGCCTTTGCGCCCCGCTGCCCCTTTGCCGACGAGATGTGCCGCACCAAGGCTCCCAACATGCAGACGCTTGTGGGCGGCCACCGCGTGCGTTGCCACCACGCCGACCCCTATGACCGCACCCGCGTGACCGACCAGGACCGCAACTTCGCCGAAGAGCTCATCGCGAGCGGCTCTGAGCAGGGCGCCAACGCCGACAAGGACGCGGCCGATGCCCTCACGCCCGATATCACGCCCAAGACGAAGGGAGGCGTTGCATAATGGCCGAAGAGACGAAGGCCCCCAAGGCTGCCGCACAGGGCGCGCCCCTGCTTGAGGTGACTGACCTGTGCAAGAGCTTCCCCCTCAAGTACGGAGTGCTCGACGCCGTCATGCGCAAGGAGCGCAAGCACCTCACCGCCGTGGACCATGTGTCGTTCACCCTCAACGCAGGCGAGACACTCGGTCTGGTGGGCGAGTCGGGCTGCGGCAAGTCCACGCTTGCCCGCACGGTCATCAACCTGTACAACCCCACGGGCGGCAAGGTCGTCTTTGCAGGCGTAGACTTCTCTCAGCTTTCCAAGCATGAGCTGCGCAACAGCTGCAAAGACATCCAGATGATCTTCCAGGATCCCTATTCCTCGCTCAACCCGCGCATGACCGTACGCCAGGTGCTGCGCGAGGAGCTGCTGCACCACAACATGTGCACGAAGGACGAG
>OLPY01002464.1_pt1 | contig 11166 bp, 10 predicted proteins | sample 1672481 | NCBI WGS metagenome assembly OLPY01 (sample SAMEA3136691, study PRJEB25190) | human gut metagenome | biome: human gut; feature: human-associated habitat; material: faeces | place: Austria | collected 2013 | reverse complement strand
TGCGGCCGGCGCAGCAGCGTGCGGAAGATGGTCGGCCGTTCGCTGTCCACGAACGGGGCCATATACGCCACGCCGTCGCTCTCGATCGTGCACAGATACCAGATCACGAGCCCCAGCGCCGCCAGAATGCCGAACAATCCCGCCAGCGCCGCCACCAGCACCAGCCCCAGCCGCAGCAGACGCACGGCGTTGCTCAGTTCCTGGTTCGGCAGCGTGTAGCCTGCGATGCCCGCGAGCGCCACCACGATGATCGCCACCGGGCTGACCACCTTCGCGTCCACGGCCGACTGACCCACGAGCAGCGCTCCGATGATCGACACCGTCTGGCCGATCGAGTTCGGCAGCCGCAGTCCGGCCTCCTGCAGCAGCTCGAAGGCGATGAGCATGAACAAAATGATTGTCGGCACGGAAAACGGCACCTGCTGCTTTGCCTGGATGACCGACAGCAGCAGCTTCGCCGGGATCATCTCCTGGTGGTGCATCGCCACGGCCACGTACAGTGCTGGGAATGTCAGCGAGATCGCCAGCGCGAAGTACCGCAGCACGATCAGCGCCGAGGCCAGCAGATAGTGGTGCGATTCGTCCTCCGGTGCGTGCATCAGCAGCCGGAATGTCGTCGGCAGCAGGTAGCCCATCGGCAGCCCGTCCACCAGAAGGCCCACGCAGCCGTCGAGCAGCGCACCGGCGAACTTGTCCGGGCGCTCCGTCTGGCCCAGCTGCGGCAGCAGCTGGACACCGCCGACCGGGACAGGCAGCGGCAGGAGGAAGCGCTTGCGCTCTCCGCCCGCCAGAAAGAGGTCTGGACGGCGGAGATCCACCAATTGGAAACGGCCTTGGACGAGCTGGACCAACAGGCGGAGCGCCTGACGGCCCGGGCAGACCAGGCCACCCAAGATAAATTCGCCCTGGAAAAACGCCGGGCCGACACGGACCGGGCCGCCCGGACGCAGAATGCGTTACAGCTCAAGTTACAGCGGGAGGCCGGGGCCGCCGAGCAGAAGGTCTTGCAGGCCGGGGCCGAGGAACACCGTCTGCTGGACCGCCTGTGGGACACCTACGGCGTGACCCACCAGGGTGCCCAGGCCATACGGCAGGACATCCCGGACGCGGGCCAGGCCCAGCGGCAGTGCGGCAGACTCAAGGACGACATCGCCGCCCTGGGCAACGTGAACCTGGGGGCTGTGGAGGAATTTCAGCGTGTGGAAGAGCGCTGGCAGTACCTCACAGACCAGAAGAACGACGTGGAGACCGCCCGGCAGGCGCTGGAAGGGGTCATCGACGGCATCACCCAGGAGATGGACCAGCGCTTCCGCACCGAGTTTGCCAAGATCCGGACGGCCTTTGCCGAGACCTTTGCCCAGCTCTTCGGCGGGGGCAAGGGGATGCTGGCCCTGGAAGACGAGAGAGACGCCCTGCACTGCGGCATCGACATCCAGGCCCAGCCGCCGGGAAAGCGGCAGCGGAGCATCAGCCTGCTCTCCGGCGGGGAGCGGGCGCTGGTGGCCATCGCGCTGTACTTTGCCATTCTGCGGGTCCGGCCCACGCCCTTCTGCGTGATGGACGAGATCGAGGCGGCGCTGGACGAGGCCAATGGGGCGCGGTTTACCCGGTACCTCAGAACGATGGCACACGAGACCCAATTCCTGCTCATCACCCACCGCCGGGAGACCATGGAGGCCGCCGATGTCTTATACGGCGTGACCATGGAGCGGCAGGGGGTCAGCCGGGTGCTCAAGCTGGACCTGGACCAGGCCGAGCGGCTGCTGGGGACGGAACATAGATAACAGGAGGCATTTCCCATGGGATTGTTTGATAAGATCAAAAAGCTGAACATCTTCTCCGGCTTCTTCTCCGTGGACGAAGACTTTTTTGAGGAGCTGGAGGAAAACCTCATCCTCTCCGACATGGGCATGGACACGACCCTGGAGGCCGTGGAGACCCTGCGGGAGCGGGTGAAGGCCAACAAGATCAAGGAGCCGGAGGAGGTCAAGTCCTGCCTGCGGGAGATCCTGGTGGAGATGCTGGACGTGGGATCCACGGACCTGGACCTGACGGACAAGCCCGCCGTGATCCTGATGATCGGCGTCAACGGTGTGGGCAAGACCACCACCATCGGCAAGCTGGCGAATCTCCTGAAGAACCAGGGCAACCGGGTCCTGCTGGCTGCGGGGGATACCTTCCGCGCCGCCGCCGCCGACCAGCTGGCCATCTGGGCCGACCGGGCGAAGGTGGACATTGTCCGCCACGAGGAGGGGTCCGACCCCGCCGCCGTGGTGTTCGACGCCATGAACGCCGCCCGCGCGAGAAAGACCGATGTGGTCCTGGTGGACACGGCAGGGCGGCTGCACAACAAGCAGAACCTGATGAACGAGCTGAATAAGATCCGCCGGGTCATCGACCGGGAGGGGACGGCCAGCTCGAAGGAAGTCCTCCTGGTGCTGGACGCCACCACGGGGCAGAACGGCCTCATCCAGGCCAAGCAGTTTGGCGAGAGCGCGGGCATCACCGGCATCGTGCTGACCAAGCTCGACGGCACCGCCAAGGGCGGCGTGGTCCTGGCCATCGCCAAGGAGATGGGCGTGCCCGTGAAGTTCGTGGGCCTGGGCGAGGGCATCGACGACTTGCAGCCCTTTGACGCCGTGGCCTTTGCCGAGGCCCTGGTGTAAATCCACAATTTGTGCGAAGTTTGGGGAAAGAAATCGAAGATTTCCCCGTGCAGATAGAAAGGAGCGACCGATCCATGGCGCGTATCGACGGAAGAACCTACAAGGACCTGCGTCCGGTGGAGATCATCCCCGGCGTGAACAAATTTGCGGAGGGCAGCTGCCTCATCCGCTGCGGCAACACCCATGTGCTGTGTACGGCCAGCGTAGAGGAGCGGGTCCCGCCCCATGTCCCCTACGGCGAGGGCTGGGTGACGGCGGAGTATTCCATGCTGCCCCGCGCCAACCGGGAGCGCAGCCGCCGGGATGTGTCCAAGGGCAAGCTCTCCCCCCGTTCGGCGGAGATCCAGCGCCTGGTGGGCCGCGCCCTGCGGGCGTCCATTGACATGAAGGCTTTGGGCGAGCGGACCATCACCATCGACTGCGACGTGCTCCAGGGCGACGGCGGCACCCGCACGGCCTCCGTCACCGGCGGCTATGTGGCCCTGGCCCTGGCCTGCCAGTGGCTGGTGAAGGAGGGCTATCTGCTCAGATCCCCCCTGCGCACGGCGGTGGCCGCCGTTTCTGCGGGCATCGTGGATGACGAGCTGCTGCTGGACCTGTGCTATGAGGAGGACTCCAACGCCCAGGTGGACCTCAACTGCATCATGACCGAGCAGGGAGAGCTGGTGGAGATCCAGGGCACCGGCGAGGGCCGGGCCTTTACCATCCAGGAGCAGCGCCAGCTGGTCGACCTGTGCGCCAAGGGCATCGACGAGCTGCTGGCCAAGCAGCGGGAGGCCCTGGCCCTGGCCGAGAAGCAGGCGGAGGAGGGCAGCCGATGAAAGTCGTTCTTGCCAGCCACAACAAAAAGAAAATGGTGGAGATGAAGACCATTCTCTCCGCCATGGGGGTGGAGGTCCTCTCCCAGGCGGACGTGGGGGTGGACTTGGAGCCGGAGGAGACCGGCACCACCTTCGCGGAAAACGCCGCCATCAAGGCCCAGGCCGTGATGGAAGCCACGGGCCTGCCCGCCATTGCGGACGACTCCGGGCTGATGGTGGACGCCCTGAACGGCGAGCCGGGGGTATACTCCGCCCGGTACGGCGGCCCTGGGCTGGATGACACGGGCCGGTGGCAGCTCCTGCTGAAGAATATGGAGGGCATCGAGAACCGGGCCTGCAAGTTCGTCAGCGTCATCTGCTGCTGCTTCCCGGACGGACAGCAGCTGTCTGCGCGGGGCGAGTGCCCCGGCATTCTGGCCCACGGGCCGACGGGGGACGGGGGCTTTGGGTATGACCCGATTTTCTACATCCCCGAACTGGGCAAGACCATGGCCCAGCTCACCCCCGAAGAAAAAAACAAGATCTCCCACCGGGCCAAGGCCCTGGCGGGATTCCAGAAAGAATGGGAGAAACAACATGGAACTGACCAGTAAACAGCGTGCCCAGCTCCGGGGGTTGGCCAACAGCCTCACCCCCATCGTCCACATCGGCAAGGAGGGCATCACCGAGGCGGTGGTGAAGCAGACCGACGAGGCCCTGGAGGCCCGCGAGCTCATCAAGTGCCGGGTGCTGGAGAGCGCCCTGCTGACCGCCAGAGAGGCCTGCGACGAGCTGGCCCAGCGCACCCGCAGCGAGGGCGTGCAGGCCATCGGCAGCAAGTTCGTCCTCTATCGCCAGAGCCACAACAAGGAGAAAAAGAACAAGATCGAGCTGGTGAAGGACAAGAAGAAACCGGCGGCACGATAACCAACGCACCAACGGGAGAGACCTCGAAAAGATATCTTTGACTTGGGAAAGGGTGGGATCACGGCATGAAAATTGGAATCTACGGCGGGACCTTTGACCCGCCCCATCTGGGGCACATGGAAGCGGCGAAAGCGGCGCTGGACCAACTGGGGCTAGACCGACTGCTCATCATCCCAGACCGGGAGCCGCCCCACAAGGACCTGGCGGCGGAGGCGGCCACGCCCCAGCAGCGCTTGGACATGGCGGCCCTCATGGCCGACGGCTTAGGCCCCCGCGCAGAGGCCTCCGACCTGGAGCTGCGCCGGGAGGGAAAGAGCTACACGGCCGACACCGTGGAGGAGCTGCACGAGCAGTTCCCGGAGGACGAGCTGTGGCTGCTCATGGGCACGGACATGTTCCTCACCGTGCAGAACTGGTACCAGCCGGAGCGCATCTTCCAGTACGCCGGGGTGGCGGCCTTTTCCCGCAGCCTGGAGGACAGCCAGGAGATGTTTGACCAGCAGAGCGAGTACCTGCGCGAGACCTTTGCCGCCCGCACGACGGTCATCGACCTGCCCCAGGTCACGGAGATCGCCTCCCGCGATCTGCGGCGGATGCTGGCCTCGGAGTGGACCGGGGGGAACGTGGACCCCGGACAGTTCCTCTGGACGCCGGTGTACGGCTACATCCTGCGGGAGCATCTCTTCGGGACCAAGGCCGACCTGAGCAAGCTCAGCGATAAGCATCTGCGGGCCGTGTCCTACTCCATGGTGAAGGCCAAGCGCCTGCCCCATATCAAGGGCATCGAGGAGACGGCCGTGGCCCTGGCCAAGTTCTGGGGCGTGGACGAGGAGATGGCCCGCCGGGCGGCGATCCTGCACGACTGCACGAAATACTGGGAGCTGGAGCCGCAGCTGGCCACCTGCGAAAAGTATGGGGTGGCGCTGGACGAGCTGGAGCAGACGAGCGTGAAGCTCCTGCACTCCAAGACCGGCGCGGCTCTGGCCGAGCATGTCTTCTGCGAGCCGAAGGAAGAGTGCGAGGCCATCTTCAGCCACACCACCGGCAAGGCGGGCATGACCAAGCTGGATAAGATCCTGTACTTAGCCGACTATATGGAGCCTACCCGCGACTTTGACGGCGTGGAGGAGCTGCGCCGCCTGGTCTGGGAGGATTTGGACCAGGCCATGATCCTGGGCCTGGAGATGAGCATTGAAGAGCTGAAGGAGCGGGGGGTGCCGGTCCACCGGAACACCCTGGCCGCGCTGGAGGATCTGCAAAGGAGGCAGCAGTGAAGGACCGATCTTTTTCCGAGGAAGAGCTGCGCCAGCGGGAGAAGGAAGAGCGCTCCCGCCGCCGCAAGCAGGAGCAGGCCTACCGGGAGGCCCAGCGGGGCGTCTACTCCCGCATCTACGAGGAGCAGGACGCCATGCCGGAGGACTATCGCCGTGCCCTGTGGGACGACCCTCAGGACGAGTATGACGACTATGACGACGGCTACGACGGGGCGGACCGGGAGATCCACTACGACGCCTATTACCACGCTCCCCGCGACGAGGACGACTGGACCCGCGGCCCCTCGGAGGACTGGACGGACGAGCGCCGCCGCATCCAGGAGGAGCTGGGGGGAAGGCGGGACAGACCCGGCAGACAGCCTCTGGCCGAGGAGGACGACGAGTGGCAGCCGATCGTAGCCAGCCAGCGCACGGGTCCTCTGCCGGATCGGAAAGCCTACGAGGCCTATGACTCTTATGACTCCTATGAGGCGGAGGAGGAGGACGACGACGACGTGCCCCCGCCGCCCCCCAGGAAAAAACGCCCCGGCACCGAGGGCGTTCCGGAAAGGCCCCGGCCCAAGAAGCAAAAGAAACGCAAACGCATCCTGCTCACCGTCCTGCTGGTGCTGCTGGCCCTGGTAGCGGCGGGCTTTGTGGTGCATCAAATTTATGTCCGGCCCCCGGACCTCCCGTCGGCCGGCAACACGGCCGGCCAGGAGACCGGCACCGACCCCGGCAGCATGGGGGTCGGCCGGAAGGAGGACGTGTACACCTTCCTCCTGGTGGGCCGGGACGATGGCGGCGGCGGCAACACCGACACCATGATGGTGGGCTGCTACGACGTGAAAAACGGCACCGTGGACGTTCTGAGCATCTATCGGGACACCCTGGTGGACGTGCCCTGGGAGATCCCCAAGATCAACTCCGTGTATAACCGGCAGGGGATCGAGGGGGTCCAGAAGCAGGTGAAGAACCTCATCGGCTACCAGCCCGACTACTACTTCGTGGTGGAGCTGGACGCCGTGTCTGAGCTGGTGGACGCCATCGGCGGGGTGGACTATGACGTGCCCTATAACATGGACTACGACGACCCCACCCAGGACCTGCACATCCACTACAAGCAGGGGATGCAGCACCTGAGCGGCAGCGACGCCGTGCGCGTGCTGCGCTGGCGGAAGAACAACAGCGGCGAGAAGCTCTCCGTGGGCGACGTGGGCCGCGTGACCGTGCAGCACTCCTTCCTCAAGGCCCTGGCCGGACAGATGGTCAGCCTGGGAAACCTCACGAAGATCGGTGAGATCGCCAAGATCGTGGACAACAACCTGGACAGCAACCTGAGCTACGGCGAGATGATCTGGTTCGGTGAGCGTGCCCTGGGCCTCGGCCAGGATGCCTTCCGCTTCCACAACCTGCCCGGCGACTACACCGGGACCATGTGGAGCCAGACTTATCGCAACTACCAATCCTATGTGTTCGTCAACGGCACCGCTCTGCGGGAGCTGGTGAACCAGTATATGAACCCCTATCTGACCGACATCACCGCGGACATGCAGCACGTGAGCCACGACACGACGGTGAACAACCTGCCCGTGGAGAGCGACAGCGCCGGAGAAGAAGCTACCGGCGACGGCCAGAGTGCGTCTGACTAAATACAGACTAAATACAGAAATCATCCGGGCCAACGCGCCCGACGAAAAGAAAGGAATCGCCTATGACACCAAAAGAGATGGCGCTTCTGCTGGCCCAGGCCATGGACAGCAAGAAGGGCAAGGACATTCGCGTGCTGGAGACCGACGGGGTCACCACCCTGGCAGACTACTTTGTGCTGTGCAGCGGCAGCTCCGCCCCCCAGCTCAAGGCCCTGGCCGACGCCGGCGAAAAGGCCATGAAGGACCACGGCATCCTGCCCCACCACGTGGAGGGACACCGGGGCGGCACCTGGATCCTCCAGGACTACGGCGACGTGGTCGTCCACGTCTTCGACAAGGAGGCCCGCGCCTTCTATGACCTGGACCGCCTGTGGGCCGACGCCAAGACCGTGGACCTCAGCGACGTGCTGGCGCAGCCGGACGCCGAGTAAGTTGTTCCGCTCTATTTAATTTTGTCTTATCTTTGAATCAAACAGGAAAGCGTGATTTAGTTGAAATACGAGTTTAACCGCATCGAACGCAAGTGGCAGGACCGCTGGGCAAAGGCCGGCTGCTACCATGCCGTTACCGGCGACCCCAAGCCCAAGTACTACGCTCTGGTGGAGTTCCCCTATCCCTCCGGCCAGGGCCTGCACGTGGGCCACGCCCGGCCCTACACCGCCATGGACGTGGTGGCCCGGAAGCGCCGGATGGAGGGCTACAACGTCCTCTTCCCCATGGGCTATGACGCCTTCGGCCTGCCCACCGAGAACTACGCCATCAAGAACCACATCCACCCCGCCAAGGTCACCCACGACAACATCGCCAACTTCACCAAGCAGCTGAAGATGCTGGGCTATTCCTTCGACTGGGACCGCGTCGTGGACACCACCGACCCCGGCTACTACAAGTGGACCCAGTGGATCTTCCTCCAGCTGTTCAAGAAGGGCCTGGCCTACAAGACCTCCATGCCCGTGAACTGGTGCACCTCCTGCAAGTGCGTGCTGGCCAACGAGGAAGTGGTCAACGGCGTCTGCGAGCGCTGCGGCTCGGAAGTCATCCGGAAGGAAAAGAGCCAGTGGATGCTGAAGATCACCGAGTATGCCCAGCGTCTCATCGATGACCTGGACCAGGTGGACTTCATCGAGCGCGTGAAGACCCAGCAGAAGAACTGGATCGGCCGCTCCACCGGCGCAGAGGTGACCTTTCACACCACCCAGGGCGATGATCTGGTGGTCTACACCACCCGTCCCGACACCCTCTTCGGCGCGACCTACATGGTCCTCTCCCCGGAGCACCCCTACATCAACAAGTGGAAGGACGTGCTGACCAACTGGGACGACGTGGCCGCTTACGTCGAGGCCGCCGCCCGCAAGTCCGACTTTGAGCGGACCGAGCTGGTGAAGGAAAAGACCGGCGTGAAGCTGGAGGGCGTGAAGGGCATCAACCCCGTGAACGGGAAAGAGATCCCCATCTTCATCTCCGATTATGTTCTGGTGTCCTACGGCACCGGCGCCATCATGGCCGTGCCGGCCCACGACGACCGTGACTGGGAGTTTGCCAAGAAGTTCGGCTGCGACATCATCGAGGTGGTCCAGGGCGGCGACATCGAGAAGGAAGCCTTTACCCTCAAGGATGACACCGGCATCATGGTGAACTCCGACTTCCTCAACGGCCTGACCGTGAAGGACGCCATTCCCGTTATGAAGAAGTGGCTGACCGAGAAGGGCATCGGCCACGAAAAAGTGAACTATAAGCTGCGTGACTGGGTCTTCTCCCGCCAGCGCTACTGGGGCGAGCCCATCCCCCTGGTCAAGTGCCCCAAGTGCGGCTGGGTGCCCCTGCCGGAGGACCAGCTGCCCCTGCTGCTGCCGGAGGTAGACAGCTACGAGCCCACCGACAACGGCGAGTCCCCCCTGGCCCCCATGACGGACTGGGTGAACACCACCTGCCCCCACTGCGGCGGCCCCGCCCAGCGCGAGACGGACACCATGCCCCAGTGGGCCGGTTCCTCCTGGTACTTCCTGCGCTACATGGACCCCCACAACGACAAGGCCCTGGCCTCCCCCGAAGCCCTCAAGTATTGGGGCCAGGTGGACTGGTACAACGGCGGCATGGAGCACACCACCCTGCACCTGCTCTACTCCCGCTTCTGGCACAAGTTCCTGTATGACCTGGGCGTGGTGCCCTTTGCCGAGCCTTACCACAAGCGCACCAGCCACGGCATGATCCTGGGCGAGGGCGGCGAGAAGATGTCCAAGTCCCGCGGGAACGTGGTGAACCCCAATGACGTCGTGGACCAGTACGGCGCGGACACCATGCGGACCTACATCATGTTCATCGGTGACTTCGAGAAGGCCGCCGCCTGGTCCGACAACGCCGTGAAGGGCTGCAAGCGCTTCCTGGACCGCATCTGGAACCTGGCCGATCAGGTCAAAGATGCCGATGCCTACGGCAAGGACAACGAGGCCGCCATCCACAAGACCATCAAGAAGGTCAGCGACGACATCGAGAACATGAAGTTCAACACCGCCATCGCCGCCCTGATGAGCCTGACCAACCAGTTCTACGACAAGGGCGTGAACAAGGCCGAGTTCAAGACCATGCTCCAGCTGCTGTCTCCCTTCGCCCCCCACATGGCCGACGAGCTGTGGGAGCGCTTCGGCTTCGAGGGCATGGCCTGCACCTCCCGCTGGCCTGTGTATGACGAGAGCAAGACCGTGGCCTCTGAGGTCACCATCGCCGTCCAGGTGGGCGGCAAGCTCAAGACCACCGTCACCGTCCCCACCGACAGCGAGCAGGACGCCGTCCTGGCTGTGGTCACCGCCGACAGCAAGATCCAGAAGCTCATGGAGGGCAAGGACCTCGTGAAGGTCATCCACGTGCCCAACAAGCTCATGAACCTGATCCTCAAGCCCAAGGCCTGAGAAAACAGCGAAAGTTATCCCCAAACGGGCGACCTTTTGGGGATAACTTTGCGAGAAATTTCCGCCGAATGCGGGAAATGTGGAAAAACTTCGCTTCATCCTCTTGACAATTGCGCGGAGATTGCATATAATACCACTGTTAAAGCCATATTTTACGATGGCCCTTTGGTGCGTGGAAGAAATCGAGTCCACCACTTCGGAGGGAGGGAAAACGAATGTCTGAAATCCATGTGCGGGAGAACGAGTCTCTGGAGAGCGCCCTGAAGCGGTTCAAGCGAAGCTGCGCGAAGTCCGGCGTCCTGGCTGAGGTGCGGAAAAGAGAGCACTATGAGAGCCCCAGCGTGAAGCGCCGCAAGAAGTCTGAGGCAGCGCGGAAGAATCGTAAAAAGTATTATTGATATCTTAAAAACCCCCTGTCCGATCACGGGCAGGGGGTTTTCGCGTCAGAGGACCCAAGAAGCGCCGGCAGCAGGTCCGCCACCTCCGGGTAGAGCAGGAAAAACTGCCGGATGCCCACTTCCTGGGCCAGGGCGCGTTTTTGGCGCAGGCTCTCCGCATCGTCGAAGAGGACGAAGTGAGCGCCGGTGCTGCGGCTCATGTAGGTAAAATAGTGGGCGCAGAGATCACGGGAGTAAAACACGTTTGGCTCGAACTGCCGCCGAAGCGCGGCCAGCGCCTCCGGGGTCAGGGGTTTTCCACAGCCTGTGGGCGCGGGGAGAAAGAAATCCTCCCGCGTGCGGCGGAGACAGAGGACGAGCCGGTGCTTTCCCCAGCGGGCGATCAGCTCCTCCAGCCGGTGCCGGAGGGAGCCGCCGGAGACGGCGGCGGTGCAGTAGAGCAAGGCCCGCTTGCTGTATGCCCCGTAGGCTTCGGGGAGATACAGCCAGCCGCCGGACGGACTGAGCCCCTCGTCCAGCAGGCGGATGAGGCGGGCGAGATAGGGCGTGGGCGGGCAATCGACG
>OLPY01002463.1_pt1 | contig 11168 bp, 10 predicted proteins | sample 1672481 | NCBI WGS metagenome assembly OLPY01 (sample SAMEA3136691, study PRJEB25190) | human gut metagenome | biome: human gut; feature: human-associated habitat; material: faeces | place: Austria | collected 2013 | reverse complement strand
ATCCTCTGTGATCTCTTACCCAGTCTTTCAGAGTCAGTTCATACTGAGCAAGTTTCGGAAGGACCTCTGGTTTCTTGTTTCCGGCACCAAGTTCTTCTTCCATTTCTTTTACAATTTCCGGGATTCTTTCATCGCCTTCGTGCTTATTGAATGCTTCAAAGAGATCCAGTTCAGAGTTTTCTTCAATCTCTACGCCAAGATTGTAGAGCTGTTTGATCGGTGCATTGCAGGCAAGGAAGTTTGTCGGACGCGGTCCAAAGCTGATGATCTTAAGATTGCTCAGTCCTTCAACTGCTCTTGCGATCGGAAGGAACTCATGAATCATATCTGCACAGTCTTCGGCATCACCAACCGGATATTCCGGGATATAGGCTTTTACATTACGAAGCTGCAGGTTATAGCTTGCATTCAGCATACCGCAGTAAGCATCTCCACGTCCCTGGCAAAGGTTATCCTGTGTCTCCTCTGCTGCTGCGATAAACATTTTTGGTCCGTCGAAATGTTTTGCAAGAAGTGTTTCGGAAATTTCAGGTCCAAAGTTTCCAAGGTAAACACAAAGTGCATTGCAGCCTGCTTTTTTGATGTCCTCAAGAGCCTGTACCATATGAATTTCGCTTTCTACGATACAGATTGGACATTCGTAGATATCCTTTGCATCATATTTGTTTGTATAAGCCTCTACAAGAGCTTTTCTTCTGTTTACAGAAAGTGATTCCGGGAAGCAGTCACGGCTGACTGCAACGATTCCAACTTTTACTTCTGGCATATTGTTCATGATAAAAATTCCTCCATATTATTATAAATTAAATTATCTGTATATTCTTACCCTTCAGTCCATTAAACGCACCTTCGATAGCTGCTTCCTCATGTGCGATCAGCCATTTATTCTTAGCTGTGAGAAGTCTGTCTTCTCCTTTATCTTCTTTATCAAAAGTCAGCTCTGTATTTGTTCCCTTCGGTAAAACAACGACACACTGGAAACCTGTTTCTTTTACATGACATGGTGCATAATGAAGAGTGGTTGCATAAACCTCAACTGCGGTTCCTGCCGGAACAAGAAATGCTTCTACCTTGGATGTGTCATATGTGAAGTCTTTTTCTACATCCTGCTGATGTCCGATAAGAAGTACCATATCTGTGACTGCTACATTAATTTCGGAGCTGCGATGATATTCCAGTCCATTCAGTTTCTTGTTATGACCGTTGCAGTATCCAATCTCAATTGGAAGTCCACCATATCCTTTGTCCTGAAGTTCCTTCGCTACCGGCAATGCTTCCATCTCTTCTACAGATGGTACATAGATTACATCCTCCGGTACCGGCGTGTGTTTCATTTCTTTCAGAAGTTCTGTAAAGTCATACCCCTCCAGTACTTTACCATATCTGCGAAATGCGTCATCTGCTACATTCTGAATCTTCACCTGAAGTTACCTCCTTTATATTTTTTGTATTGAAAATATCATATCACTCACCAAATAATATTTCGCCAAATTTTTTGTCCTGTTTAGTGCATTTTTTTGACCTGTAAATCAGTTATTTGCCCTCATCCTGATATAAACAAAAAAACAGGCAGTTTAATGACTACCTGTTTTTTATCTTATTTTGTTCGTCCAAGTTCGCTTGGCAAAATACCGTAGCGTCTCTGAAATTCTCTTGTAAACGCCCGACTGCTGCTGAATCCGTTATCCAGTGCGATCTGGCTGATCGTCTTATCTGTATTGAGAAGTTCTCGGTACGCATAAGTCATGCGAATGTCCTGAAGATATGTCTTAAAATTGACATTTGCATATTTCTGAAACATCCTGGATAAATATGCATCTGAATATCCAAACATATTCGCAATTTCAGTCAGTTTAAGTTCTTCCTGGTAATGTTCTCTCATATAGGAAGTAATCCTTGCAAGTGCATCCAGGCGGCGGCTATGGCGTACTTCCTGCTCTCCGGCCTCGTCCAGACGATAATGATTGACCAGAAGATACAATACATCATAATAAAATGAACGGATCTTGAATTCATATCCGCTTCCTCTTTTTATATATAAGCGGTACATTTCCTGAACCAGATTTGATAATTCTGTATCCATCTGTGGGATACTTCCGGCAAACCGGATAAAACGATGTGCGGTAAAATAATCCTCGAACTGTTTCAGGGGAATCTGAAGCACTGCCGTATGATTTTCCTCCGGCGAATTGATTGAATGGACTTCATTTGAGTTAATGATCATCAGCTCGCCTGCCTTGAGCGGATGTTCCTCTTCATTCAGATAAAATGTCAGAGATCCTTCCATGACAGCAAAAATCTCAATTGACGTATGCCAGTGTTTCTCTCTTACATAATTTCCCTGACTACCCTCAAACAGGAAAAATTTAAAAGGCAGTCCCTCATCCGGGATCACCAGTTCATGCTGGAATTCCATGCTATACCCCTCTCATCCGTATATGATATTTTACTTCTACTGTTACTTATCATTTTTATATCATAACATGAATTGGTATATGACGGAAGCAGAATATATGATAATGATATATGACGGAAGATGGTATATCATGTGCAGGTACATAAAATAATGCTGCGTTTTCTATTCCGTGCATGCGCTTATTTGCCGGCAGTCGCCCAAACTCGGCTTCGCCTCAAACAATGGGCTTGATGCCGGCAGCTTGCCTGCACGTCATGACGAAAGCCTCGCAGACATTTCCTGTCCCTGCACATGAATACCAAACTTCCTGTATGTTACCAATGGACAAAACACCCTCAACGTGCTTTATGCTGTCCTAGCTTTTACTACTTCCTGTATGTCACCACATTCCCAGCTTCAGATAAAGTACGGCGAGATGGAAGGAAAATAAAAAAATCCAGTCAAGAAGTTTTATAATCATCCTCTGGTGCAGTCTCGCCTGAAGAACTTCGTAAAGGTTCCTGGTTGTACAGGTTTTTGCGTTGATACAGAAAATGCTGCTGTCTGAGCGTCAGCGAGTTCAGCATTTTTCTGTATCGTTCTTAGCAAAGTTCTGTACACCACGGTACCTTAGAAGTTCTGAATTGAGACAAATCCAGAGGATGATTCATAAAACGACCTTCCTGGAGTTCGATTATTTCCTATTCCATCTCACCGGGAATCCTTTATTTCTTTATCGCATCCTTCATAGATTTCACATACTCTCGGATATACGGCACGCAGTCAGCTCCGTAAGTTTCACACAGCTTCACGATCGCCGATCCCACAATAACCCCATCTGCCTGAGCTGCCATCTTCTTCGCCTGCTCCGGATTAGAAATACCAAATCCAACAGCACACGGGATATCTTTCTGAGCTTTGACAAGATCTACCATAGCCCCGATATCCGTAGTAATCTGACTTCGCATACCGGTAACTCCAAGCGAAGATACACAATAAACAAAACCCTCCGCCTCGTTTGCAATCATAGAAATTCTCTCATGAGAAGTTGGTGCAATCAGCGAAATCAGATCCAGACCATACTTCTCTGCAACAGATGCAAACTCCTCTTTTTCCTCAAACGGAACATCCGGAAGAATCATTCCATCCATCCCAACCTCTGCAGCTTTCTTGCAGAAACGCTCAGTCCCATAGGAAAAAACAACATTCGCATAAGTCATAAACACCATCGGGATACTGGTATTTTTACGGATTTTTTCCACCATTTCAAAAACTTTATCTGTGGTAACTCCACCAGACAGGGCACGCAGATTTGCTCCCTGGATAACAAGTCCCTCTGCTGTAGGATCAGAAAACGGAATACCAAGCTCGATCAGATCAGCTCCTGCATCTTCCATAGCATATACAATTTTTTCAGTAACATCCAGAGATGGATCCCCACAGGTAACAAACGGGATAAATGCTTTTCCCTTCGCAAATGCCTCAGTAATTCTCTTATTCATGGATATCCTCCCCTCTGTAACGTGCGATTGCCGCACAGTCCTTGTCTCCACGTCCGGAAATAGTGATTACAACAATCTGATCTTTGCTCATCTGCGGCACAATCTTTCTCGCATAAGCAACTGCATGCGCACTCTCGATTGCCGGAATAATACCTTCGGTTCTGGAAAGATATTCAAACGCTTCAACCGCCTCATCATCTGTCACAGGCACATATTCCGCACGTCCGATATCATAAAGATGTGCATGCTCCGGTCCGACTCCAGGATAATCCAGACCCGCGGAAATAGAATATACCGGTGCGATCTGACCATATTCATCCTGACAGAAATAGGATTTCATTCCATGGAAGATACCAAGCTTTCCGGTTGCGATCGTTGCCGCCGTCTCAGCCGTATTCACGCCTCGTCCTGCTGCCTCGCAGCCAATCAGACGAACACCCTCGTCCTCAATAAAATTATAGAAAGTTCCGATCGCATTGGAGCCGCCGCCGACACAGGCCAACACAGCATCCGGAAGTTTCCCCTCTTTTTCAAGAATCTGTTCTTTGATCTCTTTGGAAATAATCGCCTGAAAATCACGGACGATCGTCGGGAATGGATGAGGACCCATGGCTGAACCAAGAACATAATGCGTATCCGCAATACGATTTGTCCACTCTCTCATGGTCTCAGAAACAGCATCCTTCAAAGTTGCCGTTCCCGATGTAACCGCATTTACCTTTGCTCCCAGAAGACGCATTCTGTAGACATTTAAAGCCTGACGTTCCGTATCTTCTTTTCCCATGAAGATTTCACATTCCATCCCCATAAGAGCAGCTGCTGTCGCGGTTGCAACACCATGCTGGCCGGCTCCTGTCTCTGCAATAACACGGGTTTTTCCCATCTTTTTGGCAAGCAGGACCTGTCCCAGAACATTGTTGATCTTATGAGCACCTGTATGGTTCAGATCCTCACGCTTCAGATAAACCCTGGCACCGCCCAGGTCCTCCGTCATATGTGCTGCATAATACAGACGGGACGGACGACCTGCATAGTTATTCAGCAAATCCGTGAGTTCCCGGTTGAATTCCGGATCATCTTTGTAGTGATTATAAGCCTCTTCCAGTTCCAGCACTGCATTCATCAGTGTCTCCGGAATGTACTGCCCTCCATGTATTCCAAATCTTCCCTTTGACATTGGTATCCTCCTCTATGTTCTTCAAATCACAGCATTTCCCTGTAATTTATTTACACACTTTTTTTCACAATATCCACAACCTGCCGGATTTTCTCCGGATCTTTCCACTTATCTGTCTCCACACTGCTGCTCAGATCCACAGCATATGGTCTGATTTCCCGGATTGCCTGCCTCAGATTCTCTGTGCCAAGCCCTCCTGCAAGAAAAAACTCTCTTCGGATCTCCGGTATCAAAGTCCAGTCAAACGTCTTTCCCGTTCCTCCGCCGCCCTGATCCAGAAGGATATAGTCCGCCGGACTTAAAATTGCCTTCTCTATATCCTCTTTTGTCTTCACAGAAAATGCCTTAATGACCGGCTTCTCCACTGTTTTCTTTAATTCCCTGATATAGGACTCATCTTCCTGTCCGTGAAGCTGTGCAAGTGCAAGTGTCCCGTCATTCAAAAGATCTCTCACCAGTTCCATCGGTGCATTCACAAATACTCCAACTGCACGGATCTTTGGCGAAAGTTCTCTCACCAGTTCTCTGGCTTTATCTGCTGTTATGCTCCGGAAACTTCGCGGAAATTCTATAATAAATCCACAGTAATCCGGCTTTGCTTCATTGATTGCAAGAATGTCTTCCCTGCGCCTGAGCCCACATATTTTGATTTTGGTTTTTGTATGCTTTTCTATTGTCATATCTGTTTTTATTTGTAACCGTTCTGAATAGTTACTTTTATTCTTCTGTTAACGGTGCTCCGTTCAGTTCTTCCAGTGCTGCTTTTTTGTCCGCACTTCTCATCAGGGTTTCTCCGATCAGAACCGCTTCGATCCGGTTTTCATGCAGCTTTCGGATATCTTCTGCAGTACGGATGCCGCTCTCCGATACAAAGATCACATCGTCCGGGGCAAGTTTACGAAGTCGGATACTGTTTTCCATATCCACCTCAAAGGTTTTGAGATCACGGTTATTGACACCAATGATCCTTGCTCCACTCTTTAAGGCTCTCTCCACTTCCTCTGCATCATGTGCCTCCACCAGTGCATCCATGCCCAGATCCTCTGCCATTTCCCGATATTCACGAAGCTGTCTGTCATCAAGAAGTGCACAAATCAGAAGCACAGCTGCAGCTCCATAAGCGGCTGCCTGCACGATCATGTAATCATCCACTACGAAATCCTTTCTCAGAACCGGAATGTCTACTTCCGATGCGATCTCCCATAAATACTGGTCAGATCCCTGGAAATAAAATGGCTCTGTCAGACAGGAGATTGCTGCTGCTCCGGCTTCTTTATATTCCTTTGCAATCTCCAGATACGGGAAATCCGGTGCGATCAGTCCCTTAGAAGGAGAAGCTTTTTTTACTTCACAGATATAGGACATTCCCTGCTTTTTTAATGCCTGGTAAAAGCTGTGCGGCGTTTTTGCTGTCTCAGACTGAGTCAGTGGATTGAGCAGCATCTGGACTTTTTTCTGCCGGATCTCACGGATCAGATCCTCTCTCGGCATTTCTTTCTTGTCCTTTTCGATACGCTCCCTTGTCTTTTCGGCAATCTCGTTTAAGATGTTCATGATAATTTTCCTTTTCTTATACTACGTGAATTTCAGCACTTTCTTCTGCCAGGCAGAAATAAATATACTGATTCTCTTATTATAGCACTTATTCGTTGGAAGCCTGGATAAATTCTTCCAGCTTCTTCAATGCCGCGCCACTGTCGATAAGCTCTTCAGCCATACGGACACCGGCCTCCATACTTTCCGCTTTACCTGCAATATAAAGTGCCGCACCTGCATTCAGGCAGACCGCCTGACGCTTCGGTCCTCTCTCTTCCCCCTTTAAAATTGCTCTGGTAATCTCTGCATTTTCTGCCGGAGTTCCTCCAACCAGATCTTCCTTGGAGCATCTGGTGTAGCCAAACTGTTCCGGTGTAATCTCATAGGACTGGAACCATCCGTCCCTGATCTCACATACGGAGGTTGGTGCGCTCATGGAAATCTCATCCAGCTTATCCTGTCCGAAAACCACCATTCCTCTGATCACGCCAAGCTTCGCCATAACCTGTGCCAGCGGTTCCACAAGAGCCTGATCAAACACGCCCATCAGTTCCATGTTTGCTCCTGCCGGATTACTCAGAGGTCCAAGAATGTTAAACACGGTGCGGATTCCAAGTTCCTTACGGATTGGTGCCACATACTTCATTGCAATATGATAATTCTGTGCAAACAGGAAGCAGATATTGATTTTTTTAAGCAATTCCGCACTCTTTTCCGGCGGGATTGTAATATTCACTCCAAGAGCCTCAAGAACATCTGCTGCCCCGCTTTTTGACGATGCTGCACGATTTCCATGCTTCGCTACCGGCACGCCGCCTGCTGCGATCACCAGGGAAGAGGTTGTGGAAATATTGAAGGAATTTGCTCCATCACCACCGGTTCCCACAATCTCCAGCACATCAAGATCATGCAGTAATTTAATGCAGTGTGCTCTCATTCCTGCTGCGGAAGCTGTGATCTCATCAATAGTTTCCCCCTTCATGGAAAGAGCTGTCAGATAAGAAGACATCTGGACCGGTGTTGCCTGTCCGCTCATGATCTCATCCATAACTGTCTCCGCTTCCTGATATGTTAAATCTTCTTTTTTTGAAAGTTTTATGATTGACTCTTTGATCATCTTACTACCTCCCTGACTATATTCTGTAGCTGTATTACCTGTGAACAGTTGCCATAAAGTTCTGTATCATTAATTTTCCATCGGGTGTCATGACAGATTCCGGATGAAACTGTACTCCATAAACAGGATATTCTGTATGTTCTACCGCCATGACTTCTCCATCTTCTGCCTCTGCTGTGACCTTAAGTACCTCCGGAAGTTCCTCTCTCACAGCAGCCAGTGAATGGTATCTGGCCGCCTGGAAACTGTCTCCCAGACCTTCAAAAATTTTACTTTTTCCAACCGTGTAGATTGTTTTTTTCTTTCCATGCATCAGCTCTTTTGCATAAGAAACCCGACCGCCAAAGGCTTCACAGATTGCCTGATGTCCCAGACAGATTCCAAGGATCGGGATCTTTCCTGCAAAGTATCTGATAGCCTCAATGCAGATTCCCGCATCGGAGGGTTTTCCCGGTCCCGGCGAAAGGATCAGTGCCTCCGGCTTCATTTTTTCTATTTCTTCAACGGTATATTCATCGTTTCGAACCACTTTGATGTCCGGTTCGACAGAACCGATCAGTTGAAATACGTTATAGGAAAAGCTGTCATAATTATCGATCAGTACGATCATTCCAATCCCTCCTGTGCCTTATTGATTGCCAGAACTACGGCTCTTGCCTTGTTGCAGCACTCCTCAAATTCCTTTTCCGGAACACTGTCTGCCACGATTCCTGCTCCGGAGCGAATACATATCTCACCTTTTTTCTTGTACACGAGGCGGATTGCAATACAGGTATCAAGGTTTCCTGCAAAGTCCAGATAACCGATCGCGCCACCATAGATTCCTCTTTTACTCTGCTCCAGCTCCTCAATAATCTGGCAGGCACGGAATTTGGGTGCTCCGGAAAGTGTTCCTGCCGGAAGGATGGAATCTACCGCATCCACCGCATCTCTGTCCTCGCGGATCTCACCGGCTACCGTGGAACCAATATGCATGACCTGTGAAAAATGCTCCACGCTCATATACTTTTCTACTTTTACACTTCCGATCTTACTGATCCTTCCGATATCATTTCGACCAAGATCCACCAGCATATTATGCTCCGCAAGTTCTTTTTCGTCTTTCAGAAGTCCCTCTTCCAGTTCCCGGTCTTCCTGCTTTGTTTTACCCCTCGGTCTGGTACCTGCCAGAGGGAATGTAGTGAGTTTTTTGTTCTCAAGTTTGACCAGTGTTTCCGGCGAAGCACCTGCCAGTTCGATGTCATCACTGGAAAAATAAAACATATACGGGGATGGATTTGTTGCTCTCAAAACCCTGTAGGTATCAAACAGGCTGCCCTCTGCCTTCGCTCTCATCGGGTTGGAAAGTACTACCTGAAAAATATCTCCTTCGTGAATATAATGTTTTGCTTTTTCCACCATCTGACAGTATTTTTCTTTTGGAAACTGCGGTCTGATCTCTGAATCCAGCTGCAGCGGCGGAAACTCTGCTTTCTTTCCACTACGGATCAGATCTGCCATTTCCTGAAGCTTTTGCTCTGCTTTCCGAAGAGAATTTTCCAGGTCATCCAGCATGACTCCTGTGATCAGAAGTACCTTCTGTCTGTAATGATCAAAGGCGATCACCTGGTCAAAAAGCATCAGATCCATATCTCTGAAATCCGGATCCTCATGCTCTCCAAGCTTCAGCTTCGGTTCGCTGTATTTGATATAATCATAAGAAAAATATCCTACCAGACCACCGGTGAATGGAGGCATATCCTCCATGACCGGGCTCTTATATTCCTTTAATATCTCTCTTAAGGTATCTCCCGGATGTGCCACCTGCTTTGTAATTTCTTCTTTATCTGCACCTTCAGTCCTGCGGATTTTCATAATTCCGTCTGTACAGGTAATCTCCATGACCGGCTCATATCCCAGGAAAGAATAACGTCCCCATACCTCTGTCTGACTTGCACTTTCCAGCAGATAACAATGTCTGCTTGCCTCCCTGAGAGTTCTCATCATCTCCACAGGAGTATATCTGTCTGCATATAGTTCCCGACATACCGGAACTCTTTTGTACTGTCCTTTTGCTGCGATTTTCCTGATGTCTTCCATCGTAGGATACATGGATCTTACCTCCTCATATGGTGTCAGTTTCCTTACTCCATTCTGTCATCACAGACTTTTTGGTAAAAAGAAAGCCCGTCCACGACAGAAACTGATCTCTGTCAAGGACGAGCATTAAAATTCACCCGCGGTGCCACCTTGATTCACGGAACGACCCGTGCTCTTTGCGGAATACCTGCATATTCCCGGCAACTGACGTATGCCTCACGTCGCAGAATACTCGAACTAATCTTTCCCTGCGCCCTCAGCGGTCCATTTGACAACCTGCATTTCTACCCGGCTCTCACCCTCCCGGACTCTCTGTGCGCGCATGACTGCCTTTATCTCCGCTTCAACGGTTTAACTAGCTAAATTATTTTCTATAAAATACCACTATTTTTTCCAATTGTCAATAGGGTTCATCATATTTCGCATTTTATATGCGACAAAATATTACCTGCACACAGAAAAGACAAAATTGCTTCCGCGACTCCATCTTCTTCATTGGTGCCTGTTACATATGCGGCAGCTTTCTGGCAGTTTTCTGTCGCATTTCCCATCGCAAAGCCATATTTCACAACTTCCAGCATACTGCTGTCATTATCTGCATCGCCAAAAGCCATTGCTTCCTCCGCCGCGATTCCAAGATGTCCCAGAAGCCATAGAAGTGTCTTGCCCTTTCCGGCATCCTTATGACCGATCTCCAGAAGGTTTGACACAGAAGAAGTCACATAAACATCCGGAATCTCTTCTCTCAGTGATGTATACAATCGCTCTCTGTCCTCATGACTGCATACAAAAGAAATACTGTCCAGTTCCGCTTTGTGCTCTGCTGCAAACTGCAGAATATCCTTCACCGGTCTTCTCGTCGCCCTGATATATTTCGCACCGTATTCCGTCGCAAGATAACGGATCGGATCTTTTACATACTCCTCCTCCGCATAGGGAATGCCATCAATAACCGCCTCCATGACAATTTTTTCTCTTTGTCTCACGGCAATCGCTGCATCCACAGATTCCGGGCTGAGCAGACACTGATAAATACGTTTCTCGGCTTCTGCCGAATAAACAGCTCCTCCGTTGGCAGTGATCAGATATTTCACTCCCGGATATTCCCGGATCATTTCCGGCACTGATTCAAAAGATCTGCCCGTTGCCGGAACAATATAAATCCCTTGTGCTGCCGCCATATCAAGAGCCTTTCTTGTCCCTGGCGAAAGTTCTTTTTTGTCGGTCAGCAGAGTTCCATCCAGGTCACTGGCGATAAGTTTAATGGACATAATTTTCTGCCACTCAAAATGTGATTAAACATACTTACATCGAGATAATGCGGATTCTCACGAATACCGCTTACTGTTTCTTCGTGTATGC
>OLPY01002462.1_pt1 | contig 11172 bp, 7 predicted proteins | sample 1672481 | NCBI WGS metagenome assembly OLPY01 (sample SAMEA3136691, study PRJEB25190) | human gut metagenome | biome: human gut; feature: human-associated habitat; material: faeces | place: Austria | collected 2013 | reverse complement strand
TGTTTGGGGTATTAAGTAAGAAAATGAATTACAAGAAGTAACCAACTTCCAGTTTGTCGTCTAAAAGTCATCCTATACAAAAGCCGTCGGAGGTTGTGCCTCCGGCGGCTTTCTTTAAAAATCTATCCGTTTTTTCGCCCGCTTCTGGTACAGCACCAGCGCCACTACCAGTGTGGCGGCTTCGCCCAGGGCCAGTGGCCACCAGACGAGGAAGACATTCTCCGGGCCGGTTACCAGCCGGGTCAGCGCCCAGACCGGCGGCAGCACAAACAACACCTGGCGGCACAGCGAGATGACCAGCGACTCTACGCCGCACTCCAATGCCTGGAACACCCCCTGGAACGCAATGCACAGCCCCGCAAACAAAAAGCCCAGCGAGACAATGCGCATGCAGTCCACACACATGGTGTGCGTGGTGGCCGACAGCGAGAACAGCCCCGCCAACGGCTGGGCCAGCAGGGCGTTGGTGCCCACACCGGTGCCGATGGACACCGCCACCATAAACAACTGTACGGGGAAAGCCAGGCTCAAGGCGGTCAGGGCGGTTTCGCCGCCGGTTGCCATGCGGGCCAGGTAGGCGCTGTCCACTACGTTGTAAGCGGCCTGCAGGATCATGGATAAAACGATGGGCAGGCCGATGCGGGCCATCAGTTTGGGTACCGGCTCGACCGCCATCGGGTTTTGGGATTGGTTTTGCTGCATATACGTTCCTCCTGTAAAAAAGCACAAAAAAATAACGAGTGGCGCGATAACCGGATTTACGCAGTTACGCCACTCGTTATTGTTTTTATTGTACCAATTTCACCCGGGAAATGCAAAGGTGGTTTTGCACAAAGATTTTTGGGTTCACCAAATGGTTTTTATATTACCGGCCGATGGGTGCGCACTTATTCTTTAGCCACACCTTTTCGTCCTCGGTCAGGCGGGGGCTGAGCATTTCGTACACGTGGGCGTGGTAGTTGTTCAGCCAGGTGATCTGGTCGCGGCTCAGCTCGTCCACCAGTACGGGGGTAGTGTCGATGGGCACCAAGGTCAGCGGAGCAAAGCCCAGCCAATGGCCGTACTGGTTGTCGCCCAGGTCGATGCACTCCAGCTCGTTCTCGATGCGGATGCCTACCTCGTCGGTCTCGTAGATACCCGGCTCGTCGGTGATGGTCATGCCCGGCTTGAAGATGATGGGGTTGTTGGGACGCAGGCTCTGGGGGCCTTCATGCACGCCGGAGATAAAGCCGACGCCGTGGCCGGTGCCGCAGCGGTAGTTGATCTTGTGTGCCCAAACAGGGCCGCGGGCAAAGGTATCCAGCGCAAAGCCGGTGCAGTAATCCAGGAACACCGCACGGGCCATGTCGATATGGCTCTGCAGCACATAGGTGTAGTAGCGGCGCTCGTTGTCGGTCAGCGGGCCGACGGTGTAAGTACGGGTGATGTCGGTAGTGCCGCAGTCATACTGGCCGCCGTTGTCTACCAGCAAAAAGCCCTTCGGCTCGATCTTGCTGTTGACGTCGCCCTCAGCATGGTAGTGCATCATGGCAGCGTTGGTGCCATAAGCGGCGATGGTGGAGAAGCTGTCCTCGAAGTAGCCGGGCATCTCGGCGCGGCGCTTCTGCAGCATGGTCTCGATGTCGGTCTCGTAGAGGGTCTCGCCGTTGGCGATGGCCTTTTCCAGATCCATCTGGAAGCGGACGACAGCCACACCGTCACGGACATGGCACTCGCGGATATTCTCCAGCTCGGTGGGGTTCTTGATGCCTTTCAGCGCAAAGATGGGGTCGGCACCGGCCACGGTCTTATGGGCAGTCAGGGCGTTGTACAGGTCGTAGTTGGTGGCCTTCTCGTCCACCAGGAACACCTCGTCGGCAGGCAGGGCGTGAACAGCATCCACCAGCTCGTTGTAGCCGCGCACGGTCACACCGCTGGCAGCCAGGGTGGCAGCATCCTCGGCGTTTAGACGGCCGTCGGCCAAAAACAGAGTGCAGGCCTCACGGGTGACCAGGGCGTAAGCCACGGCCAGCGGGGTGCAGGGCAGGTCGCGGGCGCGCAGGTTCAGCAGCCAGCCCACGCAGTCCAGGCCGGTGACGGCCAGGGCGGTAGCACCGGCCTTTTCCAGTTCGGCGCGCACCAGGGCGATGCGGTCCGCAGCGGTGGCACCGGTCTGGGCCGGGGTCAGCAGCTCACAGGGGGTGTCGGGCAGGGCCGGGCGCTCGCCGGTGGCGTCCCAGATCGGGCTGGCCACGTCCTGACTCTTGAGGGAGGCACCCTTCTTGGCCAATGCGTCGATGTACTCCTTGGCAATCGTGGCGGGCACGCAGCTGCCGTCCAGCAGCAGGGTCTGGCCGTCCGCGAAGTGGCTCTCGAGGTACTCGGCCACGGTGGGCACGCCCGCGGAGCCCGCGTGCATACACTCAATCTCGCTGCCGGCCAGCTGCTTGTCGGCCTGCACGTAGAAGCGGCCATCGCACCACAGGGCGCTGCCGGTTTGGGTCACAACGAGGGTCGAGTTCTCGCCGATGAAGCCGGAGAACCACGGCAGAGCGTTATAATAGCCGGGCAGGTACTCGCTGCAATGGGGGTCGCTGGTCATGATGAGCACGCCGTCCGCGCCCGCCGCTTTGGCAGCGGCACGCAGCGCGGCGATTTTTTCATTGGTAGTCAAAATGGATCGCTCCTTTTTGTGATAGATATTGGGGTTAGGTATATCATACCACGAATGGTGCAAATAATAAATAGATAATAGATAATAAACAGGTGGAGTTTGCGCCCGGGGGCACAAACAAGAATGCGGCGCGCCGTAGGGGGCGGCGTCCCCGACGCCCCGCCATGCAGGCGGTTGTTTGCGGGCAATGCGTAGGGGCGGGATATATGCCGCCCCTACGGGGCAACCCGCTAACGTCTGCCTACCCGGCGGAGCGGTCAAGACCGCTCCCTACAAAGCACTCGTGAACGATAGCCCGTAGGGAGGGGTCTTGACCCCTCCGAGGCAGCCGGTGGCAGCCGCGCGGTAGGGGCCGGGCATGCCCGGCCTGCAGCATTAAAGGCAATTGCCCATTAAAGGGTGGCCGCGCCGACCTCCGGGCCGGGCGCTTGGCGGCGCACAACGAGCGCCGCCAGCCAGCAAAGCTGGCCCGCTCGTGCGGTTGTTTGCCCCGCGGGGGCAAACATTGTTCGCTCCCCAGTTTCGCTCCGCTCAACCGTGGGCCCACGCTCACAACCCCGCAGTGTCCGGCCCCTACGGGGAGGCGGTAATCCAATAAATTTTGCAAAAAATTCAAAATTTCCCGCGCAAAATGGCGCAAAACCCCTTGACGTGTTTGTTATAATAGTATTAGCAGTTAGTGTAATAGATTGCCAACCAACTGAACATCTGAACACATCTTGAATAGAGGTACCCAACTATGGCTGAAAAGAAAACCAAAATCGACATTTTCTCCGGCTTCCTCGGCGCCGGCAAGACCACCCTTATCAAAAAGCTCATCAAGGAGGCCTTCGCCGGTGAGCAGATCGTCCTGATCGAGAACGAATTCGGCGAGATCGGCATCGACGGCGGCTTCATGCGTGAGGCCGGCATTCAGGTCAATGAGCTGAACTCCGGCTGCATCTGCTGCAGCCTGGTCGGTGATTTCCGCGAGGCACTGAAGAAGGTCGTCGAGACCTACCACCCGGACCGCATCCTCATTGAGCCGTCGGGCGTCGGCAAGTTGTCCGACGTGACCCGCGCCGTCGAGGGCGTCGCCGAGGATCTGCCCGTCATCCTGAACAGCTTTGTCACCGTCGCCGACGTGAACAAGGTCAAGATGTATATGAAGAACTTCGGTGAGTTCTATGACGACCAGGTCAGCCATGCGTCCTGCATCATCCTGAGCCGCACCGGCAACGCCAGTGAGGAGAAGGCCGCTGCCGCCGTCGCCCTGCTGGCCGAGAAGAACCCCACCGCCACCATCGTCACCACCGACTGGACCGTCCTGACCGGCGCACAGATCGTCTCCGTCATGGACGGCAAGCGCGACCTCGTCGCCGAGCTGCTGACCGAGGCTCGCGCCGCCAACGTGGCCCATGCCGACGAGGATGAGCACGAGCACCACCATCATCACCATCACGACCACGATGAGGACGACCACGACTGCTGCTGCCATCATCATCACGACGAGGACGACGATGAGGACGAGCACGAGCATCACCATCACGACCATGATGACGATGAGGACGAGCACGAGCACCACCATCACGACCATGATGACGATGACCACGACCACGACTGCTGCCATCACCACGACGACGAGGACGAGCACGAGCATCACCATGAGCACCACTACGACGAGCACGGCGTCTGCTCCTGCGGGCATCATCACCACCACGACCACGACGCCGACGAGGTGTTCACGAGCTGGGGCAAGGAGACGGCCCACAAATACAGCCGTGAGGATCTGGACAAGGCCCTGCACGCGCTGGACGAGGGCGCTTACGGCATGATCCTGCGCGCCAAGGGTATTGTGGACGGCGGCGACACCTGGTACGAGTTCGACATGGTCCCTGGCGAGCACGAGATCCGCCCCTGCGGCCCCGACGTCACCGGCAAGCTCTGCGTCATCGGCTCCCAGCTGAAGGAGCATGAGATCGCGGAATTGTTCCACGTTTGATGTAAACCGCTGCCCGGTAAGAATGCCTTCCCCCTTGGGGGAAGGTGCCCGAGGCCCCGACAGAGGGCGGATGAGGGGCGAGCCTGCCGCAGCAGCCCACGAATGACAGGCCGCGATTCGCTCTCCCCTCATCAGTCCGCTTCGCGGACAGCTTCTCCCCCGGGGGAGAAGCCTTTGACTGCTACTAACCGAAAGGACGTCCCCTATGCCTAAACAAATCCCCGTATATCTCTTCGTCGGCCAGCTGGAGAGCGGCAAGACGAAATTCATTCAGGAAACGATGGAGGACCCCAACTTCGACTCCGGCGACAAGACCCTGCTGCTGGTCTGCGAGGAGGGCGAGATCGAGTATGACCCGTCCAAGTTCGCCTTCGGCGGCGTGCACGTTGCCCAGATCGAGGATAAGAGCGAGCTGACCGCCGAGAACCTGACCGCGCTCGAAAAGAAGTCCGGCTGCGGCCGCGTCATCATCGAGTACAACGGTATGTGGCTCATTCAGGAGCTGTACGACGCCCTGCCCGACAACTGGCTCGTCTACCAGAGCCTGGCCACCGCCGACGGTACGACCATCAAGACCTACGCGGGCGACAGCGCCATGCGCAGCCTGCTGCTGGACAAGCTGCGCGGCAGTGAGCTGTTGGTCGTCAACCGCGCCGAGGCTGTCAACGACGACGAGAGCCGCCAGCTCATCCACAAGCTGGTGCGCCAGGCCAGCCGCCGCTGCGACATCGCCTACGAGTTCAAGGACGGCAGCGTCGCCTATGACGACATCCCCGACCCGCTGCCCTTCGACGTGGACGCGCCGGTCATTGAGATCCCCGAGGAGTTCTTCGGTGTATGGTACATGGACTGCATGGACGACCCGAAGAAATATGACGGCAAGACGGTCAAATATCTGGCTCAGGTCTGCCAGACCCCCCAGGCCGGCAAGGGCGCGTTTGTGCCCGGACGCTTTGCCATGACCTGCTGCGTGCAGGACATCCAGTTTGTGGGCATGCCCTGCAAGTACGACGATTACAAGTCGCTGGAGCAGCGCAGCTGGATCAACATTACAGCCAAGGTCAACGTCAAGTACCACCCCATCTACAAGGGCCAGACCCCCGATTCCACCGGCCCTGTCCTGACCGCCATCTCCGTCGAGCCGGGCGAAAAGCCCGCGCAGGACGTGGTGATGTTCAGCTGATATTGCAATAGAAAAGCACCTGCCTTCGATAAAAAGGCAGGTGCTTTTTGATTGACAGGCATTTTCCGAAACGTGCCGCGGAGCGGTCAAGACCGCTCCCTACGGGCTGACGTTCACGGGTGCTTTGTAGGGAGGGGTCTTGACCCCTCCGTCGGGTAGACAGGGCGCTGATGTGGCGTCTGCTAACGGAAAACCTCCGGGCCGGGCATGCCCGGCCCCTACGGCGCAAAAATCAACCGCGCGTCCCCGCGATCTTGGAATCGGTGCTCCACCCCTGCAAATCGGTGGGCGTCAGGCTGCTCATCCAATTTTCGCGCTCGGTCTCCCACTGGTCCCAGGCTGCCTGGCTGCGGATGGCGGTGCCGCTCTCAAAGGCATCGTCCCACGGGTTGGCCGGGTCGGGGTCGGTGGGGTCCCAGCCGCGCTTTTCGGTGTCGGCGGGGTCGGTGTAGATCGTGCCGGGCTTTCCCATCGGGCCGGGGTCGTCGGCGTCGTTGTAGATGATGACCGGCGTGCCCAGCGGGCAGTTGTCGTAGATCCACTTCACGTCCACCACGGCCAGCCGGATGCAGCCCAAGCTGGCGCGGGTGCCCAGCAGGTTGAACTCGTCGTACTCCACATCGTCCTTGTGCTGGCTGTAGTAGGGCACGCTGTGGAACAGGTAGCTGTCATAGATGCGGGTCGCGTACTGGCCGTAGCTCGGGCCCATCAGCAGCCGCCAGCTGTAGTCCACCGGGGTCGAAAAATACCCGGTGGGGGTGTCCATGCCGCCGCTGCACACCATCGCCATGAACGGCACAGCGTACTTTTTTGTGGCAGAATCCACGGCGTAGACCGTGACCACGCCGCCTGCGTTGTTGACCGCCAGCAGGTAAGGGCAGCCCTCCTTCGCGTCCAGCGTCAGGCCGTAGGCGGCAAACTGCGTTTTCAGCCCGGCCAGCGTCTTTGCGGCGTTGTCGTCCCAGGTCGTCGGGTCCTTGATCTGCGGCGCGTCCTTGGTGGCGTTGCTCGTGGCCGTCGCCATCGCGGGGGCCACTGTCGGCTCGGGCGTCGGTGTGGGGCTTGTCTCCGGCGTGGCGGTGGGGGCCGCCGTGGGCTGCGGCGTCGTGGCGGGCAGCACGTCCTGTGGGGCGTTGGGCATCTGCACGCAGGCACACAGCAGCGCAACCGTCAGCAAAATCGGAAAAATGCGGCGTAGAATCGACATAAAATCTCCTTAGTGTTTGGTGACGCCGTACTCCTCGGCCACGAATTTCTCCAGCGCGGCAAAACTGCGGCGGACTTTTTCGGTCTCGATGCAGTATGCCATGCGGAAGTAGCCGGGGCAGCCGAAGCTGTCACCGGGGACCAGCGCCAGGTCATATTTCAGCGCCTTTTGGCAGAACGCCTTTGCGTCGTCCTCCAGCGCCTTCGGGAAGATGTAGAACGTGCCGTCCGGCTTGACGACGGTGAAGCCCAGCGCGATCAGCTCGTCGTAGATCAGGTTCATGTTCGTCTCGTAGACGGACAGGTCGCTGGTCACGTCAAGGCAGCGCTCGACGGCCATCTGGATGAGGGACGACGGGCAGTTGTGGCCGGTCCCGCGGGAGATCTGGCCGCACATCGGCACGATGTACGCGGCGTCCTCGCACCGCGGGTTGGCGGCCACATAGCCGATACGCTCGCCCGGCACGCTCAGACTCTTGGAGAAGGAGTAGCAGGTCAGCGTATCATCGTAGAATTTGGCGGGGTAGGGCGTGACCCTGCCGCCGAACGAAATCTCGCGGTACGGTTCGTCGGAAATCAGGAAGATGTGGTGGCCGTATTTGGCGCTTGTCGCGGTCAAAAAGTCGGCCAGCTGCTGCAAGGTCTCCTCGCTGTAGGCGGTACCGCTGGGGTTGTTGGGGCTGTTGATGAGCACGGCGGCGGTGTTCTCGTCCACGAGCTGCGCGAACGCCTCAAAGTCGATCTGAAAGTCCGCGCACCGCGGCGGCGTCACGCGCAGGGTAAGCCCCGCGCCCTCGATGTACGGCTTGTACTCGGGGAAGAACGGCGCAAACGTTACGATGTTCTGCCCGGGCACGCCGACGCAGCGCACAGCATGGGCCAGCGCACCCGCCGCGCCCGTCGTCATAAAGATATGGTCGGCGGTGTAGTCCATGCCGAACCGACGGTTCAGGCTTTCGGCCACGGCCTTGCGGGCGGACGGCAGCGTCAGCGTCGGCGTATAGCCATGCAGCCTGACGGGGTCGGTGTGGGCCAGCAGGTCCTCGCAAGCCGCGGTGAACTGCGGCGGGCAGGGGACAGACGGGTTGCCCAGCGAGTAATCGAACACGTTCTCATAGCCGATCTCCGCGCCGCGGGCGGTGCTCCATTCAGAAATCTGACGGATAACCGACTTGGAGCCCAGCATATCTTTATAGTGCTGTGCAATCATAATACCAGCTCCTTTTTGTGAAAAATGTTGTAATTTGACCCGAGAACGGCAGTCTCCCGGAAGGCCGCTTTCTTTTGGCAGCAAAAGAAAGCTCGCAAAGAAAACTGCCGCTGTTTCGACGCAGCGGACCCGCGACCAAGGGGCTGCACGCCCCTTGGATCCCCAAAGAGGAGGTCGGAAGTCTCGGCGGCTAAACGGACGCAGTATTACTGTCCGTTCTTAACGCCGCCGAGCCTTCCTCCACTTTTGAGTCGGGTGTTCCCCCGAACCCCCGCAGGGGGAGAGGGAGGCCCCCTTGTCAAAGGGGGCTGGCCGCGCTAGCGGCCTGGGGGATTCCGACGGGCTTTCCGTCGCCGCCCATCCCCGGGCTTCACCCGCCAACTTGGAAGGGGCGGGCTGCCGCCCTCCCTCGCCCCTCTCGTGCGCACCCATTCACGGCAGTCCGTAGGGGGCGGCGTCCTCGACGCCCCGCCAACCTCACGGCAACTCCCGTCCCCCCCCTGCAACATCCCATCCAAAAGGAGGTTCTCCCACATGAAGCTCACATTCTTAGGCGCTGACCGGGAAGTGACCGGCAGCTGCACACAGCTGGAGGCGGCAGGACACCGCTTTCTGATCGACTGCGGCATGGAGCAGGGCCGCGACGTGTATGAGAACGCCGACCTGCCCTGCGCGCCCGGCACCTATGAGGCACTGCTGCTGACCCATGCGCACATCGACCACTCGGGCCGCATCCCGTACCTGTACAAAAACGGCTACCGCGGCCCCATCTATACCACCGATGCGACCCGCGACCTCTGCGCCATCATGCTGGAGGATTCCGCCCACATTCAGGAGCAGGAGGCCGAGTGGAAAAACCGCAAGGCTATGCGCAGCGGCGCCGAGATGATCGAACCGGACTACACCGTCGAGGACGCGCAGAACGTCATGAAGCAGTTTGTGCCCTGCCCCTATGAGGCGTGGCAGACGCTGTTCGACGGGCCAACCGGCAAAATCGAGATGCGCTTTACCGATGTGGGGCACCTGCTGGGCAGCGCGTCCGTCTCGCTGCGCATTGCGGAGCCGGGCCGCACGCCGGAGATCATCGTTTTCTCGGGCGACATCGGCAACACCCATCAGCCGCTCATCAAGGATCCGTCCAACCCGGGCCACGCGGATTACCTTGTCATGGAATCCACCTACGGGGACCGCAGCCACGGCCCGAAACCGGATTATATCGGCGATTTGAGCGCCGTGCTGCAATCGACATTCGACAAGGGCGGCAATGTCGTCATCCCCAGCTTTGCCGTGGGCCGCACGCAGGAGCTTTTGTATTTTATCCGCCAGATCAAGGCCGAGGGCCGTATCAAGGGGCACGAAAACTTCCCGGTCTTTGTGGACAGCCCGCTGGCGAGCAAATCCACCACGATCTTCCGGGAAAACTTTGCCGAGTGCTACGACGACGAAGCCCTCGCCCTGGTGCAGAGCGGCCGGAACCCCCTGCAGTTCCCGGGTCTGCACGTCAGCGAGACGAAAGAGGAATCCATGGCCATCAACGGCGACCCGACGCCCAAGGTCATCATCTCCGCCGCCGGCATGTGCGACGCGGGCCGCATCCGCCACCACTTAAAATATAACCTCTGGCGGCCCGAGTGTACGGTGCTGTTCGTCGGCTACCAAAGCCCCGGCACCTTAGGCAACGCGCTGGTCAACGGTGCGCAGGAGGTCAAGCTCTTTGGCGAGCCGGTGCAGGTCAGGGCCCGCATTGCGCAGCTGGGCGGGCTTTCGGGTCACGCCGACAAGGACGGGCTGGAAGCCTGGCTCCGCGCCTTTGACGAAAAGCCGAAGTTCGTCTTTGTCAACCATGGCGAGGACGCCGTCGCCGAGCACTGGGCCAACCATCTGAAGGAGGAGGGCTACGAGGCCGACGCCCCCTACAACGGTTCGATCTGGATTGCCGCCGAAGGCCGCGTCGCCTGCGCCGAGGTCGGCAACACCCGGAAGATCATCAAGACGAAATCCGCCGAGACCGTGCGCACCAGCGCGGCCTATGACCGTCTGGCCAACATGGGCCAGCGCCTGCTGGAGGTCATCCGCCACAACCAGGGCGGGGCCAACAAGGACCTTGCAAAATTTGCCAGCCAGATCGCTGCGCTGTGCGACAAATGGGATCGATAACATTGACAAAAGCAAAAGGAATATGGCAGACGCTGCCCGTACCCCTGCGCGGCGCGGCGACCCTGCTGGCAGTGCTGGCGCTGGCCGCGCTGCTGACCACGGTGCGGCACAATGCCAGCGCCTACCTGACCGGCGTGTGGGATACAGGCTCCCAGACGCTCGTCTATGGCCGCATCCACCAGATGGAGCAGGGGCAGCACGCCCCCGGCGGCTTTCTGGGGGTCTACACCGACGATTGGAGCGACGACACGAACCGCGCACTGTTCCGGGATGACACCCCCACCGACGCGGCGGCGTTCCACCCCTACACCCACCAGTCGGGCTTGCAGGGCTGGCTGTTCGGCAGGGTCAACCGTCTGCTGCGGCACGGGCTGCCCGACGGTCTGGCGCGGGAGACCGCCCTCTACTGGCTGAACAGCACGCTGTTCTACGCGGCGGAGCTGCTTGTGGCGCTGGCCGTGTGGGAAGAATTCGGCCCGCTGGCGGCAGCGTTCGGGTTTGCGTCGGTGCTGCTGACCCCCTGGCTGCAGCGCGGCATGAAGGACCTGTACTGGTGCCTCTGGACCTGGCTGCTGCCGCTGCTGGCGGCGCTTTGGCTCTGCCATTGCACCCGCGTGCGCGGCAAAACGCCCCGCGGGTGCTGGCCGCTGGTGGCCGCCGCCTGCATGGTGCGCTGCATGTGCGGGTTTGAATTTATCACAACATTTTTGATCCTGTGTGAGATACCGCTCTGCTACGCTGCCGCCAAGGCGTATTTTGTGCGGCGCGACCCGCACGGCGCG
>OLPY01002446.1_pt1 | contig 11228 bp, 9 predicted proteins | sample 1672481 | NCBI WGS metagenome assembly OLPY01 (sample SAMEA3136691, study PRJEB25190) | human gut metagenome | biome: human gut; feature: human-associated habitat; material: faeces | place: Austria | collected 2013 | reverse complement strand
AAATGCCTCCAGATCACGTGCAAGGCTGGTTGCTTTACAGGAGACATACACAATACGATTTACCCCATAGGAAAGGATCTTCGGCAGTGCTTTCGGATGGATTCCATCGCGCGGTGGGTCCAGGACGATCACATCCGGCTTTTCAGTCAGATCATCCAGTACTTTGAGGACATCACCGGCAATGAATTTACAGTTATCCAGTCCGTTCAGCTTCGCATTTTCTCTTGCTGCTGCAACCGCATCCTCCACGATCTCGACACCGATCACTTCTTTTGCTACCGGTGCAAGCAGCTGTGCGATCGTTCCTGTTCCACTGTAAAGGTCAAATACTTCCATTCCACTGGTATTCTGAATATAATCACGCACAATATTGTACAGTACTTCCGCAGCCAGTGAATTCGGCTGGAAGAAAGAAAACGTGCTGATACGGAATTTCAGTCCGAGCAGTGTCTCATAGAAATAGTCCTGTCCATAAAGTATCCTTGTCTCATCGCTCTGAACTACATCTGAAAGTGAATCATTGAGAATATGCATGATTCCAACAATCCTGCCCTCCAGTGGAAGAGCCAGAAGCTGATCTTTCAGCGGTTCCAGATCATACTCTTCCTGAGTGGTCGTTACAAGATGCACCAGAATCTCACCGGAAGTAACACCTCTTCTCAACATCAGATGCCGCAGATAACCGGTGTGCTGCAGTTTCCTGTAATAAGAAGCTCCTTTTTCTCTGAAAAATTCTCTTACACAAGTCAGGATATCCGTCATATCCTTATGCACCAGCTTACAGTCGTCAGTATTCAGGATATCATACGTACTTCCTTTCTTATGCAGGCCAAGGGACAGGGGTCCGTCTTTGACCTCATCTCCAAAAGAAAACTCCATTTTATTGCGGTATCCGAATTCGATCGGGCTTCCGTGAATACCCTCCCATTCAAAAGCTGCATTTCCATTCTCATCTATCTGACCACCCTGGATCAATGCCTCTTCCAGAAGCTCTCGTATCTGTGTCTCTTTCATATGAAGCTGGTCTTCATAGGACATTGTCTGATACATGCAGCCACCACATGCCGGAAAATTGCTGCATACCGGTTCTCTTGTCTCCAATGGTGATTTTTCTATTACCTCCAGGATACGTCCCTGTGCCCTTCCGGAACGTTTCTTCTGAATCATAAAGCGTACCTTCTGTCCCGGAATTCCGTTCTTGATCAGAACCTTCTGATCCTCCACAAAAACATATCCCTTATTCGGGAAGTCCACCTTCTCTATTACACCTTCGTAAATTTCACCTTTTTTCATGCTTTCTATTCCTCATTTATATATTTGAAACACTTGCATCCAGCTGTCTCTTCGTAACCCTCACTCTTTTGTCTTTGACAGAGCAGTAAAACAGCCCCGGTTATCTGCCGGAGCTGTTTGAACTTCATGCTACGCTTACTCTGTTGCCATTCTCTCTGCAAGCAGTCATCTTACTCTTCTTCATCCTCGAAGTAATCATCAAAATCATCATCGAAATCTTCTTCAAAATCTTCCAGATAATCCGGAGCAAAGAAGCGATATACTGCAAATGCGATTCCTGCAACTGCTGCAACTGCGCCTATGATAGCCAGTACCCAGAGGACTGTATTTTTTTCTTTTTCGTCTTCTTTTTTCTTTAAAGCAGCAAGTAAATCCTCAATTTTCTCGTTCAAGTTTAAATTATTCAGATTCATGACGGGCACCTTCCTCTCACTTATTTATAGGTCATAGTATACCACTAATCCATCCATTTTACCATATTTTCTCGCAAATTTTCGATTATGTTTCTGCGCCTTATCACTCCAGAACTTCTGATACACCAATCCGCTCCCCAAGTTTTACTCTTGTCTCAATTCCCTTTTCGGAATTCATAAAGATGTCTGGATCAGGCAGTACCCGTTCCTTCTGTGTCATCAGTATAACCGTCGAACCACCAAATGCGAAATTTCCTTTTTCTTTTCCCCGTTTTACACGGCCACGAAGTGGTACATTCTCAATCCTGCCGACCATCAACGCTCCGACTTCCATCATCAGAACAGTTCCAAAATTCACAGTCTTCAACAACGCATATTCTCTTGTATTTTCTTTGTAGATTGGATACACATCATTGGCGACCGGATTGACCGTATGCAGTTCACCCGGAATATGCACTCTCCGGGATTCAAATCCATCATCTATATAGATATATCTGTGATAATCGTCCACACATAAACGGAACACCCAGAGAAGTCCGCCTTCGTATCGTTTCGCCAGAACCGGATTCTTCAGAAGTTCAGCAACTGTATAGGATGTATGTTTGATTTTTACATGACAGTTCTCACTGATCGGATAAACACTCACCCTGCTGTCGCAGGGACTGACAAAAGCTTCCGGTACCATATCAATTTCTCTGGCACCCTCTCGAATCTGTCTGGTAAAAAAATCATTGTACGACCAATACTTTTTCGGTTCATAATCTCTCATATCAATTCCTGCATGTCTTATAAATGCCGGAACCGCCAGTGCAGATACTCTGGAGTCCAGAATTCTGCCCCCAATCTCTGAAAGTACAGGATTTACAAGAGGTTTAAGTAAAGCCCTGCCAATCGCAGAGCCATACATTTTTTCCAGGAATCTGTCCTGAAACGAATCATTTTCAGTTACATGACCTTTTCGGTCTGCCGTATATGTTGTCATGCTGCTGCTCCTTTCAACTTCCTGACCGTATGATAATGAGCCCACCATCCTTCTTTGTAAAAAAGAATAAACAATACCGCCACTGCCACAACTGCAACCAATACCACCAGTTCCTGATTGGTCGGCTTACGGAAACGGAAATTAAAAATAAACAAGAATCCTACGATCAGCATCGCTACATGAAGCAATCCCACAAAATAACGAAATCCCGGGAAAAATACCGATGCCACAAACAGAAATGGCATGATCACAGCCATAGATGTGATTGGAAGTCCCTGATAGTACTTGCGGTTCTCAGATGTCTCGCTCTGGCGTTTTGCCTCCATCACATTAAAGTATGCAAGACGGATCACTCCTGCCATCCCGTAAAATGCAAGGATCGCAATGCTGTATGCTTTACACATTCCAAGTTTGTAGCCCAGAATGATTGGAAAAATCCCAAAACAGACAATGTCACAGAGAGAATCGATCTGAATGCCAAAGGATTTCTCATCATCGGTCCGGTTCTTCTTTGTCCGGGCTATCTTTCCATCAAACATATCACACAGTCCGGAAAAAGCCAGACAGGATACTGCCAGAGTAAGCCTCCCGTCGATCGCACAAAACATACCCAGGATGGATGAAACAAGACTGATATATGTAACAACTACCGTATAATCGTAAAATCCTATCATTCGTAACTCTCCTTATTTTCTTTGCCATGCCCCTGCCCGATCGTAAGCTGTGCCACAATCGTAAAAAGTGCACTGATCAAAAGCTCCCCATAATAACCAAGTCCTCTGCTGAGAACCATCCCCGGCAGAAGTAATGTGCCAAATACCGGGGTGAATATTGTCAGGAACAGTGTCTCACTGATTCCCATACCTCCCGGAAGTGGAAGCATATCTACGGAAACAGAGATCACTGCCTGAAGAAACAGCACCGTCCAGAATCCTGTCCCTGACAGTGAAAATGCTTTATATACAAACCATGTTACTGCAAACATTGCCATTCTCTGTACAAATGTGATCGCAATGATATTCACGATCACTCTCGGATGTGTCTTCAGATAAGCAGCTGTATCTCTGTAAGTATCCATGGAATCTTCCAGTTTTTTCAGCCTTCCTTCTTTGTGACGAAGAATACGGAATTTCTCAAGAATCGAAAGTCCCCATACAAGAAATGATCTGGCAAGCAGTGGATGAAATACCAGAATCGTCATAAAAGTCACACAGAAAATATTCAGTCCCAATCCCAGATAGAAAACAGGAAGAATTCCTTCCAGATACTGATGCAGGAATCCTCTTCCAAACACAGCCACTCCGATACCGACCACCACCAGCACCAGCTTATAGGTGATCGTAATGATCATCAGAATAACCGCAGAAACTGGAATAGATATGTTTTTCTTTTTCATATAATATGCCTGCATTGGCTGTCCACCACTCGCAGATGGTGTAATACAGCTGAAAAAGAATCCTACCGATGAAAAGAGAAAACAGGTTCTTTTTTTTAGTTTTATTCCATAGGACCGCATCATATACCATATGATGATCGACTCACCCCAGATAAAGAATGCCACCAGTGCAAGCCCGGGCACAAGCCATCGTTTATCCGCACTCCGAATGGCATCCATCATAGCTCCGAGATCTTCTCCATGAAACACTCCATAAATTGTGAGCACAAAGACAATGATCAGGAAAGCTCCATTAAAGATCACTCTTTTATTTTTTTTCATAAGCAGCTCACCCTTCTGTAGATTTCAGAATCTTTTTCTCGATCCTGCTGCCAAATCTTTCGTAAATTTTGTACAGATTTGTGTTTCTTCCGATACAGAAACACAGTTCTGCAAGAAGGATTCCTCCTGCCACGTCCACCAGAACATGCTGTTTCGTCAGCAATGTAGAGACAAACACAAGAATTGCCAGCACTGCCGACCCTCTCTGGTACCATACCGGAATTTCTTTTCTTCCGCGGATGCCCAAATAGCAGAACCAGCTGACCAGACAATGAATAGACGGAAACAGATTATCTGCTGCATCAATAGAGTACAGCCACAAAGCAAGCTGATTCCATAATCCTCCATCTGTTATCACTGGTCTAGTATTCGTTGTGGGATACAAAAGAAAGAAACCAAGGCAGATACATCTTGATATAAAATCTCCTGTAAAAAACTGGTACACACTGTATCGATCCTGCCTGGCAATCAGAATGTAATTGACGGCCCAGAAAAGATAGCATCCAAAATAGATGATCAGAAACTGTGGGACAAAAGGAAGGCTCCTGTCCACAGCAGTTTCTATATTGTGGTGGTACCATCCACCTGCGATCATTCTGGAACCTGAATAAACAAGACAATTAAATACAAACGAAAAAATAACCGGGAAAATTCCATATGCAGGGAGTATCCTCGTGAGGCCTTTTAAAATTTTTTTCATTCTGTACTCCCTTCGAATTTTCATGTATCCAGTATATCATTCATTAAAAGGTAAAACAACTAAAGTACAGAAACTTTAAGATTTCTTAAGAAAATTATAAAAAGTTATATTTTTTTAAGTTTTGCAAAGGCAGCGAACATTTTTTTGACTCCGACTTTGTCAAAATCTACAGTAACCTCATAATCTCTGCCGCCTTCTACGATATCCTTAACGATGCCAACACCAAATTTAATGTGACGGACCGTATCCCCAACACCGTAATCCAGGGAATCCGCTTTCGTTACCTTAAAATTCTGCGGCTGAAATGCCTTCGTATGGAAACTTTTCTTCATCTGCAGATAGCTGTTGAGCGGAGATTTTGTCTCCGGGATCTTTGGTTTGTGTTCCTGAACAGTATGTCCAAGATCCACCAGTTCCCGTGGAATCTCTCTCACAAATCTGGAAACGCGATTATACTGTGTTTCCCCACGCACCATACGCTGCTGCGCACTGGTCATAGTCAGTTCTTTCATGGCTCTGGTGATTCCCACATAACAAAGCCTGCGCTCCTCTTCCAGCTCCGACTGGTCACCGGAAAAGATGCACATACTGCTCGGGAACATGCCATCTTCCATTCCGGCAAGGTATACATATGGAAATTCCAGTCCCTTTGCACTGTGCAAAGTCATCAGTACCACATAATCCTGATTCTCATCTACAGAATCAATATCCGCGATCAGCGCAATTTCTTCCAGGAATCCGGATAATGTTGCTTCTCTGTTCTCAGCCTTCATTGTCTCTTCATAAGAAACCGTTTTGGATATCAGCTCATCGATATTCTCCACTCTGGCTCTGGATTCTTCTGTATCTTCTGCTTTCAGTTCATCCACATAACCGGTCAGATCTATGATTTCCTCCAGAAGCTCCGATACAGAATATGCCTGTGCTTTGCTCTTAAGTGACTGGATAAATGTAACAAATCCATCCACTTTTGAAAGACTGCGTCCGATCGACGGCACTTCCTCTGCCACACGGAGTGCATCATAAAAACTGATATTCATCATGTCGGCATAATCCTGGATTCTGCCGACCGTTGTTGCTCCGATTCCACGCTTTGGTACATTCAGGATTCTACGTACCGCAAGATCATCCGCTGCATTGTCTACCGTTTTCAGATAGCAGAGCAGATCTTTGATTTCTTTACGTGCATAGAAGTTCACTCCCCCTACGATCTTGTAAGGAATGTTTGCAAGCAGACACTTCTCTTCAAAAAGACGGGACTGCGCATTTGTTCGATAAAGTACTGCACAATTATGATACTCTGCCGTTCCTTCTCTGTGTCGTCGGGCAATGTCCCCTACAACAAATTCGGCTTCCTCATATCCATTCATAAACTGTCGGAAATGAATTTTCTCACCCTCCGGGTTCTCTGTCCAGAGTGTTTTTTCTTTACGCTCTGTATTATTTGCGATCACACCATTCGCTGCATTTAAGATATTCTGCGTAGAACGATAATTCTGCTCCAGACGAATAACTTTAGCATCCGGGAATACCCTCTCAAATCCCAGGATATTTCCAATATTGGCTCCACGGAATCTGTAAATGGACTGGTCATCATCACCGACTACACACAGATTCTCATACCTAGATGCCAGAAGACTTACAAATTTAAACTGTGCCGTATTGGTATCCTGATATTCATCTACCATAATATAGCGGAAACGTTCCTGATAACTCTGCAGAACATCGCCACAATTCTGGAACAATTCCACTGTCTTGCATATGAGGTCATCAAAATCCAGTGCATTATTCCGACGCAGTGCTGCCTGATATTCACGATAAACCTGCGCCGCTCTTTTCTGGTTAAAATCAGCGCCTGCATTCATTTCCATTTCATCCGGAGTCAGCAGCTCATCTTTTGCATGTGAGATCTGAGCCAGTAGTGCACGTTCCTTCACTTTCTTGGTGTCAATATTCATTTTGCGGCAGATTTCTTTGATCAGTGTCTTCTGGTCGTCCGCATCGTAAATCGTAAAATTATTATCATAACCGAGACGGTCTATATGGCGTCGTAAGATCCGCACACATGTCGAGTGAAAAGTTGATACCCATACACTTCCCCCTTCGCTTCCTGCGATCTTGTCCACACGTTCTCTCATCTCGTGGGCCGCTTTGTTGGTAAATGTGATTGCCAGAATATTCCACGGATTCACACCCTTTTCTGCGATCAGATAAGCAATCCTGTGTGTCAGTACTCTGGTCTTTCCTGAGCCGGCTCCTGCAAGAATCAGAAGTGGTCCATCTGTATACAGAACAGCTTCTTTCTGTCGGTCATTCAATGTATCATAAATTGTATTCATCAATTATCTCCTGTTTCTTTGTGGTTACATATTTCGAACTGATGTTTTCTTGCTATCTTTTTAATTATACATGAAACCTGGTATGGGGTAAAGGAATTTTAAAATCATTTGCAAAAACCATTTACAAGTAGTATTTAAAACTATATAATAGAGCGTGCAGGTATTAGAAATACCATTCTGCCTTTATTTCAGGCAAAGGAGATGAATTTATGTCAGTTAATACAGACTCCATGATCCGTAATATTCTGGATCGTGTTTCCAGAATCGGTTATGTAAAACCAGAGGATATTCCCAATATAGATCTTTATATGGATCAGGTCACTACTTTTATGGAAGCACAGCTTGCTCATTCCAAACGCTATGAAGATGACAAGATTCTTACAAAGACCATGATCAATAATTATGCCAAGAATAATCTGCTTCCTTCTCCTGAGAAGAAGCGCTATTCAAAAGAACACCTGCTGGTTCTGATCTTTATCTACTATTTCAAAAATATTTTATCGATCAGCGATATCCAGACTCTGCTCGGACCACTGACCGATAAATATTTCAAATCTATGGATGATATGGATCTCACTGCTATCTACAACGAAGTATTCAGTATGGAAAAAGGACAGATTGAATCTCTTCAGAAGGAGCTTCTGGAACGCTATGAAATTGCTGAGGGAACTTTTGAGAATGCACCGGAAGAAGACAGGGATTTCCTGAAATTATTTTCTTTCATCTGTCTTCTCAGCTTTGATGTTTACGTAAAAAAAATGCTGATCGAGCAGATGATCGACGAACTCCGTGCTTCCACGGATACAGACACAAAACATAAGAAAAAATAATACAGCATCAGAAGTACTGATCCTGTATTACGTAAAAATTACCTGCATCACTGCAGGTAATTTTTATTTACATAGCCGCTCTTTCCAAGTCTGGAAGAATATACATACCAGTAAGTACTTCCACTGGAATCCTGGACCTGAACGGTATCGCCGTTATTCAACTGTCCGATCTCATTTGCATCATCATACGCTTTTGCATTACGAAGTGCCAGATAGCCACTCTTGACTTTCACTGTCTTTGTAACAACCGCAGATGCTGTATTGTCTTTATTTTTTACCAGATAATCTTTGTTTACATATCCGCCCTTTCCAAGTCCCGGTACATATACCAGCCAGTAGGTGCTGTCACTGGAATCCGCAATCTGTACCTTATCTCCTGTATAAAGTTCCGCAACTTCATTGGACGATTTAAACGCCTTGGCATTACGAAGCGCCAGATATCCACTCTTGACACTTACATAACGTTCACTTGAAGAATTCGCCAGATATCTGCGATTTACATATCCGGATTTCTTGAGTCGTGATGCATATACATACCAGTAGGTGCTTCCACTGGAATCTGTCACATCAACGGTATCACCTGTATAAAGCTTACCGATCTCATTCTTGTCATCATAAGCCTTTGCATTACGAAGTGCCAGATAGCCATCCGCTACTGTAACTGTGTAGGAAGTGGTGGCCGCCCATCCTGTCTGCACCGTCATCGGCATAGCAAGTGCAAGTGCGATTACACATGTGAAAATACGTTTCAGGACTCCTGACCTCTGCATTGTGGAAAATCTCTTCTTCATAATGTTGCCCTCCTTTGTATTTAGTTTTTGCTCCCCGTGACAAGTCTTCGAGCAGATACGACACCGAACCGTTCTTGTCAAATTTTTTATTATAGTTTATCATATAGGAAACAACTTTCTGTAAAATAAAATTTCTCGGGAGGATATATATTCATGCGCAAACTATTATCTGTTTTTCTTGCCGGATGTCTGCTTTTACTGCTTCCTGCCACAATCTGGGCTTCTGCGGAAACCACCTATGAAAGCGAACAGGGACAGGCCATGATCAAGGCTCCATCTTCGGCTTCTCCAAATGCTTCTGCCAATACTGAAGCCGATGTTGATTCTTCAGATGACTCCGAAGGTACTTTGAGTCCTTCTGGTTCTTCCTCAGGCATGGACTGGTCTGCCGCAAACACGGCTTCAACTCCGTCTTCCGGTTCCAGACAGTTTACCGTCTGTATTGATCCGGGACATCAAGGAAGCTGGGTAGACATGAGTGCACAGGAACCTATGGCTCCAGGCTCATCTCAGACCAAAAATAAAGCTACGACCGGTACTGCCGGTAACTACTCCAAGGTTCCGGAATATGAAGTCAACCTTGAAGTTTCTCTTGTCCTTGAAAAAGAACTGACTTCTCGTGGGTACAAGGTTGTCATGACCCGCGAGGATAACGACAAGGCCATCAGCAACAAAGAACGTGCAGAATTCGCCACAGAATCCGGCGCCGATATCACGGTCCGCATTCATGCAAACAGTGACAACAGTGCTTCTGCTGCCGGTGCTCTTACCATGGCACCCACCAGTTCCAATCAGTATCTGGACAAGAAAATCATCGAAAAAAGTAATACGCTTGCATCCTATATCATCGACAGTTACTGCAATGCCACCGGCCTTGCAAACAAAGGCGTCATCTCTGCCGACAATATGACTGGTACCAACTGGAGTACAGTTCCGGTTGCCATCCTCGAAATGGGGTTTATGAGTAACCAGAATGATGATCTTTACATTACCAATTCCGCAAATCACGAAACTATGGCAAAGGGAATTGCTGATGGAATCGATGCATATTTCAATACTGTCGAACCAGATATTACTACTGTCGGAGAACATCTCGCCGATCTCACCTCACAGCTGGAAAAGAACTATACGGATCCGCTTGAACAACAGGGAGAACTCTGGGCAATCGCAGCTATGGATCTGAAGACGCAGGCCTACAGCACAGTCAATGCCGAACAGTCCATGCAGTCTGCCAGTGTTATCAAAGCATTTATCATGGCCGCTGTTTATGACAAACTGATATATCCAGATGAAGGAACTACGGTTTCATCCGATTATGAAAGTACTCTGAAACCTCTCCTCACCAGTATGATCACAGTCAGTGACAATGACTCTGCCAACGAACTGGTCCGCAAGCTCGGTGGAGGCGATTTTCAGACAGGAGCTGCTATTGTCAATGAGTTCTGTCAGGAGCGGAACTACACCTCCACGCATCTTGGCCGCGAGTTCCTGGCTTCTGATCCAACTGATGACAATTACACAAGTGCTTCCGACTGCTGCCGACTGCTCTCTGATATTTACAACAGTTCTCTGGTAAACGCAGAAACATCTGCCGAAATGCTTGCGCTCCTTACGAGCCAGACAAAGACAGCCAAGATTCCGGCAGGTGTTCCTTCCGGCACCGCAACTGCCAACAAAACCGGAGAACTTGCAGACTCCGGAAAACTCGGTGTTGTCGAAAACGATATTGCCATTGTCTTTGACAAAGAGCATCCATATGTGCTCTGTGTACTCTCCAATAATATCAAGAATAATTCCAGTGCACAGAATACGATCAAAAAAATCTCTGCGGATGTGTATACATATATGACCACAAAACAAAAGTAATTTCTCACAGCAACAAAAAAGGAACAGACCTTTGGATTATTCCATTGCCTGTTCCTTTTCCCTGTATTTCTTTATTCTTTATTCTTCTGTCTTTCCTGCGGTTTCTTTTTCTTTCATTCTGGAAAAGACCATCTCATATCCGTCATTTCCGTAGTTGAGAGAACGGTTCACACGGCTGATCGTAGCTGTAGACGCACCTGTTTTTTCGGAAATATCCAGATATGTGCGTTTGTCTGTCAGCATCTTCGCAACTTCAAAACGCTGTGACAGAGAAAGAAGTTCATTGATCGTACATAC
>OLPY01002432.1_pt1 | contig 11271 bp, 7 predicted proteins | sample 1672481 | NCBI WGS metagenome assembly OLPY01 (sample SAMEA3136691, study PRJEB25190) | human gut metagenome | biome: human gut; feature: human-associated habitat; material: faeces | place: Austria | collected 2013 | reverse complement strand
CACGTACGGATCTGTGAGGGGCTAAGATTGAGAGGTCTTAGTCTACTCGACTGTAGACCTAAAACAGAATACCGTTCCTTACATAGCAGTCATGCGCTTCGGTGCCTGGCTGCTAATTTTTTTGCGAAAGGAGCAGTATCGAATGAAGCTTGTATTAGCGGAAAAGCCTTCGGTTGCCATGAGTCTCTCGAAAGTGATCGGGGCAGATCAGCGCGGGGACGGTTATATGGAGGGCAATGGCTACCTTGTCAGTTGGTGTGTGGGGCATCTGGTGGAACTTTCCCAGCCGGAAGCCTATGATGAAAAGTATGCAAAGTGGAAGTATGATGATCTTCCGATTTTGCCGGAACATTGGCAGTATCAGGTGTCCGCAAGCACGAAAAAGCAGTTCGGAATCCTGAAAAAGCTCATGCAGCGGAAAGATGTGGAGAGTCTGATCTGTGCAACCGATGCAGGGCGTGAGGGCGAACTGATTTTCCGACTGGTTTACCATCAGTGCGGCTGCAAAAAGCCGGTGGAACGGCTTTGGATTTCATCAATGGAGGACAGTGCTATCCGGGAAGGCTTTCAGAAGCTCAGACCGGGAACAGAATATGATGCCTTATATGAGGCGGCTTTATGCCGGGAGCGAGCCGACTGGATTGTCGGAATCAACGCCACCCGGCTTTTTTCATGCCTGTATGGGCAGACCATGAATGTGGGGCGCGTGATGACACCAACACTTGCGATGGTGGTTATGCGGGATGCAGCAATCCGGGCTTTCAAGCCGGAGTCGTTCTACTCGGCAGAATTGAAATTTCGGGATTTTCAAGCAGGCGGTGAGCGAATGAAAGAAAAAGCAGAAGCAGAAAAACTGGTGGCAGAGTGCTGTCAGGCAGAAAGTGCCATCATTACCAAGGTGGAGCAGAAAGAAAAAGCAGAGAAGCCCCCGACCTTGTTTGATCTGACATCGCTTCAGAGAGAAGCAAACCGGCAGCTGGGATTCACTGCCCAGCAGACCCTGGATTACACACAGGCTCTGTACGAGAAGAAACTCGTAACCTATCCCCGTACCGACAGCCGGTATCTGACAGATGATATGGCACCGCTGGTGCCAGAACTTGTTTCTGTGATCCAGCAGAGCTTTCAGATTCAGCCGGATGTGCCGGCACCGGTGAATGCAGCGCAGGTCATCAATTCCAAGAAAGTCACCGATCACCATGCCATTATCCCTACAAAAACAGCGGCAGATTATGACATTTCCTCTCTTCCCAGTGGAGAACAGGCGATTCTTACTCTGTTGGCGGTGCGGCTGATTTGTGCAGTCGGAACACCTTGCCTCTATGCAGAAACCGTAGTAGAAGTGGAGTGCGCCGGTCAGAAGTTCCGTACAAAAGGCAAAACAGTTACGGATATAGGCTGGAGACGATATGCAGGAAAGTCAAGTGAAGAGGCTGAGAAGAATGCGGAGGCAGGTGAACTGCCGGAGCTTTCGGAAGGCATGACACTGGAACTTGCCGGTGTCGATCTGAAAGAAGGTAAGACCAGCCCACCCAAGAGGTTTACCGAAGATCTTCTGCTTTCAGCAATGGAAAGTGCCAGCTCGGATGAATTTCCGGATGGCGTAGAGCGAAAAGGCATCGGCACACCGGCCACACGCGCTGCTATCATCGAAAAACTGGTGCAGAAAGGCTTTATCGAGCGCAGGGGCGATAAGAAAACAAAATACCTTTTCTCTACGGATAAGGGAAATGCGTTGGTGACGGTGGTGCCGGAACAGATTCAGTCCCCGTCCATGACGGCAGACTGGGAGGAAAAACTGCTGAAAATAGAACATGGCGAGTATGACAGCGATGCCTTTATGGAAGAAATCAGCAGCATGGTCAGCGGACTTGTTAAAACCTACGAGGCCGTAAAAGGTGCTGATGTGCTGATGCAGCCGGAACGCAAGGTCATTGGCTCCTGTCCCGCCTGCGGCAGTGATGTCTGTGAAACGGCAAAGGGTTGGTTTTGCAGGGATAAGAACTGTAAATTTGCACTCTGGAAGGAAAACAGATTCTTTCAGACACTGGGAAAGCAGATGACAGAGGAACTGGCAAAGCAACTGGTAAATCAGGGAAAAGCACGGCTTACCCATTGCTATTCCAAGAAGTCCAATCGTTACTATGACACAACCGTTCATGTAGAGACCGGCGAGGACGGTGCAGCAGCATTTAAGCTGGAGTTTGGAGGTAAAAAATGAGCATGAAAATGATGAATGCAGCTTATCTGGTGGATAATGTCGCTCTGCTTTCCTTGCAGGAAAAGCAGGAGGGCGTGGAATTCCATTGCTTTGATATGGACAGAAAGGTGCAGATTGCCGAGGGACACATTGGCTGGGATATGTTGGATAAACAGCCGTTTTCTACTCTCGAAGAAAGCGCGAGGGTGGCAGCACTCAAGGAGATTCCCCAGCTGGACGGTCTTACCGTTGCGCCGGTAGCCCCGGAGATGCTGGAGCAGATGCGTGGCGGCAGAAAGGTTCTTTGGCAGATGAAAAAGGCTGATCCTGAACTGGAGAATGCTAAAAATATCCGGTTTATCACCAGCAGCTACGAGGATCGGTTCAAAATTCCGGATGGCAGCGCGGTGGAGATCAAGTATCCGAATCGGAAGTTTTCGGCCCGCTGCGAATATATGGACGAATATCATCTGCGCCTTGGGTATGATGTTCTGCACATCTGTCAGCTGGCAGAAATGTTGGAACGCGGTGGCGGTACATGCCGACCGGAGCCGCTGATTACGGAAGAACGCAGCGCATGGGATTTGGGAAGCAAGGGCTTTCTCGCCATTCAAACCTGTGAGGACGGTTACGACTATACCTTATATCATAAGGACTTCACGGAAATTGACGGCGGACAGATCGACAACCCGGAAATCAGCATGAATGCAGCCAGAGACCAGATTCTTTCGGATTATGGATTCGGTGGCCGCACCATGACGCGGATTGATTATGACGAACTTTGTGATCGTGCAGAGGATGCAGAAATCAGCAGACGGGAATCTGTGCTGGGTAAACTCTCGGATTTGTCTTCCAGAACGGATACGCCGGTGAAAGCTGCTAAGGCGAAGGAGGCGGAGCGATGAAATATAAGCTTACGAAGGCAGAGCAGGAAACCGTCATCAATTTTGATAATGAACTGGATACCGCCAGCATTTATACCCATGACAGCCGCCTGATTAAGAAGCTTCGGGAACTGCGAAAACAGTATCCGGAGCAGTTTATTTTGGAGCACCGGGAGCATGGGTCGGTCACTTATACGATTCCGAAACGCTGTGTTGGTATCCGACCGCCGTACAGTGAAAAGCGGCGGGAACAGCAGCGACAGGAAGCAAAGGAAAACGGCCTGCCGTTTATGGAGAAGGGAGAAATGAACGATGGCAAGAATTGAAAAATGGGATGAAGTGCATGGAAATCAGGTACCGGACGAAAGAATGATGGCATTTCTCGACAGTGCTACCGACCAGTATGCGATTTTGCAGCTTCGCCGCAGCGAGGATACGGTATATGAACGCTTTTCGTCTATGCGCGAACTGGAACGGATGGGGCTGGAACCGGATATTGACCATTATGAAGTGGTTTATACGGCTCCGCTGCTTCCCTACAAGGATCAGAATACGATGTTGGAGGAACTGTATGCGAAATTCAATGTTTCCCGCCCTGATGATTTTACTGGGCATAGTCTTTCTGTGTCTGACATCGTGGCTTTACGGCAGAATGGTGTTGTAAGCTGTCACTATGTGGATTCCATCGGCTTCCAGGAGCTGCCCGGATTTTTGAAACCGGAGAATTATCTGAAAGCCGCAGAAATGGCAATGGAAGACGATTACGGTATGATTGACGGCGTAATCAATAACGGAAAGAAGGAAGAACCGGCGGAGAAAGCATCGGTTCTGGATCAGCTGAAGGAAAAGCAGGAGGCGGTGCCGCCTGCGCCGCCTCGTAGGTGCTGCGAAGAAAAGGAGTTATAAATGCGTTTTACGGATGACGAATGGATGCTCATGATGCTTTACAGTCCTGGCACACGGACAGGGCTGATTGCAGAGCTTCAGATGATGCAGAAAAGTCTGACCGGCAGAGATAGAAACCTGCGCAGGTGGACGGCCTCGCTGCTTGCGAAACTGGCAGAGATGACGGATGCAGAATATGAGGCACTGGATTTGTATCCAGACGAATAAAGGAGAGGAGGAAAAAATAGATGATGACGAAAACGGCTTATTATATGCAGATGGCGCAGGAAGCTGCGGCACAGATCACTGGCAGCAAAGAGCAGTGGACAGCGTTTCTGACCACATCCGCACGGCTTTATAAGTATCCTTTTGCGGAGCAGCTGATGATCTATAAGCAGAGGCCAGAAGCGACGGCCTGTGCAGAGTACGATCTCTGGAATGATCGGATGAACCGCTATGTGAAGCGTGGCTCCAAGGGCATTGCTCTTTTGGACATGCGCGGCGAGCAGCCGAAACTGCGGTATGTATTTGATGTGGCAGATACCGGAGAACGGAAGAATTCCCGACCGGTACAGCTCTGGAAAATGAATGCGGAGCATGAGCAGCCAATCATTCGCGCACTGGATACAGCATTTGATGTTTCTGCCGGTGCTGGGTCTCTGGAAAATCATATCATGGAAGCGGCAGAACGCCTTGCAAGGGATTACTGGGAGGAAAACCGCAGGCAGATCAGTGACATCGTTGCAGATTCCTATCTGGAAGGATATGATGAACTCAACATCGGAGCTTCCTTTAAGAGAGCTGCCGCTGTCAGCATCGCATATTCCGTCTTTACCCGGACGATGGGCAATGCAGATGACTATTTTGAGCACGAGGATTTTCTGGACATTTTTGATTTTAATACGCAGGCTGCCGCCAATGTGCTGGGAACTGCGGTCAGCGAAATGTCCAGCCAGATCTTCCGGGAAATTGAACGCACGATCCGAACCTATGAAAAAGACAAGCAGGCAGAAAGGAGCCAAAACTATGATGGAGCTGAATTACACGAAGAACGGCGATTACCTGATTCCGGATATCCAGTTGTCGGTGCAGGAACAGAAGCCTCTGGGCAAGTATGGGAGGATGCGCAGAGCGTTCCTGCAGGAGAACAACACGCTGCTGTACAATCACCTTATCCTGACCGAGAAGCTGTATCCGCACCTGTGGGAGATTCAGGAGACCGCGACCGCACGGATGGAGCAGATGATGGCGGATCTTCTGAAAGCGAATCCGGCACCGGACAAGAAATCAAACCAGATGGCCTGGGTGCAGCACATGAACATGCTGAAAGCGCAGGCAGAGGAAGTCATTCTGACGGAACTTATCAACAGTTAAACTTCATGAGTCTGTTTCAGTCCGAAGCAGAGCAGATTCAGAAAATTGATGCGGCGGCAGAAAATGCAGCCAAAGAAGCGGAGAGCGAAAAGCCCTCCGCTTTTGTCATTTCTGAGGATGAAATCGACCGGATGCTGCGGACAGGCTCCAATTTTGAAGGCGGAAAGATCCGTATTTATGCGCTGTATCAGCAGCAAGGGGACGCAAAAGAACGAGCTGCATTCTTGAAAGCGGAATACGGTCTCGGTGGCCACAGCTATACCTTTATGGATGGCAGTCGCGGTTTTGCCGATTATAACGGAAGAGGTATTCTGCTTCGCAATTATGACCATGACCGGGAAGTGCGACTCACATGGTCGGCGGTGGATAAGCGGTTAGACCGGCTTGTGGAAAATGATCAGTACCTGACCGCGCTGGAAATGGAAGAGTATCGGAAGCTGGAGCAGGAATACGGCGCGCCGCTTCCTATGCCGACTGCCGCCCATGTGTTTCCGCCAACGCCACCGGAACGCTACGATACCGGAAATGAGCATGTGGACAACATGCTGAATACGGCTGCGGATGTATATGCCCGGAGTGAACTGGCGGCACCACAGCGGTTTACCGTGATGGAGACAGACGATGGTTATGCGGTCTGGGATGATATTCAGGACGGCATTCATGTGGAGCCGGATGGCGTCAGCGAAGAGTTTACCAGCGAATGGGAGGCAGAGACCTACCGCCAGCAGTTGATTGAAAAAGTTCAGGAACGGGAAGCAAAAGACTGGCTCTATGTTGAACAGAGCAAGCAGAATTTGCAGCAGGACATTCCATTCCCAGATGTGGAATCCGAAGAAGTACAGGAATCGGCTCACGCAGAGACAGATCCTCTGGTACTGGAAATGCAGGAACACGCCAGCGAACTTTCCAGAGAGTCTGGCTATGCACCGGATGAACGGTTTGTGGTCACAATGACCGGCGAGAACTTTCCGGATTCTAAAGATGCGTTTGCCATCTGGGATTATGTCAAAGAAGAGTATTACGGATATTCGGACGGAAAAGTGCAGACATTTGCCGATTATGTGAGTGCATCAGAGGCGTTGCAGGAGATTCGCGGCAGGAACATGGAGGCTGAAAAAGAGCCTGCAACTGTGCAGCCAGAACCGGCAGCTCCGGTGCAACCGGATTATCGTGTTGGCGATACGCTGTATCTGGACGGAAAGGCATTTACGATTGAAAAAGTCGGGCTTTTTGATGTTGAGCTTCGGGACCCGGATTCCGTGTATCCGATCTTCCGCTCGGAAAGCAAGGAGAATCTGGCAAGACTTTTGGAGCATGAGGAAAATGTTCACCTGCATAATCTGGTGGTTGATCTGAATCCCGGCAGAGAAAAGCAAAGTGAGGAACAAAAATCGGTAATTCCAGAGACAGAGACGGAGAACACTCATGCAGAAAACTATCGTATCAACAGCTTTCATCTTGGCGAAGGCAGTCCCAAACAGAAATTCCGTGCCAACATGGATGCTATCTACACGCTGAAAACCTTAGAAAACCAGCACAGAGATGCGACACCGGAAGAACAGGAAACACTGGCCAATTATGTCGGCTGGGGCGGGCTGGCAGATGCCTTTGACGCAGAGAAAGCTGCCTGGGCAGGCGAATATAAGGAACTGAAAGCAGCTCTTACGGAAGAAGAATATGCCGCAGCCAGGGCTTCGACTCTGAATGCGCACTACACCAGTCCTACCGTGATTCGTGCAATCTATGAAGCGTTGGACGGTATGGGATTTGAGAAAGGCAATATTCTGGAACCGTCGATGGGTGTCGGCAACTTCTTCGGTATGCTGCCGGATTCCATGCTGGAAAGCAGACTGTATGGTGTGGAACTGGATTCCATCACAGGGCGAATTGCGCAGAAGCTGTATCCGCAGGCAGAAATCAAGGTGGCAGGTTTTGAAACCACCGACCGCCGCGATTTCTATGATCTGGCCGTGGGCAATGTGCCATTTGGCAACTACCGTGTCAGCGATAAACCCTATGATAAGCTCGGTTTTTCTATCCACAACTATTTCTTTGCCAAGGCATTGGATCAGGTTCGTCCCGGTGGCATCGTGGCCTTTGTTACCAGCCGCTATACGATGGATTCCAAGAATCCGGACGCACGAAAGTATCTGGCGCAGCGGGCAGAACTGCTGGGAGCCATCCGACTTCCCAATAACGCATTCCGTGCCAATGCCGGTACAGATGTAGTGTCGGATATCATTTTTCTGCAAAAGAGAGACCATCCCATTGATATCGAACCGGATTGGGTGCATCTGGGGCTGACATCGGAGGGCATAACCCTCAACAACTACTTCGTGGATCATCCGGAAATGGTGCTGGGCGAGATTACAACGGAAAGTACCCAGTACGGCAAGGAAGAATGTACGGTCATTCCGATTCCGAATGCGGATCTGGGAGACCAGCTGCATGAGGCTGTGCAGCACATCGGCGGTCATTATGAAGCACAGGAGCTGGCACCGGAGGAAGAACTGTCCTTGCAGGGCGAAACCATTCCAGCAGACCCCAATGTAAAGAACTTCTCCTATGCAGTGGTGGATGGGGATGTCTACTTCCGTGAGAACAGCATCATGCGAAAGGCTGACCTTTCTGCGACAGCCACCGGCAGAATTAAGGGCATGGTGGAGCTTCGCACCATTGTGCAGGAACTGATTGACTACCAGCTGAACGATTACCCGGAGGACGCGATTGCCCAGAAACAGCGGGAACTGAATGTAGCCTATGACCGATTCGCCGATCAATACGGGCTTATCAACTCCCGTGCAAATGCGCAGGCTTTTTCGGAAGATTCGTCTTATTATCTGCTCTGCTCTCTGGAAAATGTGGATGAAAACGGCAGGCTGGAATCCAAGGCGGATATGTTCACCAAACGGACGATTCGACCGGAACGGGCTGTTACCAGCGTGGATACTCCGGCTGAAGCTCTGGCAATCTCCATTGGAGAGCGCGGCAGAGTGGATTTGCCCTATATGTCGGAGCTTTTAGGTACACCAGGGGAATATGAAAAAATCCAGCAGGAACTGCATGGTGTCATTTTCAAAGACCCGATGACGCAGGGAAGCGAGGAAACCGGCTGGGTAACAGCTGATGAATATCTGTCCGGCAATGTCCGGGAAAAGCTCCGCGTGGCAGAGTTGGCTGCGGCCTCTGACCCTGCCTTTGCGGTGAACGCGGAATATTTGAAGAAGGCACAGCCAAAAGACCTGGATGCTTCGGAGATTGATGTGCGCCTTGGTGCCACATGGGTCAATCGGGATTATATCCAGCAGTTTATGGAAGAAACCTTTGAACCGCCGTTCTATCTGCGCAGAAATATTGAAGTGAAATTCTCTCCCATGACGGCAGAGTGGCAGATTACCGGCAAGAGTACACCGAGCCGGAATGATGTTCATGCCTATATGACCTACGGCACCAGCCGTACCAATGCCTACCGAATTCTGGAGGATACGCTGAATCTGCGGGATATTCGTATTTACGATACCGTGGAGGATGCAGACGGCAAGCAGAAGCGGGTTCTGAATAAAAAGGAGACCACCCTCGCCCAGCAGAAACAGCAGGCCATTAAGGATGCGTTCCAGAACTGGGTGTGGAAAGACCCTTATCGCCGCGCGGAACTTGTGGAAAAGTATAACGAGCTGTTCAACAGCACTCGTCCCCGTGAGTATGATGGTTCTCATATCCGCTTTGGCGGCATGAATCCGGAAATCCGGCTGCGGGAACACCAGCAGAATGCCATTGCTCATGTGCTGTACGGCGGCAATACGCTGCTGGCCCACGAAGTGGGTGCCGGTAAGACTTTCGAGATGGCCGCTTCTGCTATGGAGGCAAAACGGCTGGGACTGTGCCAGAAATCCATGTTTGTCGTTCCGAATCATTTGACCCTTCAGTGGGCAAACGAGTTTCTGCGTCTGTATCCGAGTGCAAAATTGCTGGTGGCAAGCAAAAAGGACTTTGAAACTGCCCGCAGAAAGAAGTTCTGCGCACGAATTGCTACTGGTGATTACGATGCAGTCATCATCGGGCATTCCCAGTTTGAGAAAATTCCGGTGTCCGCAGAACGGCAGGAGCGGATTTTGACTGCCCAGATTGATGAAATCGAAAACGCCATTGCTGAGATGAAATCCCAGAATGGCGAACGTTTCTCCATCAAACAGATGGAAAAGACCCGGAAAGGATTGGAGGCGAGATTGGAGAAACTTCGGGCAACCGACCGAAAAGACGATGTGATTACCTTTGAGCAGCTGGGCGTAGACCGACTGTTTGTAGACGAAGCACATGCCTTTAAGAATCTGTTCCTCTACACAAAAATGCGCAATGTTGCAGGCTTGTCCACATCGGAAGCTCAGAAATCTTCGGATATGTTTATGAAGTGCCAATATATGGACGAGTTGACAGGCGGGCGCGGCATCATTTTTGCGACCGGCACCCCGGTCAGCAACAGCATGACGGAGCTTTACACCATGATGCGGTATCTCCAGTACGGCACGTTGCAGCAGAAAGGGCTGACCCATTTCGACAGCTGGGCTTCTACCTTTGGTGAGACCACCACAGCCATTGAGCTGGCACCGGAAGGAACCGGATACCGGGCAAGAACAAGATTTGCAAAATTCTTCAACCTGCCGGAGCTGATGAATATGTTCAAGGAAGTGGCAGATATCAAGACTTCCGATCAGCTGCATCTGCCGGTGCCGGAGGCAAAATTTGAAACCGTGGTGGTGCAGCCTTCGGAGCATCAGCAGGCGATGGTGGCGGAGCTTTCGGAACGGGCGGCGGCTGTGCATTCCGGTGTGGTAGACCCGTCGGTCGATAACATGCTGAAAATCGTGCGCTGCTAAGCGCAAAAGTATATCTCCCCCGCAGGGGGACATTATTAAAAGTAAATAATGGGAACAACCAACCTACCTGGAGAGGAAACTCAAAGGGGACAATCGCATGTTGGTAAAGCGGATAAGGAGTTAATCGCAATACTTCGATGCTCCGCAAGTTCCGTATCCTATGGTTAAAGCTATACTGCCTGAACCTTAGTTCCGACTTGGTGCAAAGCATCGCCCATCGGAAAGCGATTGATACCGATGTCATTGTATGCTCGTTGTTGTTGATTTTGGACGAGTAACTTTTTGCAATGGAAGAGCGCACAGTGAGTGCGAATAAAGGGACGAACAAGGAACCTAAGGGATACTCGATACGTATACTTTTGACGAATAGCAGGATTACCTAAAGGGGGAGACCCCCATGGTAACGGAGTCACCATAGTAGTCCGAGCAAGGGAAAGCCTTGTACATGGCGAAGGGTGACAGGTAATTTCGATTAGTTAGAAAGGAGTAGGTGCGTGAGATGCGTACAGCCAAAACTGTTTTAACGGTCATTCAAGAACGTGGAAAACAAAAGAAACCTATTGAAAGAGTTTACAAGCTCTTATTTAACCGTGAATTATATCTGAATGCCTATGCTAAGTTATACCCGAATAACGGAGCAATGACAAAGGGTGTTACAGATGAAACGGTAGATGGAATGTCCATTCAGAAAATAGACAGAATGATTGAAATACTCCGTGAGGAGAAATATCAATGGAAACCAGCAAGACGGGAATATATCAAAAAGAAAAATGGTAAGAAGCGTCCGCTGGGAATTCCTGTATGGGGAGATAAAGTATTGCAGGAAGTAATGCGTCAGATTTTAGAAGCGTATTATGAGCCACAGTTTAGTGAACATTCCCATGGTTTTCGTCCAAACAGAGGATGTCATACAGCACTACAAGAAATACAGGTATGGAAAGGAACTCGCTGGTTTATTGAGGGAGACATTTCTCAATACTTTGATACAATCGACCATAAAATTTTACTGGAAATACTTGCAAGAAATATTCATGATGGAAGATTTATCCGTCTG
>OLPY01002425.1_pt1 | contig 11299 bp, 4 predicted proteins | sample 1672481 | NCBI WGS metagenome assembly OLPY01 (sample SAMEA3136691, study PRJEB25190) | human gut metagenome | biome: human gut; feature: human-associated habitat; material: faeces | place: Austria | collected 2013 | reverse complement strand
AAAAAGGAGGCGTAAGGTCCATGGCACATCGCTCCGTTATTCCGTTTGGCCCGCAACACCCGGTGCTGCCCGAGCCGCTTCATCTGGACCTGGTGATTGAGGACGACCGCGTCATCGAGGCGATTCCGCAGATCGGCTTTGTGCACCGCGGACTCGAGAAGCTCACCGAAAAGCGCGATATGCATCAGTTTGGGTACATCGCCGAGCGCATCTGCGGCATCTGCGCCGTGGGCCATAGCTACGGCTATGCTAGCGCCTGCGAGCGCATGCTCGACATCGAGGTGCCCGGCCGCGTGCAGTATATCCGCACCATTTTGCACGAGCTTTCGCGTATTCACTCGCACCTGCTGTGGCTGGGCCTGCTCGCCGATGCCTTTGGCTTCGAGGCGCTGTTCTATCGTTCGTGGACCCTGCGCGAGCAGATCCTCAAGATTTTCGAGAGCACCTGCGGCGGCCGCGTGATCCTTTCGATTAACGAGATCGGCGGCCTTAAGCACAACATCGAGGACTCCGAGCTGGCGGGCATTGTCCAGACGCTCGATGCCATGCGTCCCGACTACGAGGCCCTGGTTCATACGTTTTTGGACGACGACAGCTGCGGCGAGCGCTTGCACGGCGTTGGCGTGATCAGCAAGAAGGATGCGCTGGACCTTTCGATGGTCGGCCCGTTCGGTCGTGCCTCGGGCGTGGACTACGACGTGCGCATGTTCGGTGACGGCGCCTATGCGGATTTGGCTGCGTTTGAGCCCATCGTTGCTACCGATGGCGACTGCTATGCCCGCTGCCAGGTGCGTTGCGCCGAGGCCACGCAGGCCATGGACATCATCAAGGAGCTTGTCGGCAAGATTCCGCACGACGGCATCGGCGGGCGCACCAAGCTCACGCCGGCCGACGGCGCGCGCGGCGAGGTTGTGATTGAGCAGCCGCGCGGCGAGGCATATTACTATGTGCGCGGCAACGGCACCAAGAACCTGGACCGTTTTCGCGTGCGCACGCCGACGTCGCAGAACCTGGCGGGTCTGACGCATGCGCTGCAGGGCGTGCTCCTTGCCAACGTGCCCATGATTATCCTGACCATCGACCCTTGCATTAGCTGCACAGAAAGGTAGGCGCGGCATGAGTTTATTGACATTTGCCAAGACGGCCTTGGGTTCCATGGTCAAGCAGCCGGTCACGGTTTGCTATCCGCAGGAGAAACTGACGGCGCCCGAGCGCTTGCGCGGACATATCGTCAACGACATGGATGTGTGTATCTGCTGCGGCATGTGCGCGCGTCGCTGCCCGGCGGGCGCGCTCGCGGTCGATCGCAAAGGCGGCGCCTGGTCGATTGACCCGTACGCCTGCGTAGTGTGCGGCGAGTGCATCGAAAGCTGTCCCAAGCACTGCCTGACTATGGACACCGCCCGCACCCCAGTTGCGGTGGATAAGACTCCCACGGTAGAAACCAAGCCTGAGTAGCGCGAAGACGGGGCCGGGGGGGGGAAAAATGCCCCACCGGTCCCGCGCTTAAACGCGCGGTTGTACCGCCACGAACAAAACTATGCCGGTTTACGGGGCTGGTTTGCGAATCCCCAACCATATCGAAAACCACGAAAATAAAACCGCAGGTAGATAGCCTGCCGTTTTTCAAAAAATGAAGGTATGGATGAGGGTCCCGACTTTAGCCCCGTAATCCGGCATAGTTTTGAAATGGCGCCATATCCGTAACAGCCTTTGATCTCCCGTGGGCAGAGGGAAACGGATCATTTTTGCCTTGCGAGGGCTACCGCGCGACCCGTCCGCCACGAAAGGGGCCCATCTACTACGTTTAAGCCGCTACCCTCAACCATGGCGAAAAACGCAAAAACAAAACTGCAGGTAGAACGCCTGCGATTTTTCATGAAAAGCGGCTATGGTCGGGGGTATCGAGTCAAACGTAGTAGATGGGCCGGTTTCGTGGTGAGCACCACCAATTGATCCCCCGGAGACGGAGGAAAACGGATCATTTTTGCGTGATGGCTCCGAGTCGCACCCGTTTTCCTGCGAAAACGCCGTGTCTCAACTATGGTGAGACATTTGTCTCACGCTCAAAACCGAATCTGGAACATGTGTCACCTGCCCTAATTGTGTCTCATTTCGTAACTTTAGGCTGATGCAAGGTCTGAGCCTGCGAGAAGGGAGACGCGATGGGTAAGTACACGAGGGGTCTCTTGGCGGTGATACTGGCTGTGGTGCTGGTATTGCCGGCTGCAGCATTTGCCATGCTGCCCGAGGCCAACGCCAGGTCCAGCACAGGAATGGACGGACCGGCAGCAAGCGGAACGGTCGTCGACTACGACACCAGCGACCACTGGCAGTACTGGGCCGGCGGCTATGACGGCAAAGAAGTAACAACTCAAAACGTCGGCCGAATCTGGACCGACAAGACGGTCAAGGCTGTCGAGGGCGGAGAGTCAGATTTCCTGACCACGCTGTCTGCTATCTCTTCGACATCCGATACGACGGTTTCCGGCAAGCCGCTCGACATTGTGATGGTGCTGGATGCTTCCGGCTCGATGGATGACCCTATGGGTAAGCGCGACGACACAAAGCGTATCGATGCGCTGAAGACGGCCGCCAATAGCTTTATTGACACTATCGCAACGCAAAACGAAAGCATTGCAGATCCGTCCAAGCAGCATCAAGTTGCCATCGTTAAGTTTGCGGGCAAGAAATCCGATGCGGTCGGCAACGACACTTATAGTGAAGGATGGAACACCTACAACTACTCGCAGACCATGAAGAATCTGACGCCCTGCAAGGGCGAGGGTGCGAAGAGCCTTAAGAGAACGGTCAACTTCATCAGCCCTTCTGGCGCCACGCGTGCCGACTATGGCTTGGAGCTGGCTGATAAGCAATTTTCGTCTTCGTTTGCTCGCGCCGACGCCAAGAAGATCGTCGTCTTCTTCACCGATGGCTCACCTACGAGTTCTGATAGATTCGAGAAAAAGGTTGCCAATAGCGCCATCCTTAGCGCCAAGAAGCTCAAGAATAAAGGTGCCGACGTTTACGCTATCGGCATCTTTGACGGTGCAAATCCCAATGCCAATCCCATGGCTGATAGCACGAGCAAAGAGAATAAGTTCATGCATGCTGTGTCGAGCAATTATCCCGACGCAGGGTCGTATACGAGCGATATGCTTGGCACGCGTGCGGAAAACTCCGATTACTACAAGTCGGCAACCAACGCCGACGAGCTCAAGAAGATCTTCGAAGAGATCTCGGGAAGCATTATCCAGGTTGGTTACCCGACAGAAGTCCATGACGGTTATGGCGAGCATGAGTCCGGCTACATCACGTTTACCGACCAGCTGGGCGACTTTATGCAGGTCGACGGCTTTATATACAACGGCACGACGTTTGACGAGCCGACAAAGATCGAGGACAACGTCGACACCTACACATTTGCTGGCGATGCCGCGCACCTGGTCATCACCGTTCAGCATGCCGAAGAGGGCAAGCCTCAGACCGGCGATATCGTAACGGTTAAGATTCCTGCGTCGCTGATTCCGCTGCGCCACTTTAAGATCACCGACGGCGTGCTTACGGTCGACAATACTGAGCCCATTCAGGTGAACTACACCTCAAGCGTTAAGAAAGAAGCGCTCGATAATCTGTTTACGCCCAAGAACGTAAAGGGGCTCGAGGACTACATCAAGAGCAATACGACCACCGCGGAGAACGGTTCCAAGACCGTTAACTTCTACGCGAACAAGTGGAACGCTGGCGCGCTGGGCGACACGATCGCGAACTTTGAGCCTGCCGACACCAACCGCTATTACTATTTCCAGAAGCAGACTCCCATTTACACGGATAAGAACTGCACGACGCCCGCAACGGGTTCGCTGGCTGTCGGCAGCAAGTATTACTACAAGGATGAGTTTGAGGCGCTGGGCGCAGGCGGAAAGGCCGAATCCCGTACTGCTGTTATTGAGTTTGCCGGTGAACACGCTGCGAACTTTGAAGGCGCCGTCGTGCGCGACGCGAGTGGAAACCTGTCGTTTAGCAAGGGAACCGCACGCCTGGCCTTTATTGATGAGCTCCACACCACCAAGGAGAGCGTGGGCGGTAACCTCACCGGCACCGTGACCGACGTGCTCAACCCCAAGTGGAACAACATGTCTGCAAAGGCGAACGCCACAGAGGTTGACGTCCATCTGGGCAACAACGGCAAGATTAGCTATAAGTACGACATGACGCCGGCAACGGTGGATACCAAGGCCAGTTTTGGTCTGACCAAGGTGCTCGAGGGCCGCAGCTGGACGGATACCGATGAGTTTAAGTTTGAGCTCTCCGCGACGTCCGAGAATGACGCCCCGATGCCTGCATCCACGGACGCGACCGTGCACAAACCCGACCCGGACGGCAAGGGCAAGGCTGCCATTGACTTCGGCGAGATCACCTTCAACAAGCCGGGCGAGTACACCTATGAGGTCCGCGAGGTCAAGGGCGACGCCGGTGGCATCACCTACAGCGATAACGTTGCCACGTTCAAAGTGACCGTGACGGTTAAGGCCACGGGTGGGCTTAAGGCTGACGTTGAAAAGATTTCGGGCGAGACCGAGTTCAAGAACACCTATAGCGCCAAGACGGAAACCCCGCTGACTCTTGAGACAACCAAGACGCTCACGGGGCGCCCGATGGCCGATGACGAATTTAAGTTTGCGCTGAGCTATGCGGGGCACGACGAGGTTCTGCTGGATGCAACCAACAAGGGTGGCAAGGTTGAGTTCGGTCCGCTGACGTACACGACCGAGTCGCTTGCCAAGCTGGTCGAGGAAGACAAGGCGTCGTTTGACGCTAGCTCAGACAAACCCACGTGGACCATTCGCTACATTGCTGCCGAGCAGACCGGCAAGCTGCCTGCGGGCGTGAGCGCCGCCGTGTCGGCAATTGACGCATGCGTAACCGTTGTCGACAACGGCGATGGTACCCTGACGGCGACGGCTGTCTACGGCGATGCCGGCAACGAGTTTGTGAACACCTACACTGCTGCGCCTGTCGAGGCATCGCTTGTGGGCAAGAAGAATTTGCAGGTTCCTGCTGGTCTGACCCCGGCTGACATTGCCGGCAAGTTCACCTTTACCGTGACCGGTGAAGAGGGCGCACCCATGCCCGCGAACGCGAGCGTGACCAATGATGCCAAGGGCAAGGTCGACTTTGGCAAGATTACCTTTACGCTCGACGACCTTAACAAGGCTCTGGGCGAGAAGCCCGAGAAGCGCGAGCACACCTTTACCTACACCGTGACCGAGTCCGGTAAGGTTGCTGGCGTGACCAACGACGCCAAGCTGTCGCGCGAGGTTTCCTTCACCGTGACCGATGACGGCAAGGGCAATCTGAGGGTGTCCCGCAAGTCGGATGGCAGCGCAGCCTTTATGTTCATCAATACCTATAGCGTGACGCCCAAGGATTCCAGCGTCACCGACAAGATCAAGGCGACCAAGTACCTGACCGGGCGCGACATGGCTGAGGGCGAATTCTCCTTTGAGCTCGTCGAGGGCGAGGGCAAGGACGCCAAGGTCGTTGCCGCCGGCAAGAACGCCGCCGATGGCAAGATCACGATGAGCCCCATCGAGTACACCAAGGCCGGAACGCACACCTATACGCTGCGCGAGGTCAAGGGCAACGCCGGCGGTATCACCTACAGCGACGCCAAGTACACCGTCGAGACGACCATCACCGACAACGGCGACGGTACCCTCAAGGCCGAGCATGTCCTGAAGGACGTCACCGAGGCGAAGTTCACCAATTCCTACGAGCTTGGCTCCAAGGACTCCAGCGTCACCGACCTGATCAAGGCGACCAAGTCACTGGCCGGGCGCGACCTCAAGGCCGGCGAGTTCCGTTTCGAGCTCGTCGAGGGCAATAGCGTGGTCTCCACCGGCACCAACAATGCCGACGGCAAGATCGTGATGGACCCCGTCACCTACACCGCGGCTGGCGAGCACACCTACACGCTGCGCGAGACCAAGGCCGGTACCACCGAAAACGGCATTACTTACAGCACCGCTGAGTACACTATTGTGACCATCGTCAAGGACAACGGCGACGGCACCCTCAGCGTGGAGCACAAGCTGCAAAACGACGAGAAGGCGATCTTTGAGAACGCCTATAACGTGACGCCCAAGGATTCCAGCGTCACCGACAAGATCAAGACGACCAAGGTCCTGACCGGGCGCGATCTCAAGGAAGGCGAATTCTCCTTCGAGCTCGTCGAGGGCAACGAGGTCGTCGCTAGGGGCAAGAACGCCGCCGACGGCAAGATCACGATGAGCGAGATCACCTACAATGAGCCCGGCAAGCACACCTACACACTGCGCGAGGTCCCGGGCGACGCCGGCAACGGCATCACCTACGACGGCAAGACCTACACCATCGAGACCGTCGTCAAGGACAACGGCGACGGCACGCTCAAGGCCGAGCATGTCCTGAAGGGTGCCGACGAGGCGAAGTTCAACAACGGCTACAAGCCGAATCCTGACGAGTTCAGCGTCACCGACGAGATCAAGGTCACCAAGGTCCTGACCGGCCGCGACATGACTGAGGGCGAGTTCTCCTTCGAGCTCGTCGAGGGCGAGGGCAAGGACGCCAAGGTCGTCGCCACCGGCAAGAACGCCGCCGATGGCAAGATCACGATGAGCGCCGTGAAGTACGATAAGGCCGGAACGCACACCTACACGCTGCGCGAGGTCAACGGCGGAACCACCAGCAAGGGCATCACGTACAGTGACGCCAAGTACATCATCGAGACTACCATTACGGACAATGGCGACGGCACCCTCAAGGCCGAGCATGTCCTGAAGGGCACCGAGCCCGCCGAGTTCAAGAACTCCTACAGTGTGACCCCGATCGACGCAGAGCTCGACTTTGACCTGAGCAAGGCCATCGACGGTCGCGACTGGACGGACTCCGACAAGTTCAGCTTTACCATCACCGCTCCCGAGGGCACCCCGCTGCCCGACCCCGCAACCGTAACTGTGAGCAAGAAGGACGCGAAGGATGGCATCGCCGCCATCAAGTTCGGCAAGATCCACTACACGGCTGCTGGAACCTACAAGTACGAGATTCGCGAGAACGCGGGCAGCGCGGCCGGCATGACGTATGACGGACATGTCGCGACCGCCGAAGTGACCGTGACTGATAACGACAAGGGCGTCCTGACCGCCAACGTCACCAAGAAAGAAAGCGGCCGCTTCACCAACACGTACCGCACTGAGCTCGATTACACCGCGGCCGGCGGCCTCAAGATCAGCAAGAGCCTCTACGGACGTCCCATGACCGAGGGCCAGTTTACCTTTACCGTGACGCCCGCCGACGAGGCTTCGGCCAATGCGCTCGGCCTGCACGAGGGCGCCAACGTGTACAAGTCTACTGCAACGGCAGAGGCGACGGTTGGTCTGATCGACATCCTGGCTGGCCATGAGGTCAAGTTTACGCAGGCTGACGCCGGCAAGACCTTTGCGTACACCGTGGCAGAGAAGAACGACGGCAAGCCCGGTTACACCTATGATGACGCCGTCCGCACCGTGACGATCGTCATCGCCGATGACGGCGTCGGCACGCTCACCGCCACCACGACCGTTACTGGCAACCCCGACAAGGGAACGCTGGTGACCGAGTACAAGACTGGTGCCGCTACGGTCGAGAGCGCCGTGGTCCCGTTCGTCAACAGCTACCGTGCATCGACCGATAACCCGGGCGGCGAGCTTGCGCAGATTGTCGCCACCAAGACCCTGACCGGTCGTCCGCTGGCCGACGGCGAGTTCTACTTTGGCATCGCCTATGCAGGCGAGAAAGAAGCCATCGAGGGTACGTGCGTTACCAACGTTAACGGCCAGGTGAGTTTTGGCGCCCTGCATTACACGACCGAGATGCTTGCCGACTTGGTGAGCGCCGGACGCGCCATCCGCACCGACACGGATGCCAAGCTCGCGTGGACCATCAACTACACGGCGTTTGAGTACACGTCCCCGCTCGCAGCAAAGGGCATTACCGCCGCGAAGCCGAGCTTTAGCTTTAAGGTCATCGTCGTCGACAACGGCGACGGCACCCTGACGGCGAAGCCTGACTACGGTGGCGCCGGGCCCGTGTTCGAGAACGTCTACGGCGCCGATGCCGTTGACGCCGCGCTCGCCGGCACCAAGAAGCTCCAGGCTGCCGAGGGCCTGACCTCGGCCGACATCGCGGGCAAGTTCACCTTTACCGTGACCGCTGACGAGGCAGGTGCCCCGATGCCCGAGCGCACGACCGCAACTAACGACGCGGCCGGCAACGTGGACTTTGGCAAGATTCACTTTACGCTCGAAGACCTCAACCGCGCTCTGGGCGTGACGACCGATGCTTCTGATGACGCATCGAGCGACGCCGAAGCCAACGCCGGTGAGGCCGAGGTTGACGCCGATGCTGCCGAGACCGATGAGTCCAACGACGAGTCCGATCCCGCAGCCCCCACCGCTCCGCGCTCGCACACCTTTACCTATACGGTGGCCGAGTCCGGTAGCGCCCCCGGTGTGACCAACGACGTCAACGCTACGCGCAAGGTTTCCTATACCGTGACTGACGACGGTGCCGGGCATCTGAGCGTCAAGCGCGAAGGCGACGACGGTGCGGACTTCACGTTCACCAACACCTACGTCGTGGCGCCCACCGACTCTTCCGTGACCGATCAGGTCAAGACGGTCAAGCGTCTGACCGGACGCGACCTTGCAGCTGGCGAGTTCACGTTTGATCTGCTCGAGGACGGCGTGACTGTCGCTAGTGGCACCAACGACGCCAACGGCACCGTTACGCTGAGCCCGATCCGCTACGAGGCGCCCGGCACGCACACGTACATGCTGCGCGAGGCTTGCCCCAACGCGCTCGGCCTGTACAAGGGCGTCACCTATGACAGCGCGACCTACACCGTCGTGACCACCGTCTCCGACAATGGTGACGGCACGCTGACCGCGACGCACAAGCTCGAGGGAACCACTGAGTCGGCTGGCTTTACCAACAAGTATCACGCCATGCCCACGCAGGTTTCCATCGGTGCCGTCAAGGTGCTCGAGGGACGCGAGCTCAAGAAGGACGAGTTTAGCTTTAAGCTCGTTGGCGAGGACATCGAGTCTACGGTTACCAACGATGCCGACGGCAAGATCAACTTCGACAAGTTCGAGTACGACGAGCCCGGTACGTACGTCTACACCATCAGCGAGGTCAAGGGCGACGAGGCCGGTATGACCTACGACAGGTCCGTCTTTACCGCGACCGTCAACGTGGTCGACGACGGCGAGGGCAACCTCAAGGCGAACGTTGCCTTTACCAAGGGCGACAAGAGCGTCGAGGGTATCGTGTTCAACAACACGTACAAGAAGCCCGAGACGCCCGTGCCGACGCCCGATCCCGGCACGCCCAAGACCGTGACGAACATCGTCAAGACGGTCAAGGGTTTCCTGCCCACCACGGGTGACCAGCAGGCCGCCGCTCTGCTTATGGCATTTGTTGTCGCCATGGCCGGCGTCGGAGCCTTGGTCTGGGGTATCCGTAAGCGCTAGCCACGTCGACAGCGCCCGGAGTCAAAAGGCCCCGGGCGGCCGGCAGGGCTAAATTCCGACCTACTCCTACCCCTAGCCGCCACGGAGGCATCTCCCTCCTCCGTGGTGGCACTTTTGTGCGTTGGGGAGGAGGGCGCGCCACGAAACCGGCCCATCTACTACGTTTAGCCCCTTACCCCCAACCATGCCGAAAAGCGCAAAAACAAAACCGCAGGTAGAACGCCTGCGGTTTTGTTCAAAACGAAGGTATGGTCAGGGGTATCGAGTCAAACGTAGTAGATGGGCCGATTTCGTGGCGGGCGGTTTCGGCTGATCCCTTGGGGACGGAGGAAAACGGCTCATTTTGGTCCCGCGAGGCTGGCGGAGACACTCGTGCAGGGCCGCCCGAGCAAAACTATGCCGGTTTACTACGATGAATCCGAGATTCCTGACCACACCCGCATTTTTGCAAATATCGCAAGTGTTCTACCTGCGGTTTTGTAAGTGCGCAATTTGCCGTGGTCGGAGATATGCGGTTCATCGTAGTAAACCGGCATAGTTTTGAAATGGCATCAAATTGGCGGCAGCCAGCGGCTAGCCTCGCAGATAGGCGATGGCGATTTGGGTGCGGTTGCGTAGCCCCATTTTGGCTAGGATTGAGCTGATGTGGTTGCGCACGGTGCCTTCGCCCATATAGGCGGTGGCAGCGATCTCCTTGTTGTCGAGGCCGCGGGCGATGAGCTCGGCGACTTCGAACTCGCGGTCGGTCAGGCCGGCAAAGGTGGCGGGCCGGCGGGTCGCGCCGGCCTCGACGTCCGCCCCATCAAAGTTGATATCTTCGATCGCCTTGCCCTCGAGCACGCGTTTGCCGTCCATGACCTGCGCCAACGCCGGCGGAATGGCAGCGACATCGGTCTTGATCAGGTAGCCGCGGGCGCCCAGCTTGAGCGCCGACACAATGTACTCGTCATCCGAGAACGTCGTCAGAAACACCACGCGCGCCGCAGGGTCGCGCTTAAGGATCTCGCGTGCCGCCGAAAGTCCGTCGCGTCCCGGCATCTGGATGTCGAGCAGCGCGATATCGGGTGCGTGCTCGGCGTAGAGCGCCACCGCATCGTTGCCGTTGGCACCGGTGCCCACCACTTCGATCTGCGGCTGGGCGCCCAAGATAATCTTGAGCGAATCGACCACCAAGCGGTCGTCGTCGACAACGATGGGCCTCATCGGTCCTCATCTCCTTGCTGTTTGGGAACGGTGGCAAACACACGCCAGCCGCCGGCGCCGGCGCGCGGGCCGGCGGTGAAGGTGCCGCCAAGTGCCTCGACGCGTTCGCGCATGGAGGCGAGCCCCATGCCCTCCGTGGCGCCGCGACCGTTTGCTTGGGCCCCGCCCGCGCCATCGTCGGTAACAATGAGCTGGTAAAACGACGGATGCTCCATGCACCGTACGGTGACGGTTTGGGCGCAAGCGTGGCGCATGGTATTGGAGAGCGCCTCGCGCAGGACCGCTGCAAAGCAGTTGGCGACGTTTGCGGGCGCATGTTCGGCCAAAACTTCAAGCTCAATCTGCGGGCCGCCGTCCGAGCGCGCGCCTTCAACAATACGTTCGAGCTGCACGGAAAGGTCGACAGCGTTGTCGTTGAGTGCATGGACGCTGGTGCGCACAAGCTGGAGTGCCTCGTCAACCGTGCGTTTAACGTCGGCGAAATCGTCGGCGACGCCGGGCTCGTCGGCGTGGACCACGCGCAGGGCTTCGGCCTGCAGTGA
>OLPY01002421.1_pt1 | contig 11327 bp, 9 predicted proteins | sample 1672481 | NCBI WGS metagenome assembly OLPY01 (sample SAMEA3136691, study PRJEB25190) | human gut metagenome | biome: human gut; feature: human-associated habitat; material: faeces | place: Austria | collected 2013 | reverse complement strand
TCAGGGGCAGATGTATATTTACTGCACGTAACAACAACACCTAGCGTTTCTTATGTAGTAAGAACAGAAGATTTTGACTGTGGTATCATGATTTCTGCAAGCCATAATCCATACTATGACAATGGGATCAAACTGATCAATGCCAAAGGACATAAGATGGAAGCAGAAGTCGAAGCGAAGATCGAGGCATACATCGATGGAGAGATCGAAGAACTTCCATTTGCAACCAAGAAAGAAATCGGTCGTGCAAAAGACTATGCAGCAGGAAGAAACCACTACATCGGATATCTGATCTCAACTGCAACAAGATCATTTAAAGGTGTGAAAGTCGGATTAGATTGTTCTAACGGAAGTTCTTTCGCAATTGCTGAGAATGTATTTAAAGCACTTGGAGCAGAAACACATGTGATCAATAACGAACCAGATGGAACAAACATCAATACAAACTGTGGTTCTACACATATCGAAATCTTACAGGGATATGTCAAAGAGAATCATTTAGACGTAGGGTTTGCATATGACGGAGACGCTGACCGTTGTATCGCTGTTGATGAGAATGGTAAGGTTGTTGATGGAGACCTGATCCTTTATGTATGCGGACAATACATGAAGAAACATGGAGAATTAAATAACAATACAGTTGTAACAACAGTGATGTCTAACCTAGGATTATATAAAGCATTTGATGCAGCAGGAATCTCTTATGAGAAGACAGCTGTTGGTGATAAATATGTCAATGAAAATATGGTCAAGAACGGACATGCATTAGGTGGAGAACAGTCTGGACATATCATTTTCAGTAAGTTCGCAACAACAGGAGATGGTATCTTAACATCTATTAAGATCATGGAAGCAATGATCGAACAGAAACAGACACTTGCACAGTTAGCAGAACCAGTACAGATCTTCCCACAGATTCTTGAAAATGTCCGTGTGACAGATAAAGCAGCAGCACAGGCAGATGAAGATGTGCAGAAGGCAGTCAAAGAAGTGGAAACAGAACTTGGAGATGAGGGAAGAATTTTAGTACGTGAAAGTGGAACAGAACCACTAGTACGAGTTATGGTTGAGGCAAGAAGCCATGAGATCTGCAGAGAGAAAGTAGATAAAGTGGTGAAAGTCTTAAGAGAGAAAGGTCACGTTATCAAATAGTCTATGGAAAAGTTATATGCGGATATTATCATTAATATTTCTCATGAGGCACTGGATAAGGTATTTGCCTACAAAGTGCCTTTTTCCTTGATTCAGGATATTCGAGTGGGGCAGCAGGTCGTTGTCCCATTTGGACGTTCTAATAAGGAGCAGACAGGATATGTGGTCAATCTTTCAAGAACTGTAAACTACGATGAGAGTAAAGTCAAGGAGATCATAAGAATCGAGACAGACCATGTTGGCGTGGAAGCGAAGATGATAGAGCTTGCAGCGTGGATTCGGGAGAATTATGGATCAACAATGATTCAGGCACTAAAAACAGTTCTTCCAGTACAAGAGAAAGTTGCAAGAAAAGCAAGAAAATATATTGAACTGACCATGGATGCAGTACATGGACCTGCGATGCTTGAGGAGTATTTTAGTAAGCATTATGTGGCGAAAGCAAGACTTTTGGCAGCATTGCTAGATCATCATAAGATTTCATGGGAGATGGCATCAAAAGACTTAAAGATTTCCAAAAGTACAGTGGACAGCATGGAGAAAGAAGGAATTCTCCATGTTGTGACAGAATATTATTATCGAAGTCCGGGACAATTCAATGCAGCATACTCCCAGACAGAGATTACATTAAATGAACAGCAGCAGGAATTGATCGATGAATTCAGAGAAGATTTTTTGAAGAAGAATTACAAAACATATCTTTTACATGGAATTACAGGAAGTGGAAAGACAGAAGTATATCTTGCAGCGATTGAAGAAGTGATCAAGAAAGGAAAACAGGCAATTGTCTTAATCCCCGAGATCGCATTGACGTATCAGACAGTAACAAGATTTACAAAGCGTTTTGGTGACCGCGTGTCAATCTTGAATTCGAGGTTATCAAAGGGAGAGAAATACGATCAATGGCTGCGTGCAAAACGTGGGGATATTGATGTGATCATTGGACCAAGATCAGCATTGTTTGTGCCATTTCCGAATTTAGGATTGATCGTGATCGATGAAGAACATGAAGGAAGTTACAAGAGTGAGCAGACGCCGAAATATCACGCAAGAGAAGTAGCGATCAAGAAGGCACAGATGGAAGGTGCATCTGTGATCCTTGGTTCAGCAACACCATCTATGGACAGTTATAAACATGCACAGGATGGAACTTACCGTTTATGGGAACTTACTAAACGTGCTAAAGAAGCAGTTCTTCCAAAGGTTTATATAGAAGATCTAAGGGAAGAACTAAAGGCTGGAAACCGCAGCATGTTTAGTAGAAGATTACGAGATCTTATACAAGACCGTCTGGATAAAGGTGAGCAGATCATGTTGTTTTTAAACCGCAGAGGATATGCAGGATTTGTTTCATGCAGAAGCTGTGGCCATGTGATGGAGTGCCCACATTGTGATATTTCGATGACGTATCACAGAGATGGCAGACTTCGGTGTCATTATTGTGGGTATGAACAGCCGATGCTGAAAGTCTGCCCAGAATGTGGAAGTCCGTACATTGGAACATTTGGTCTTGGTACTCAGAAAGTAGAAGCAGTACTTTATAAAGAATTTCCACAGGCAAGAGTTCTTCGAATGGACATGGATACAACGAAGAGAAAAAACAGTCATGAAAAGATACTATCAGCATTTTCCGATGGTGAGGCAGATATCTTAGTTGGAACACAGATGATCGTGAAAGGGCATGATTTTGCAAATGTAACATTAGTTGGAGTTCTGGCAGCAGATCTTTCACTGCATGCAAATGATTACAGAGCCGGGGAGAGAACCTTTCAGCTTCTTACGCAGGCAGCAGGAAGAGCAGGAAGAGGAAGCAAGCCGGGCGAAGTTGTGATCCAGACGTATTCACCAGATCATTACAGCATTCAGACGGCAGCCAGACAGGACTATCATGCATTTTATAATGAAGAGATTGCATATCGTACGATGATGAAATACCCTCCGGTATGGCAGATGTTAGTTGTATTTGCATCAGGAGAAGATAAGGCATGGCTTGATAAAGTAATGGATGCGATGGCAGAAGTTGCAAAGCATATGGATCTTATGGTGATCGGACCGAGTGAGGCAGGATTTGGCAAGATCAATGATCAATACCGCAAGGTTATTTATATTAAGAATAAAGATTACGAGATACTGGTAAAGGCAAAGAATCGTCTGGAGCAGTGGATCGACTTGAACAATATCAGAAAGAAATTACTGGTTAATTTTGATTTTAACCCGATGAACAGTTATTAACCAAGAAATAGGTATTAAGACATATAGTTGTTAACAAGAAGAAAAGGAGAAAATTATGGCAATTCGACAGATTCGAGTATTAGGAGATGACATTTTAAGAAAGACATCCAAAGAAGTAAAGGAAATGACACCAAGAATGCATACATTAGTAGAGGATATGTATGACACAATGTATGAGGCAATGGGAGTTGGACTTGCGGCACCGCAGGTTGGAATCTTAAAGAGAATCGTAGTGATCGACACAGGAGAAGAAGGAGAATGTGTAACACTTGTAAATCCAGTAATCACATTAAAAGAAGGAGAACAGGTTGGAGAAGAAGGATGTTTAAGTCTTCCAGGAAAAGTAGCCGTTGTAAAACGTCCAGACCACGTTATCTGTGAAGCATTTGACGAAGATATGAACCCGATCACAGTCGAAGGATTTGGTTTATTTGCAAGAGCAATCTGTCATGAAACAGATCATTTAGATGGAATTTTATACCCAGATGTAGCAGAAGAACCAGCAAGAGATATCACAATGGAAGAGGTAGAATAAGATGAGAGCAGTATTTATGGGAACTCCGGAGTTTGCAGTACCAACCTTGCAGGCACTGATCGATCACCATGAAGTGCTTGCTGTTGTGACACAGCCGGATAAACAAAGAGGACGCGGAAAGAAAATGCAGTTTCCTCCAGTGAAAGAAAAAGCAGTTGAATACGACATCCCGGTTTATCAGCCACAGAGAGCCAGAGATGAAGAATTTATCGAAGAATTAAAGAAGATCAATCCAGATGTGATCGTAGTCGTAGCTTATGGGCAGATTTTGCCAGAAAGCATCTTAAATATTCCAAAATACGGATGTATCAATGTGCATGGATCACTTCTTCCAAAATACAGAGGAGCAGCACCAATTCAGTGGGCAGTCCTTGATGGAGAAGAAAAGACAGGAATCACAACGATGTATATGGAAAAAGGTCTTGATACTGGAGACATGATCGACAAAGCAGAAGTTGTGTTAGACGAGAAGGAAACAGCAGGTTCTCTGCATGATAAACTCATGGTATTAGGGGCAGACTTATTATTGGAGACATTAAAGAAATTAGAAGATGGTACTGCGGTCAGAAAGAAACAAAATGACGAAGAAAGCTGTTATGCTAAGATGTTAAGCAAAGATATGGGACAGATCGATTTTACAAAAGATGCAAAAGAGATCGAATGTCTTATTCGTGGAATGAATCCATGGCCAAGTGCCTATACATCTCTTGATGGAAAGACAATGAAAGTCTGGGAAGCAGATGTGTTAGACAGAGAAAGCAAAGAAGAACCAGGAACGATCGTCGAAGTGACAAAGAAAGAGATCATCGTGGCGACAGGAAGCAACGATCTTGCACTTCATGAGATTCAGCTGGCAGGAAAGAAACGTATGCAGGTACAGGCATTTTTACTTGGATATCAGGTAGAAGCAGGTATGAAATTAGGAGAGTAATTGATGGAGAATCCAAGAGAATGTGCATTGGATGTGCTTATTAAAGTTGATAAAAAGGAAGAATTATCCCATATAGCGATCAGCAATGTTTTAGAAAAATACCAGTTTTCAGAAAAAAGAGACAGAGCCTTTTTTACAAGATTGGTGGAAGGAACACTAGAACGTCAGATTACGATCGATTATGTGGCTGATCAGTTTTCAAAAACAAAGATCAGAAAATGCAAGCCTTTGATCAGAGCATTGCTTCGCATGGGAATCTACCAGATCCTTTACATGGATCAGGTACCAGATTCAGCAGCATGTAATGAGGCAGTAAAATTAGCAAAGAAGCGAGGATTTTCAAGATTATCAGGCTTTTAAATGGAGTACTCCGCAATATTTCAAGAAAAAAAGAAACGATCAGTTATCCAAAGAAGGACAAGAATCTTGTAACATATTTGTCTGTGACCTATTCAATTCCAGAATGGATCATAAAATTCTTTATGAAAACATACGACGATGAGACAGTGGAGAAGATCATAGAATCTTACTTAGAAGACAAAAAGACAACACTGTGCTGCCTTATGAGCAAAGGCGGCAAAGATGTGATCCGTAAGGAATTAGAGGAAGAGAATGTCACAGTAGAAGACGGAGAACTGATTGAAAATGCAGTGAAGATTTCAGATTATGATTTCTTATATCGACTGAGAGCATTCCGTGAAGGAAAATGCTATGTGCAGGATGAAAGTTCCATGTTATGTGCAAAGTTAGCTGGAGCAAAAGAAGGACAGTTTGTAATGGATCTTTGCAGTGCACCAGGAGGAAAATCCTTGTATACAGCTGATCAGATGAAAGGCAGTGGGCAGGTATTATCAAGAGATCTGACAGAATATAAGACAGATCTGATCGAAGATAACATTGAGCGCATGGGATTTACCAATATGGAAGCAGAAGTATTCGATGCGACAATTTTGGACGAAGAACATATCGAAGCAGCAGATGTAGTGATCGCAGATGTTCCATGTTCTGGTCTTGGGATCATGGGTAAGAAAAATGATATCAAATACCATATTTCTGAAGATGGAATGAAAGATCTTGTAAAACTTCAAAGAGAAATTCTTACAAATGCAGTACAGTATGTAAAACATGGAGGAACTTTGATCTACAGCACATGTACGATCAATCCAGAAGAGAATGAAAAGAATATGCAGTGGATAATTAATAATTTTGATTACGAAGCTGTGGATATCACAGAAGAATTGCCAAAGAATCTAAAGATTGAAACTGCAAAAGATGGATATATCCAGCTGCTTCCGGGAGTTCATCCATGTGATGGATTCTTCATAGCAAAATTAAGGAGAAAATAATTTTATGGATTTAAAATCAATGACTCTTATTGAGATGCAGGAATATATGGAATCGATCGGAGAGAAGAAATTTCGTGCCAAACAGGTATACGAATGGTTTCATAAACATCTTGCACTATCTCTTGATGAGATGAATAATATACCAAAGAAATTAAAAGAAAAAATAGAGCAGACACAGGATGTTTATGGAGTCAAACCAGTCGATTGTTTTATATCAAAGATTGATGGAACCAGAAAATATCTGTTTGAATTATATGATGGGAATATCATTGAAAGTGTATTGATGAAATACAAGCATGGAAATTCTGTCTGTATTTCATCTCAGGCAGGTTGCAGAATGGGATGTAAATTCTGTGCATCCACACTTGGTGGATTAGACCGAAACCTGACACCATCCGAGATGCTTTCCCAGATTTATTATATCCAGAGAGATACAGGAGAAAGAGTTTCCAATGTTGTGATGATGGGAACAGGGGAACCGATGGATAATTACGACAATGTGTTAAGGTTTTTAGAATTGATCACATCTGAGAATGGATTAAATATCAGTCAGAGAAATATCACGATCTCAACATGTGGAATTGTTCCAAAGATCAAAGAATTAGCTGAAAAACATTTGCAGATTACATTAGCAATCTCTCTTCATTCTCCAAATGATGAAATGAGACGAGGACTTATGCCAATTGCTATGAGATATTCGATCAATGAGTTGTTAGATGCATGCCATTACTATTTTAAAGAAACAAATCGAAGAATGACATTTGAGTATAGTCTGGTAGCCGGTGTGAATGATCAGCCGGTACATGCACAGGAACTGGCGTCAAGATTAAAAGGTTTTCCATGTCATGTAAATCTGATCCCAGTCAATCCGATCAAAGAGCGAGATTTCAAGCAGTCCATGCCTCAGTCAGTGATGGAATTTAAAAAGATACTTGAAAAAAATCGTGTAAATGTTACCATAAGAAGAGAAATGGGCGCAGATATCAATGCGGCCTGTGGACAGCTTAGAAGAAAAAAACTGCAGTCAAGATTGTAAAGGAGAACGATATGCGATCCGTAGGGGCTTCACATATAGGCAAGGTAAGGACAGAGAATCAGGATAAGATTTTCTTTCATGACCAGCCTGTAGGGAACTTAAAAAATCTTTATATTGTGGCAGATGGTATGGGAGGACACCGCGCAGGAGGAAAGGCCTCTTCTTTTGCAGTGGAAAGATTTGTAGAATTGATCGAAGAATCAGAACAGACAGACCCGATTGAGCTTATGAAGACTTGTATTGCCACAGTGAATCAGGAAATCATTGCAGAAAGCAAGGAGAATGAAAAGTACGCAGGAATGGGTACGACTTTTGTTGCCGCAACGGTTTCTGATCATAAAGTTACTGTTATGAATATTGGTGATAGCAGATTATATTATGGAAATAAGGAATTAAAACAGATTACGGTAGATCATTCTTATGTAGAAGAACTGATCAATGCTGGAATGTTAGATAGAGAACAGGGAAGGATTCATCCGAAGAAGAATGTGATCACAAGAGCTCTTGGTTCACAGGTAGCAACGCCGGATTTTTTTGAATTTGAAGCAGAAGAAGGATACCTGCTGCTTTGCAGTGATGGACTTTCCAATATGATATCAAACGATGAGTTAAAAGAACTTCTTTTAGATCACGATCAGATTGCCAATAAGATAAACAAGATGATCGCTCGTGCCAATGAGTACGGAGGAAAAGATAATATTTCGTTGGTGATCGTGGATTTAAAGAGATGAGGTGAAGGATAGATGTTAGAACTTGGTACGATGCTGTCAGGCCGTTATGAGGTGCTCAAGCGCGTTGGAAGCGGTGGAATGGCAGATGTTTATATGGCGAAAGATCATAAACTAAACCGGAACGTTGCAGTGAAGGTATTAAAAAGTGAATATGTAGAAGACGAGAAATTTTTAAAAAAATTTGAGACAGAAGCACAAGCCGTAGCAAGATTATCCCATCCCAATATCGTTAATATCTATGATGTTGGGATGGAAGATGGCATTAACTATATTGTTATGGAACTTGCAGAAGGTATTACATTAAAAGAATATATCAGAAAAAAAGGATATTTAAGTCCAAAAGAAACGGTGGAGATTTCAACGCAGATCGCATCCGCAATCTCCCATGCACATAAAAATCATATTATTCACAGAGATATCAAACCGCAGAATATCCTTGTGTCTGATACTGGAATTATTAAAGTTACAGATTTTGGGATTGCAAAGGCAACAAGCAGTAATACAGTAACTTCCACAGCAACAGCTATGGGATCCGTACATTATATTTCGCCAGAACAGGCAAAGGGACGTTTTTGTGATGAGAAGAGTGATATTTATTCTTTAGGTATTACAATGTATGAGATGGTTACAGGTCATGTTCCATTTGATCATGAAAATGGTGTAACGATCGCATTGATGCATTTGCAGAATGAGATCACACCTCCAAGTCAGATCAGGGATGGAATTCCAGACAGCTTAGAAAAGATCATTCTAAAATGTACAATGAAAAAGCCGGAAGAGCGTTATCAGACAGCAGATGATCTGATCGCTGATCTGCGACTTGTATTTGAAGACACATCTGGCGGTTATGTAGGTGTTGTTCCGGCAATCGATGATTCGCCAACGATTATGATCGATCAGAATGAGCTGACACAGAGAATCAATACACCAAAGAAGGATCAAAAGATACAACAGGAAGAACCATTGAAAGATGAAGAACAGAATGCGTATCTTGATGAAGATGATGAGGAAGAATCCGGAATGAATTCCAAGATTGAGAAATTAGTTATTGTGCTTGCGGCAGTTGTTGGAGCAATCATATTAATTTCAATCATTGTATTTGTTGTGAAAAGTTCTGGAGTGTTCAAATCCGGAAAATCAACAACGACAACAAGCATTGGAACAACGGCAGAATCAAATGATACGGAATCTAAAAAATATACAGTCGACAACTATATTGGAATGTCATTAAGTGCAGCAAGAGAGAAGATCGATGGCAAATTTAAGATCAAAGTAGAAGAAGAATATTCTGCTGATTATGCAAAGGATCTTGTTATAAGACAGGATCCAGAAAGTGATACAGAATTAGAGGAAGGCAAAACACTGACTTTAGTTGTAAGCAAAGGTACAAGAACAGAAGATAAAGTTTCTGTGCCAAAAGTTGTAGGCAAGAGGGAATCGTCAGCCAAAAGTGAGTTAGAAGCAGCAGGACTGAAAGTATCTGTTAAGACAAAATACAGTACAGATGTAGCAAAAGGAAAAGTTATTTCCCAGTCACCAGGAAGTGGAAATCAAGTTACAAAGAATTCTACAGTCGTTATTACTGTAAGCCAAGGTGAGAAACCAGAGACTATGGTAAGAGTGCCAAATCTTCGTTATTGCACAGAATCAGAAGCAAGAAGTGAACTAAAGAATTCGAATTTGGTACTTGGAAATGTATTAACAGAATATAGTGACAGTGTTGAAAAAGGACTTGTTATCAGACAGACAGTAAGTTCAGGAAGCAAAGTAAAAGAAGGAACAGCAGTCGGAATTTATGTGAGCCTTGGGCCTCGCCAGACTGCAACAACAGCAGATCAGGATTCAACAGCAGATGAAGAATAGCAGGAGATAATTCATGCAGGGAAAGATCATAAAAGGAATCGCAGGATTTTATTATGTGCAGACAGAAGATAAATTATATGAATGTAAGGCAAAAGGTATTTTCAGGAACAAGAAGATGAAGCCATTAGTCGGAGATAATGTTGAAATTGATATTCTTGACGAGGAAGATCAGGAAGGAAATATTACAAAGATCTATGAGCGAAGTAACGAATTGATCCGTCCGGCAGTTGCAAATGTCAATCAGGCGTTGATCATATTTGCAGCGAAAAACCCAAAGCCGAACTATAATCTGCTGGATCGATTCCTGATGATGATGGAGAAACAGGAAGTACCTGTGATCGTCTGCTTCAACAAAGTGGATCTTGCAAAAGAACAAGATCTGACATTGTTAGAAAAAGTATATGAAAACTGTGGACATATTGTAAAGTTCATCAGCGTCAAAGAAGAAGAAGGGATTGATGAGATCAGGAAACTGATCCACGGAAAGACGACAGTGCTTGCAGGACCATCCGGAGTAGGAAAATCATCTTTGATGAATCTGCTCCAGCCAGAAGCACAGATGGAAACAGGAGAAGTCAGTGAGAAGATCAAAAGAGGACGTCATACAACAAGGCATTCGGAATTGATCCGTATCGAGAAAGATACATTTGTATTAGATACTCCGGGATTTAGTTCTTTATTTATTCATATGTTTGAAGAAGACGAGATCAAAGATTATTTTCAGGAATTTGCTGATTATGAAGATGAATGTAGATTTCAGGGATGCAGTCACACGCATGAGCCTGACTGTGGAGTTAAGAAAGCTTTGGAAGAAGGAAAGATTTCAAAGATCCGATATGATAATTATGTAAATATTTATACAGAATTAAAAGAAAAGAGAAAATGGTAATGCGAGTATTGATTTTAACAGGCGGAGCGGTAGAAGAAACATTTGCGGCAGATTATATTAAGAAGTGGAATCCAGATAAAGTGATCACCGCAGACAAAGGACTGCTTTACGCTAAAAAATTAGATATCAAACCAGATATCATTCTGGGTGATTTTGATAGCTGCAACAAGGATGTAATGGAAGAGTTTTCCACAGATGAGAAGATCATCGCACCATGTGAGAAAGACGATACCGATACAGGACTTGCAATGCAGAAAGCCATTGAAACAGGTGCAGACGAGATTCTGTTAGTGGGAGGAACAGGAACAAGGCTGGATCATGTTTTAGGTAATATCGGGCAGTTGTTTTATGCACACAGCAAGGGTGTAAAGGCAGAGCTGATCGATGCGAATAATCGTATGAGAGTTCTGGATCACAAAAGCACAGTATCAAAGAAAGACCAGTTTGGTAAATATGTATCTTTGATCCCGATATATGAGGCAAAAGGTGTCACATTACAGGGATTTAAATACCCACTGAATAATGACACGCTGGTATTCCATGAATCATGGGGGATCAGCAATGAACTGGAAGCAGAAGAAGGAACTATCTCTTATCGAGAAGGCAAACTGC
>OLPY01002418.1_pt1 | contig 11333 bp, 9 predicted proteins | sample 1672481 | NCBI WGS metagenome assembly OLPY01 (sample SAMEA3136691, study PRJEB25190) | human gut metagenome | biome: human gut; feature: human-associated habitat; material: faeces | place: Austria | collected 2013 | reverse complement strand
GTGCTATTCCCTTCAGGAACGCCCGGCTGCTGCGGTGCTCCCGGCTGAGGAACCACCTGCTCCGCCTGCGGAGCAGGCTTTGCAGTATCCGGCTGCTGACTGCTGTCACCTGCCGGCTCTACCCCTGCATGAGCTGTTCTATTTTTGTTCGACTTACTTCTCCAAAGCATTGACATTTTTCTCCTGTTTCAAGCATTCCCGTATCTTTACACAGCGGACATTCGTAGTGGATATCCATATAATCCAGCTCGAATCCATTGTCTGTAAGCAGGAACGCTTTTTCTGTATTGAGGGTGCTCGCGGTCTCTTTGATCCGTTCCGAGGCTTCCCTTTTATCGACCGTATCGGAGATGATAATGCGAGAAATCTTCTTATAGAAGCGAATCTTTCCAAGGCAGTACAGATTGCGAAAGAATATGAAGGAAGAGGTCTTCTTATAAGTGATCTGATTCAGGAAAGTAATATTGGATTGATGGTAGCGGTGAATGAATTTGAACCGGATATAGACAGAGATTTTCAAGTGTTTTGTGAGAAAATGATTCGTAAGCATTTAGAAGAAACATTAGAAGAATATAATGCGTCCACCCGCTCAGCAGTGAAGATGGCAAACCGCGTTAATGAGATGAATGATATTGCGACAGCATTTGCCAGAGAATATGAAAGAGAAGCAAAACCGTCAGAAATTGCAGAAAGAATGGGAATTACTGAATAAGAAGTGCGATAACTGATGAAAGTATCGTTAGATGCGATCGCAGTATTAGATCAATCGAAATAAATAATATAATAATTTAGGATTCTCAACATATAATGTAACTATCCGGAGATAGATAAATCTCAGGAATTGTACCACATATGCGATAAGTGGGTATTATAATATTTATAATAAAATGATATAATATATATCTAATTAGCTACCAAAAGGAAAATATGTATTTCTTAGGAGGACATCAAAGTTGAAAAATATAACATTCGGAAACTTAATAGAAAAATTACTATATATTTCAAATCAAAAGAAAAGTAGTTTAGCAAAATTTATAGGATATGATGTATCTTATATTAATAAATGGATACTATCTACATATTTACCTAGCTCAAAACGAATAAATGAAATATGTAAAAATATCTCAGATTTCATACTTGACTCTTTAGATGAATCAAGTTTAATTAATTTAATTGATTACTTTGAAATACCAGCTGATAGCAGTAAAGAGTTCATTGGTGAATTTATTGAAACTATGTTAAAAGAAGTTTATATTGACACAGTTAATATAACTAATAAATCTGTTCAAAATTTACCAAAAAGTACACATTCTGAAGAATATTATAATAGCTTCTCTATGGTAAAACCTAACATTATTTACAATACTTTTTTTAATGAGTTAAATAATATGGCAGATAAAGAAGACTCTTTAGAAATATTAGTTTCTTTAAGCTTAATGTATCTAAACCATAAGGATAAAATAACTTTGTCTGACTTAAAGGAGATTTTACATAGAATAAGTAAAAAAACAAATGTAAAAATTAGCTTTTTAATAGGCTTTGGTGGAGATGATAACGAAGATGATGTTATAAATACATTACTTGGTATTAATTTAATCGCTAGTTATCCATGTTTAAACTTTAAAATTTATAATTGTAAGGTTAAATCAAATACTGTAGCCTTTGCTATAAAGGATAAATTCTTATCTACAAATATATTCTTTGAAGAAGGTGAATGTTTATTTAGTACAAACTCAAAGGATAGACGCTTAGTTGAAGAATTTTATTCTAATATAAAATATACACTAAAGAATAAAGGAAATCTTTTATTCTATAGAAAAGAGGCTTCTTCAATGATTGAAGACCAAACTTATATACAATATATAATGAATAATGATTTAAGATGTTTACTAGGTTCTATTAACGAATTCTTTATGCCACCAGATTTATTTATGGAAATTGCAGAAAGATTATTTGGTCATAACCAAAAAATAATTAATGAACTAAAGAAGATTAACTTATTCCTTCACAATGTAACCTATAAATCAAAACTAAAAGTTCTTATTCATGAATCAGAGCTTAGAAAATATATGTCATCTGGAAAACTACACTTTTTCAACACTCCAGTAACTCTTACATTTAAGGAAAGAGAAAGACATATAGAATATATGGAAAAAATCCTTAATGAATCAAATGATGTGGAAATAAGACTTGTTGATGGTGATTTGGTTGACGATTTTAAAAATAAAGAAAATCCTTCACTATATCTATCAAGAAACTTAAAATTTACAAAGGTTTATCCTGAATCTGGTAAAAATTATTACTTTATAATTAGTGATAATGAGTTTAAGGGTATGTGTACTGACTTATTTGACAAGCTTTGGAATGCTAGAACAGACATTATTATAAGTAACAAAGATGAAATATTAGATAGAATTGCTAAATCCATTAGCTATACTAGACTTATAAGTGAGAGTTTCGGCGAAAATATAGAATAAATTTAATATTTAAATTTTATAATGAAGTATTATTTAAATAGCCCATTTATCTATGCGTAAAATAAAAAAGCTGGATTTCGCAATGCGATAACCAGCTTTCTTATTTTTTCTACTTTTTATTAAGCTTAGAATAAATTCCATTCTTTTCTACAAGTTCTTGATGAGTTCCTCTCTCTTCTATACCATTTTCAGTTAAAACTATTATTTCATCTGCATTCTTTATTGTAGATAACCTATGAGCAACAACTAAATTAGTTCTATTTTTACCTAATTCCTCTAATGATTTTTGTATTTCATTTTCTGTCACATTATCTAATGCTGATGTAGCCTCATCTAGTATCATAATTGGAGGATTTTTTAAAAATATCCTAGCTATAGAAACCCTTTGTTTTTGACCTCCAGATAACTTAACTCCTCTTTCTCCTATATATGTATTATATTTATCAGGAAGAGTCATTATAAAATCATGTATTCTAGCTTTTTTACAAGCATCAATTATCTCTTCATCACTTGCATCAGTTTTACCTATAGTTATATTTTCTTTTATAGTTCCTGTAAATAAGAAAACATCTTGAGCTACAACACCTATATTTTCTCTAAGTGATTTTAAACTTACATCTTTAATACTTATTCCATCAATTTTTATATCTCCACTATCAAAATCAAAAAATCTTGGTATCATATTACATAATGTAGTTTTTCCTCCACCAGATGGACCTACTAGTGCTACAGTTTTTCCTGCTTCTATAGATAGACTAAGATTTTTAAATACTTCATTGTCATCTTCATAAGTAAATGATACATTCTCTATTTCTATGTTTCCTTTTATATTTTCTAGCTCTATTGGATTTTCTGGTTCTTTCTCAGTTTCTTCATTTATTATTTCCATAAATCTTTCAAATCCAGTCATTCCATTTTGATATTGCTCGGTAAAGTTTATTAATTTTCTAAGTGGTTGTATAAACATCTTTACATATAGTAGATATGCAGTAAAATCACCTATAGTTATATATCCCATATATGTAAAGTATCCTGCTACAATTAAAACTATTAATTCTAATATATCTATAAGTAAGAACATTCCAGAGAAGTATTGTGCCATTACCTTATAGGCTCCTTCTCTAGCTTTTTTAAATATCTGATTAGATTCATTAAACTTTTCTAATTCCTCTTTTTCAGTACAAAATGATTTTGTAACTTTCATACCAGCTATACTATTTTCTAATGTAGCATTTACATCTCCTGTTTTCACTCTAGTTTCCTTAAATGCTTTATTCATTCTTTTCCTTTGACTTATTGCATAGATAACTATTATAGGTAATATTGTAAATACAATTAGTGTAAGCTCTACATTTATACCTATTAAAATAAAGAATGAACCTAAAAACATTACTATAGATATAAATAAATCTTCAGGTCCATGGTGCGCAAGTTCTGATACTTCCATAAGGTCATTTATTATTCTAGACATTATTACACCAGTTTTATTGTTGTTAAAATATGAATTAGGTAACTTTTGAAGATGTGTAAATACATAACTCCTCATATCACCTTGCATCCTTACACCAACAACATGACCCCAATATTGCATAAAGTAATTTAGTCCTGCCTTTATTATAAATATAACTAATAATGTTATAGCAAAAACAATTAACATCCTAAGGTCTTTATTAGGAACAACATCATTCATTATACTCCTAGTTATCAGAGGATATACTAAATCACATAAAGCCACTGTAAATGCTGCTAACATATCTAGCATAAATAACTTTTTATACGGCTTATAGTACTTTATAAATTCTTTAATCATAACTTTTCTCCTTTCATTTGCTATTTATATATATGTTTTAATTAAATACTTAATTAAGTAAAGTTATTAATTTATATTATTTAAAAGTGCCATAGATAATAAAAGTATTTTATAATGTAGAATTATTATTAGAACGTATATATTATAGAGTTTATCTACGATATATAATACTACATTACATTTTAAATACATAATTCATTCTTATATTACTTAAAAAAATATATTTTACTCTATAAATATATATCTTTTTAAGTGCTACTTTAAACAAATTTTGACTTAGTAAATAAAATTTCTATAAACAACTCTAATTAACTATACTATTTCTTTATAGAAAAAGCTGTAGATATTATCTACAGCTAAAAATATTATATTATTCAATTTCATACATACTAGATCGTGCTGAAGCTTTTATACAACTTCCAATTAAAGCACCTACTATAGCTGGTATTATCCAGTTAAATCCAAATGTTGCAAGAGGAAGCTTTGTAGTAAAAGGTGCAACTTGCCAAAGACTATTAGCTACACTCAATAAACTTACAACAAACGTTGCTAATGCTGCACCCTTAAATGCATTATCATTTTTAATATTTTCAGATACCAATGTCATTATTACTAGTACCATAAGTACAGGATAAACTATTTCTAATATTGGACCTGAAAATTTTATTATAGTTCCAACTCCAAAATTAGATACTATTGCACTAAATACACATACTACTATTACAGTTATTTCATATTTTAATTTTCCATTAGTTATACTTGAAAAATACTTTCCTGTTGCTGAAGTTAATCCTATAGCTGTAGTTAAACAAGCTAGTGAAACTATAGCACAAAGAACTATTTTACCTGGATATCCAAATAATCCATTTGTTATAACTACCATTAAAGATGCCTTTGGTGTATTTACTCCATATGGATTTCCTGGAAGATTAGATAGTGTTGCTCCTAAATATGTAAGACCTCCATAAACTAACGTTAAAGCTATCCCTGCTACTAAGCCAGCTTTCATAGTTAACTTAACTTTATCTCTTGAGTTTATATATCCTTTTTCATGTATAGATGTAATTATAACTGTTGCAAGAGCTGCTGCTCCTAATGCACCCATAGTTAAATACCCTTGTGAAATCCCTTCTTGAAACGGATTATTTTCTATCATAGCTTCAGGGTTTAAATCTCCAATCGGAGTTATTATTCCTTTTATAATTAATATTGCTAAAACTATTAATAATGTTGGTGTTAGCACCTTACCTATTATATCTACAACCTTAGATGGTCTTATTGTTAATGCTAGTGTTAAACCAAAGAATATTATAGAAAAAATTACAGATGCCGTTATATTCATCTCACCTAAAATAGGTGTTATACCCATTTCAAATGTAGTTGCTGCTGTTCTCGGAATTGCAAGTAGCGGACCTATACATAATACTGCTGCTATCCCTATTAATTTCGAAGTATTTTTTCCTACTCTGTTTAATACTTTATCTAAGTCTCCCGAGCATTTTGCAGATGCTGCCATAACTAATAAAGCTAACCCTACATCAGCTAATACAAATCCGATAAGGGATACTATCCAACTTTGCCCAGATACAAGACCTAAGTATGGAGGAAATAATAAATTTCCTGCACCAAAGAACATTGAAAATAGTGCAAATCCTATAACTGCAATATCTTTACTCTTATTTTTCATCTTTTCCCCACCCCTTCTTTTCTTAATTTTCTAAATATTTATAATATTTATAATATATTGTATGCACTTCCATTTCCCCTGTCAACTTATTTGCATACAATATATTATTTTTTATCTAACCTTATAAATTCATATCTTCTAATCCCTCATAAGTTTATTGGTTTTATTGATTAAAATGATATATTACTATAAGTAGTTTTTTTAATTCATCATATATTTCTCTAAAACCATTTATTAACTTTGTCTATCTTTTCTTAACTTGACTATTTTTTTCTTTATACTTATTTCTTTATATTTTTTTACTAATTCCTCGCCTTTATAGTTAAGTATATCTACATATGAACATAAATCTTGAACTTCAACAACACCTATATCCTCATTATTTATACCTGGTAAATTGCTAAAAGCTCCAACTATATCGATAACTCTTATTTTCTTTTTCTTTCCTGCATTTATATATATTTTCGTTACTTCACTATGAATATTTTTCTCTATTATTTTATTTTTTCTATTTTTCAAAACTTCCTTGGATTTCTTTTCAAACTTTATTTTTCCTTTAGCTATATCGTCTATTTTTAACTCTTCAAGAACTTTTATTTCATATCCAAGGTATGCTTCTATTTCGTTAATATATTTATCATCTTTATCAGTAAAAATAGTTATTGCTTTTCCATAGCTATCTTTTCTACCAGTTCTACCAATTCTATGAATATAATTTTCTTTATCTCGTGGAACATCATAATTTATTACTAAAGATATATCATCAATATGTATACCCCTAGCAGCCACATCTGTACTTATAAGTATATTAAACTTATTATTTTTAAAGTCCTTAATCACAAATATTCTTTTATCTTGAGACATATCTCCATGAAGTTCTTCAACTAAAAAACCATCTTTTTTCATATTTTCATACAATTTTTTAACTTTATCTTTTGTATTACAGAATATTATTAAAGATGTTGGATTCTCCATATAAATTATACTCTTTAAATTTTTATATTTGTCATTTTCAGATGATTTTATTTTATTTTCAATTATTTGCTTATTATCAAATACATTATTATATTTTATATCTAATATATTAGATACTTTAAGGTATTTATCACATATGTATTGTATATCATCATCTATAGTTGCAGAAAATAATCCTTTTGCACTCTTTTTAGGTATCTTATTTAATATAAATTCCATATCTTCTATAAACCCTTTATTAAGCATCTTATCTGCTTCATCTATTATAAAATACTTAATATCATCTAAGTTTATTGTATTTCTTCCTATATGGTCGATTATTCTACCTGGTGTAGCAACTACAATATGCACTCTTTGTTTTAGTTCTCTTATTTGTTCCTTTATAGGTTGTTTACCAAATATTGCACTACATCGTATCTTTTTTAACCTTCCTATATTAGAAATTTCATCCTTAACTTGAAGTGCTAACTCTCTAGTAGGTACTACTATAAGAGCTTGTACGTTATTATTTTCTATATCTATATTCTCACATATTGGAATTCCAAAACTTGCAGTTTTACCACTTCCTGTCTTAGATTTTACTATAACATCCTCTTTTTTCAATAACCTAGGTATAACTTCCTCCTGTACCTTAGAAGGTATTGTATAATTTAAATTATACAAAGCTTTTATTATATATTTATCTAAATTGAAGTCTTCAAATTTTTTATTCATCTATTACCATCCTTGTATTTTTATTAAAATTTAATATTTTAGTCTTTATCTATATTACCAAAATATCTATTTTTTATTAAGCTATAATTTATATTACCTAATCAAAAATTCGCTACGCTCATATCGCCAACGATATGACACTCGCTACCGCTTCGGTCACATCCGTTGCTCAAAATATTATTTTTTACGTTTCTGAAGTTATTGATATTATTTATATTTATAAGTTATCCAAAAAAATTTCATATCATAATTTCCTTGTACGTAAAAAAGAGACAATCCCATATTATGAGATAGCCTCTTTTATGTATAGCAAAATCTGATTACTTTGTATTAATAGTTGTACCTGTAGAACCAAATCCACCTTCGCCTCTAACAGTATCATTTACTTCATCAACTTCTACAAAAGTACAGTTATAAACTCTTCTTAAAACTCCTTGAGCTAATTTAGTGTGTTTTGGTATAGTTATTTCGAAGTCTTCTTCATTTTTAAACATTATACCAAGTTCACCTCTATAATCCATATCAACAGTTCCTTCAAATACTGTTATATCCGCATTAGTTCCCGAAGTTGTTGGAACACCCTTTACAGTTATTCCAGACTTATTTTTTATTTGTATACCCCACCCTTGTGGTATTTCAAATATTAATCCTGTTTTAGCTATTCCTTTTTTTCCGCCTGATACAGTTATATCTTCACATGTGAATAAGTCAAACCCACTATCTGTTGGATGAGCAAACATTGGTATTACAGCATCTTTATTTATTTTTTTCACGTTCATTATCATATCAATTTCTCCTTTTATCCCACCTCATACATTACTATATCATGGTTATTTAACGACTTATTTACATCTATAACCCTTTGATTAGAAGAACCTCTCAACATAATAGATAAATTTTTCTTATCCTCTTCAAATTTTCCATCCACTAGTACATCTACATACTTAAATATCTCCATTTGAGTATAATCAAAATCCTCAACTACATATCCAGTCCATAAGTATATCATTTTTTCTGGGTAAACTTTCTTAAATTGTTTACAAAGTTCTATAACACCTTTAACATTTTGAGGGCAAAGAGGCTCTCCTCCTAATATAGCTAAGTTTCTTTTTATGTTGTTTTTATTTATATTATCTAAGATGTACTTTAAATCACTATTTGTAAATTCTTTTCCACCATTAAAATCCCATGTTTCAACATTAAAACATCCTTTACAATGATGTGGACAACCTTGTGTCCATAGTGACATTGTTATACCAACACCATTTGCTATATCATTATCTTTTATCTTAGAAAACCTCATATAATCACTTCCAATCTTATAAATGTAGAACTCTTTGTCCAATTTCTTGCGTACGGCCTTTACCCCACATATTAGATCCTATATATCCACAAGTTCTTCTCATAACTTGCATTTCTTCTTTTTCTCTGTTACCACAATTTGGACAATACCACTCTAAGTCATTGTCTAATAATATTTCACCTTCATATCCACACTTAAAACATACATCTGGCTTAGTGTTTATTTCAGCATACTGTATATTATGGTAAATATAATTTATTATTTGTTCTACTGCAGTTAAGTTTTTACTCATATCTGGTACTTCAACATAACTTATACATCCACCTAAACTTATATCATGGAATTGAGACTCAAATTGTAATTTAGAGAATGCATCTATTTCCTCTGTTACGTGAACATGATATGAATTTGTATAATACATTCTATCTGTTACATTTTTTATTTCTCCAAACTTTTGTTTATCTATTCTACAGAATCTTGAAGTTAAACTTTCTCCCGGAGTACCATATAATCCAAATCCAAGACCTGTTTCTTTTTTCCATTTTTGACATGTATTATTTAAGTGATGCATTACTTTTAGAGCAAACTCTTCTCCTTCTTTAGTTGTATGAGATACTCCAAGCATTGCTTGAGTCATTTCATATACCCCTACATATCCTAATGAAAGAGTTGAATATCCATCTTTTAATAATGAATCTATTTTTTCACCTTTTTTAAGTCTTGCTATTCCTCCATGTTGCCAATGTATTGGAGATACATCTGATGTTGTCCCTAATAATAGGTTATGTCTAACCATTAAGGCTTCTTTACAAAGTTCTAATCTTTCATCTAAAATTTCCCAGAACTTGTCCATATCTTTATTAGCAGTTAAAGCTACTTGAACTAAGTTAAGACTAATAACTCCTTGATTAAATCTACCATACCATTTATGATTACCATTTTCATCCTTCCATGGAGAAAGATGACTTCTACAACCCATTGGTGGGAAAGTACTTCCTTCATAATTTCTTCTCATTATTTTAGCACTTTGGTAATCAGGAACTAATCTTTTTGTATTACACTTAGCTGCTAGCTTTGTAATATAATCATACTTACCACCTTCTAAGCAGTTATGCTCATCTAACAGATATACAAGTTTAGGGAATTCTTCTCCTATTTGTTGACCTTTGTGATTTTTCATTCCTTCTAATCTTTGATTTATCATTTCTTCACATATTAAAGCCATTTCTCTTTCATATTCATGACCTTCTTCAATTTCTAAATATATAGTAGAAAATGGTGATTGACCATTACTTGTATGAAGAGTTGATAATTGATATCTTATAGTCTGTATACCAGACTTTAATTCTTCTAACATTCTATCTTCTGCCAGTTCATGTGCCATTTCTTCAGAGTACTTTTCTTTATATTTATTGAAATACTTATTATAAGAAACTCTTAAAAATGGTGCTATATGTCTAATTGTTATAGTATTTCCACCATATTGACCACTAGCTATTTGAGCTATTATTTGAGTAACTATAGTACAAGCTGTACTAAATGACTTTGGTGACTCAACTAATTTATTATTTATTACCGTTCCATTTTGAAGCATATCTTCTAAGTTTATAAGCATACAATTGTGAATTGATTGCATTGCATAATCCATATCGTGATAATGAAGTACACCCTCATCGTGAGCATGAACTATATGAGCTGGTATTATCTTTCTTCTCGATATATCTTTAGACACTTCACCTGCTATCAAGTCTCTTTGTGTTGAAGCTAATATACCATTCTTATTAGAATTTTCATTTATTACTTCTTCATTAGTTTTATTTAAAAGACCTATTATACTGTCATCCGTAGTATTTACTTCTCTTTTAAATGATTGTACTGCTCTGTATCCTTCATAAGCTTTTGCTGTTAACTCATGCTTATATTCTATTAATTTGTTGTATACCATGTTCTCAACTTGATATACAGTTGGAGAATTTTCTTTTTCAAAACAACTTATTTCTATTTCATCTGCTATTTTTTTAGCTATTTCTTCTTCATATATTCCGCTTCCATATTTCATAGCTTTAAGTATTGCATCCTCTATTTTACATTTATTAAATTTAACAATACTTCCATCTCTTTTTATTATATTTAAGTTCTTGACCATAAAAATACTCCTTTTAACACTTTATTATCCCTAAAATTTTGTAAAATAAAAATAATATTTTTAACAAAATCTTACTTTTATTTCACAAAATCCTATTGACTTTTCTTACTATATATGAATCATTTTTTCAATCCTTAAGCACCATATGTAGTATCACATCAGTTATTGTATACTATATATAGTGGACTATCAAGCATTTTTTAAACGCTAAAATTTTATTT
>OLPY01002417.1_pt1 | contig 11334 bp, 9 predicted proteins | sample 1672481 | NCBI WGS metagenome assembly OLPY01 (sample SAMEA3136691, study PRJEB25190) | human gut metagenome | biome: human gut; feature: human-associated habitat; material: faeces | place: Austria | collected 2013 | reverse complement strand
ATCCGTCCTCGTTCACGCCGATCGTCACCATGACCGCCACGTTCTCGTAGGAGCCGCCCCAGCTGCGCTTCAGGTAGATGCCGTCGACGTAGACGTACGGGTATTCGCAGGTCAGCGGCTGGCACCGCCACTCGTCGACCGATTTGAACGCCTTGTCGTTGAGATTGGAGACCGTGCCGGCGGAAACGCCCGCGCCCCACAGAATCTCGCCGACGTCCTCGATGCGCCGCGTCGACACGCCGGCCGGGTACATCTCGATGATGGCCTCCCTGATGGTTTTCCTGACCAGCTCGCGCAATTCGTCTTTCACGGCTTGCTCGTCGAATGATGCGATCGGCTTGGACATGGCCAGCCTCCTAGCATGATTGAACTCGACGCTCAAATCATACCGACGGCACGCGCCATGTCCTTTCTATTTTCTGGACGCGTTTGGCTTTCAGGGCGCGTAAAGTGTTTTGCGCTACCTTTGCCGAGGTGGTTCAGGAGCTTGCTCGCGATTACCTTGAGGCTATCAAGCTGGAATGCAAGAGCTTAGAAGCGGAGCTGAAGGTTCTACGCGGGGGCGTCGAATGAGCGGACGCTTTGCGGTTAATAATGGTGCCGGTGTCTAGCTGCTGGATATCGGCATGGTGGTTTTGGGAAGGGAGATTCGGTGACGGCTATAAAAAATGATGAGCTTTTCCAAACGTTGCTTAGATACGACTCATTTCTTGTGAGAGGCGATATGAGCTCTTCCACTTTCTTGGCGACCCATTTGGGTAACTACTGTAAGGAAGTTGATAGGGCCCTGGCGGGATGTAACTTGTTCCTCGGAAATGACAATCTTGCCTTGGTGGTCAGTCAGATAGTAGGGCTTGAAGATATTTGCGTCACTATCGTTGAGTCTCTTCGTCTTTACGAGCAGGGATATATAGCTAAAGCGATGAACCTGGCTATAGATTTGCTCGAAGAGCATGCGGAAAATATGCTCAGTTGTTGGTGTTATAGAGGCGATTGCCGACTTTTCCGTATAAGAAGCGGTGACCACAGGGCCTGCGATAACGGTCAAGATGAGCAGCGCAAAAGCAGGACAAAGCTCTTTCATATCAGCATGAAAGAGCGTGAGAAGATTTCATCGTGTAGGTTCAGTTTGGCCGGTACCCCGTGTCTTTATCTTTCAACTGGGCTTGAGCTTGCCTGGTATGAGTGCGGAATGCCGAATAAATTCAGCTACTGTCAGTTTAGGTTAAGCGAGGGGTCTGAACCTCTTAGGTTCCTTGACTTGTCTAAGCGGCCGGCGGCGTTCCTTTCTTCTCAAATTAACCATATTCTCAATTATCAGCGGCAGGGCAAGGTGCATGAGCGGGCTTACGGAATAATAGCTCGCTATATTCTTACGTACCCGATTGTCGCTGCATGCTCCTTGAGGGTAAGGGATAGGGGATGCAGCTATGTTGAGGAGTATGCCTTCCCGCAGATGCTTATGCAGTGGGTAAGGCAAAGCGATGTTTTTGATGGCGTGCAATACCGATCAGCAAGGTATACCTCTCTCGTCGAGGGGGTATGCGCTGTCAATATTGCTCTGCCTGTCAAACAGCTCCGGGAGGATGGGTTGGATGAGAAATTGACCAACTCTCTCGAGGCGTCTGAAGTGGCGTATTTCGAGGTGTCGCCTATGTTCGACGACAAAGCGGAAGTCATTGATGGAGTAAAGAAACTGCGTAGGGATTTGCAGCTTGAGATTGTCCGGCTTCCGGGATGCAACGGCGAGTTCCTCTTGAGGCTGATTGAGGGCTGCGAATACGTTTTAAGTGTCGTGGAAGCCGTTATGGAGAACAGTTATGAAAACGGAGCTCTTCTGTTCACGCAGATGAACGCCTTGTCGGACTATATCTGCCTCATCAAAAGCGCGAAGGAGACGCTGATCGCAAAGTCTTTGGCAAGGGCAGAACACGAGAATGGCCCGGGCCTTACCCAAGAAGATCACGAGTCCTATATTGACCGTTTCGTGAGTTTGTCGGATGAGCTCATAGAGAAGAACTGCGCGTTTATGTTTGGGACAGAGGACTCTGAGAGCTTTATGATGCTGTAAGAGGTTGCCGGACTGATTCGTGTCCTGCTTTGTTCGATGAGCGGCGTCTCAAGTGTTGATGGGTTGGATTTGGGATCTTCTGCGTGCGGTGTTAGAGTGATTGCTCTGCAGCGCGAGCGCCGCTTGGGTTTGTGCGTGGGTATCGTCACTACTTTTGCACAAATTAGCCAGCCGCCGGTACGGCTACTCCTTGAGAAGCGACACGTCTAGGTAGCAGCACGATCCCCGGTCGCTGTCGGCGGCGTACTTCAGGCGGGCGGCCACCAGCATGAGCGCTGACTCGCCGTCGGGAAAGGTGCCGACTACGCGAGTCCTGCGCCTTATCTCCCTGTTGAGCGCTCAATCGCGTTGTTCGTGCGGATGCGCCGCCAATGCTCTCGGGGTATCGCGCAGTACGCGAGGGTCTCGGCGTACCCGCCGCGCACGACCTTTGCGGCCGAGGCATCGCGTGACTCCATCGCGTGGATGGCCTTGAGCATGGCCGCGACCTGCGAACGCTTCGATTTGGGGACCTTGGCAAGGACGTTGCGGTAGAAATGCGCGGTGCAGCGCTGGTATTTGGCCCCGGGGAACACCTCGGCGATCGATCCGACCATGCCGGCGGCCTTATCGCCGGTGAACATGCGCACGCCGCGAAGGCCGCGCGACTTCAGCCACGACAGGAAGGCGCGCCAGCACTCCTTGGATTCCGTGAAGCCCTCGGCGCAGCCGACGACCTCGCGGTATCCGTCCTCGTTCACGCCGATCGTCACCATGACCGCCACGTTCTCGTAGGAGCCTCCCCAGCTGCGCTTCAGGTAGATGCCGTCGATGTAGACGTACGGGTATTCGCAGGTCAGCGGCCGGCACCGCCACTCGTCGACTGATTTGAACGCCTTGTCGTTGAGGTTGGAGACCGTGCCGGCGGTATGCGTTATATCGTTCTTGCTGTCTGGACGCGTTTGGCTTTCAGGGTGCGTAAAGTGCTTTACGTTACTAAGTTAGGAGCATGGCCCTGCTTGGTAGTAAATGCGCGCATGGCATTTATGGTCGCTGGCTTGCTGCTGTAAGGTCCGGCTGCATGCATTGAATGCACGGACCCTCGTCGGTCCTCAGCAGCTCGCCCGCCTAGAAGTCTAGTTTCGTTTTAGTGGCAGCTTCCGAAGCGGTCCGGTCCACTGTTAGGCCTCGGCCTTGCTTCCGATTTGAAGGCTATTTCATATCTTTTTTCTTGAAGGATGTCGACAGCATCATAAGGAGAACGTCATTTACCAGCCTGCCTCTAAAGTTACAAAGAGCAGTAAATGTCGATTTGCTTAGTAGCTCCATTTCCTCAGCGGCAATGCGGCCCTTTTCTGGGGGGCAGTGGACAATCAGGCCGCATCGCGTGCTCTTGTTTCTGATGACGTTTTGAAAGTCACTGTTATTCAAGTAGCCGTAAACGACAATGAGCAGGAGCGCATTCTTGGCTTTTGATAGCTGTTTGTTCGATATATGCAAGACATTCTTTTTCTTGATTAAGCCTGAGCTGGAGAGGTCTTCTTCGAGGTCGTGATAATCATCGCCGTCCGATATGATCATTATTTTCTTCCCATAAAGCGCGAGCCCGAATCGCCATGCCGCCTTGCCCAAGCGCGAAATTGCTCCCACGGCTAGGGCGACAAGTGATAATGCTCCTATGACAGCGAGAATGAACGAGAGAACGCTCCATGCGGAGTACGCGGCTGATACCGCGTTGCTGAAATTCATGCGCCTTCACCTACTCAACATTGATAAAAAACGGTTTGCTCCAGCGAACGCAAGCATCCCTGCGTATCATGAAGCACTGTACGTAGTGCTTACCTGTGTATGCCGTCTCTTCGCGCCTCGAGGTCTTTCCCACGTTGGGCTTCTCGAATCCGCCTCTGCGGCAGATATGCAGGGCCTCTTCGCCGGTGTTCGTGACCTGCCACTTTACAGACCCATTCTTCACCGGACCGCAGTTAACCTTGTATACCACCGTTGAGCCTTTTGGTATGGCGGGGCCGTCATTGAGCAATTCGAACGTTTCCCCGGAAGGCAACGTGACCGTTGCCGTAACGGTTGCATTCGGCTTGGGCGCCTGCATGGGATAGTCAAGCTTTTGCCTGTGGCTAACATTGAGCGCGATGTCTTGGCTAGGGGTCGTCGCAAGAGATGTAAAGCTGCTTGATCCGCTTCCTGCGGGGAAATTGTCACCGAGAATGCTCCTCCATATATCGTTTCCGGTGCCGTCCTCGGCTAAAAGTGTGAGGTGCTGGTTCAGCTTATCCACGAACTGAGTAAAGTCGGAATGCTGATACTTCGCTGTGAGATTGTTGCCGCTTATCGCGGGATCTTCAATAAAGGGAACGTGGCCTGAGCCAAGCTCGTCGACGTATGCGGTCGCGAGGTTTGCCATCGTTTGCATGACGCGCTCCTCGATGGTCAACCCCGTTTCCGGCAAGTTGTCTGCAATCATCTTCTCTAGGGTGATGCCCTTGGGAAATCTTGCCCATGATGGACAATTCTCCCTGCGCCACCATTTCATGATTTTCACCAGGGGCTTGTAGTTGCTGTCGAACTCCTGGTTGACTTCAGTGGACCAGCGGATATGCCTTTTGGGATTGGTTTGCTTCCAAGTCCCATCGCTGCAGGAGCCAATGTATAGAAGGCCTTCTTCGTCCTTGACAAGGGGTACCACATCCAAGTGGAAGTTTGCCATGTCGATGCCCACGGAATGCGTTTGGATTCTAGTGTTCTGATAGCAGCTGCGCTCTCGAATAGACCGCTCGAGCTTATGCAATACGGTGTATGGAGAATCGCTAGTTGAGCGGTTGGTTTCGACGATGATGTCGATATCGCAGCTATCCGAATCTTTTTTTGGACGAATGAAGGTCTGCTTGGCGTATGATCCCGAGAGGTAGGTGTCGACGTGGGTGCTGCGGTAGCTATCGCACGTTCTAAGATGCTCTCTGAGATTGCGTTGCAGGCTGCTCGCCTTGTCGATCGTGGACTTACTCGGATTGATATCCCTCAAGAATGATTCAAAGTCTGCGCTACTGGCCATATATCGCCCTTCCAAACAAATATTATAGTGTTTGAGATTATATCAGTATGGTCACAGTTAACAACATATAGGTGTTAAATAGAATTAAATACGCAACATATTGTATGACTGTATCTGTATCTTGCATTTTTTTTAATGCTCAGGCAAAAGGGGCTTCCTCATTATCAACTGCTCACCAAAACTTAGACGAAAAAGCTTCTTCAAGTTGGACTGGTCAAGGTTTCTTGGACGGAAAGATAAGCTCCTTCAGGCAACATCTCGCTCTAGGTCGCACGGGGCGTTATAGCCGATCGATGAGCGCATCCTCTGCCTGTTGCAGCAGGGCTCGATGTATTCGAGCACGTCTCCCTTCGCCTCCTCCCTCGTCTTGCGGCCCTTGCCGTTCACCAGCTCGCGCTCGGGCGTCTTGAAGAAGGATTCCGCGAGCGCGTTGTCCCATGGGTTGCCCGGCCGCGACATGGATTGGGCGATTCCATGGGACTCGAAGCGGCGCTGGAACGCCCGGGAAGCGTGCCGGGGACCCTGATCGTCGTGGAAGACGAGGCTGAAGCCGTCGGGCGTCTTCGCCCATCTCCTCGTATTCCTGCGCCCACAGCCTGAGCGTCGAGCCCTTGATTCCGAGCTCCCTCGCAAGGTCGACTGCCCTCATCTCGCCGCCGAGGACCACCCGCGCCGCCGCCATCTTGAACTGCTTATCGTAACGCTTCCTCTTCTGGGTCATGTAGAACACCTTTCACCCTTAACTTGGTGTCCATGAAACCTTACCCTCTCCAGACCATACGGATATGCAGCGCAGAGCAAAGAGCGAAGGCCATCGAGACGTTCGCAAGGTTTGGCTGCAGCGCGGCCGACACCATAGCGGAGCTCGGCTACCCCAACCGCGGCACGCTTCGCGGCTGGTGGAAGGAGTACCAGATCGGCGGTGATGAGTTCCTGGAAAGGAGGTATCGCAGGCCGAAGTATTCCGACGAGGAGAAGCAGAGCGCGGTCGATCACTACCTGGAGCACGGGAAAAGCCTTGCGCGCACAATAAGGGCCATGGGATACCCGAGCCGCGAGGTGCTTGGCAACTGGGTCGACGAGCGCACCCTGGTGATCTGCGCCGTGTGCGAGAAGGGGTGACGTGTGTGCTGCGGGGCGGAATCGTGTCGCTTTCGGCAATCGTGTTCTTGTCAATGCTGTGCATGTCATATCATCAAGCTTACCGTGGCGGTTTGGGGCGGTCTTTAACCGAGGGCGTTTGGATTGCTGGAGAAAGCGGAGGAGTGTGCAGTTTTGATGAGCAGGGAAATCGAAATCAGGAACAGAATCGCCAGGCTCGATCCCGCTGGCTTCCAGAACCTTGCCCAGGAATTGCTTTCGCAGCATCTTGGGTATGATAAGCCCGTACACAGGGGGTCCGCCGCCCGCTCGGCGGCAACGGCCCCGGGGACGCCGGACACAATCTGGCTTTTGCCCTACAACAAATTTGCCTATCTCGAATGCGGCCATTATCCGGAAAGAGCTGAAGCGAAGAAGAAAATCGAAGCGGATATCGAGAAGTGCCTAGAGACCGAAAGAATGGAGCTCGATTCTGGGCAGCTGGTCAAGATAATCATCGCATATTCATGTCGAAGGCTAGACAGTTCTGACCTCAGCTATCTAAGAGGCATTGACGATCGCGTCGAACTTGTGGGCACGGACGAAATGGCGAGTTTGTTAGCCCGACGGTACCCAAATCTTGCGAAAGAGCATCTGGGCATCGAGGTGGGTACTGGGCAAATTATGTCCCCGGATGAATTCGAATCCGCGGTCGAAAGAAACAGCTTCGCCTCAACTCTGAAGGTCGATTTGCTTGGAAGGGATAAAGAGATCAATGAGCTTCTCACTGCACTCGAAGAGAATCAATTCGTCTTGGTGCATGGGCGCCCTGGATGCGGGAAGACTAGGCTTTGCCTAGAGGCTCTACGCCGATTTGCAAATAGCAGTGGCGCGCATCCTCTTGTCATCCAATCGAACAAGTTGCCAATCTGGGACGATTTGGCAAATGATGTTCCCAAAGAGGATCCCTCGATAATTCTGCTCGACGACGCCAACGAACTTTCCGGTCTCGAAGGTTTTGCGAGCTTCGTGTCTAACAGAGGTAATATCAAGGTTCTTATGACCGTAAGAAATTATGCGTTCGAGCATGTGAAGATCTCCATTTCAAAGTTCTGTAGGCCTTACCTCTATAAGGTCAACCCGCTTGACGAGGAGATGGCCTTAAACGTGGTCGAGAACGGATTCGGCATCGCGAAAGGGAGAGCGTCTGCGGATATTGTCCGCCTGTCGAGGGGCAACATGCGGTTAGCCTGCGCGGCGGCCGAGGTCGCTAAGGAACGCGGGATCGAAGTATTCTCCACGATGCCGAGCCTCATAGAAGCTTGCTACGGAGAGAAGGCTTCCCTTCTGGGCGGCAGCGTCAAAATGGCGGCAACAATCGTCTCCGTTTTGGACTCGCACAGGGTGGAGGGAAACAAAGACCTGGATAAGCTGCTTGCCAAGGTGGGGATTTCTCATGACTGCTACATCGATGCTTGTACCACCCTGTGCCACGACGAGCTTGTGGATGCCTGCCAGGGTATGGTGGCGGTGGCACCGGGTGAACAGGTTTTGAGAGATTATTTGCTCTACCGGGCATTCATCGCCGAGAAAAGCTTGTCTCTTTCCGACGTCAACGAGTTGGAGTGCGGCAATGCTCGATGCCCCAGTATTGTCGCCATCCTTGTAAACAATTTCTACAGCGAAGAGCTTATCTCCTCCTTGAAATCGCAGCTGGACGACATTTGGGCGTTGGCAAACGAGGAGAAGCGATGGAAGATGGTAGGCGAATACCATTTCCTTCTCGGTGAGAAGGGCCTTGGACACATTCTTGGGGCAATTGAAGGCTGCGAGCCCGGAAACTACGATTACCTTACTTGTCGATTTGACAAGAACTCCAGATCCTATTTGCCGGAATCTCGGATTCTCGTATCGCTCACGCCCTTTTTTCATGCCCCTCGGTTCGGCGAGCCTGAAGAGCTCTTCTTTATGGCATTGAAGAAGAACATCCTGCCTCCACAGGAGGCGAAGAAAGCCCTCGCGACGACCATGTGCTTCAACGAGGACTCGTATTCGGACGAATTCCGATACGAGAATGAGGTCCTCGAACGCCTTGCGTATGAGTTTCGCAAAACAAAGGAGAATAGATACGGGGTTCTGTTTGCCTATTATGCTGAGGCTTTACTGGCGGCAACATACGACGGCCCGACAAGGATGGAGGGAAACAAGGTCACGTTCGTCCATGGAAACCACGTCTACACTGAGGCGATGATCGGCTTGCGGAAGCGAGTGATTGCCTGTCTCAAGGAACTCAGAGGCTGTTCGGAGCTGAGAAGTCTCTGCGATACGGTGATTACCGGTGTTCGGGGTATCGGCGGCGACGACGGGGCCGGTCGGTTGTGGAAAGAGACCCTGGAGGAGCTATATAAAGGATATGTTTCCCGAATTGACTCGATTGAGATTTGCAGCTTGCCTGGGTTTGTCCAATTGGAGAAAGAGCTCGTTTCCCAAGGTGTCATCGCCGAAGAAGGGCTTCCGTTCCTCGACGCGACGCCCGAGGAACGGATCGCAGTCCAGATTTACTTAGACGGCTCCTGCGGACACGATATTACGGAGGAATTGACCGAGGTTGTTCAAACAGCCAGCTCGGCAGAACTGGTGAAGGCGATCTCGATTGTGTGCTCTGCTGGCCGGCAGAGCTCAACTTACATTCCTTACCCAATCCTGAGGGACGTCATGATTCTTGGTGCTGATACTTTGACCGAATGCGCAGATTCGATCATCCTGTCAGATGTTCCCTTGTATGCGGTCCCGGACGATTTGCTTATTCGCTGGATTGACTTGCTCGGCATCGATCGGGTTCGCGGTCTTGCTCTGAAGCGAGAGAAGAATGAGATTCCCGAATGGCTTAGTTGGATTGACGAAGCGCGGTTTAAGGAGTTTGGAGTCACTCCCGAACTGGCAAGGGACATCGAGGAAGGAGCTGACGAGTACGGCGAAACCGTTTCGTATGAGGCAGCGATGGAGATCGACTCTGCTACGCCGGGCTTCTTCGCTAAGTACGCGGCCGGCGTCCTGCAGAAGCTGGAAAGGGGATCGCACGCCTTTTACAGACTTCTTCCCAGCAACATCAACAATGCCGAGCAGAGGGCGTTTGCCTCCAAACCGGAAATGCTGCTCCTCGCGGAAGAAATCTTGCTTAATCTCGTAAGCGGAACGAGTTCCTATTGGGATGAGGACCTTCTTCGTTTTATCGTTGCTAACGACGATCAATTTCCTGAGAGGGCAATGCCCGTGCTCATGGAGTTCGATGCTACTTATGCGATGGAACGTTTGGGCGAGGCGGCATGGGGGGAGGAGAACGGCGAGGCCGCAACCGATGGAGCATGGAAGGGAATAGCCGGGTTTAAGACGAGCGTGCCGAGTATGGTGAAGCCTTTCGCTTTGAAGCATTTTCTTAATTACGCTATTGAGCATTGCGGTGATGCTGTTGTGTCTTGGCTGGCGTCGCGTTCGATGCGCGATGGGAAGCTTGCCGACCATCTGCCAGACGTCGCAATGGAGTTACCCAAGAACCTGAAGGTCAAGTACATAGTCTTACTGTGCCAAGAAGGCCTTAGCTCGAAAGAGCTCGAAAAGGTCCCCGTAATCATGTCTTCTTTTGGCGCATCGTGGAGCGGGAGCGAAATCCCTCTTCTTCAAGGGAAGATTGACTTCATTGAAGAGGTGATTGAGAATTTGCCTGGAGTCGCCCTAATAAGGCACCGTATGGTCTTGGAAGACGCGATAGACTCGGTGAAGCGATGGGTGGAAGACGCAGAAGTCCGCGAGTTCCTTCACCCACTTTAGCTGTCGTGGCCCGCGCCCCGGGGAGGTTCTCGGGTACTTGCGGGGGGTATGGTGTCCTCTCGGCTATGCGAATGGGGATGCTGACGTTTTTTCATGCCAAAGCGTTCATGCCCTCTCTGGACTGGTCAAGGTTTCCTGGACGGAAACAATAAGCTTTTTCAGGCAACATCTCGCTCTAGGTCGCACGGGGCGCTATAGCCGATCGATGAGTGCGTCCTCTGCCTGTTGTAACAGGGCTCGATGTATTTGAGCACGTCCTGCTCGCCTCCTTCCTCGTCTTGTAGCCCTTGCCGTTCACCAGCTCGCGCTTGAGCGTCTTGAAGAAGGATTCCGCGAGCGCGTTGTCCCATGGGTTGCCCGGCCGCGACATGGATTGGGCGATTCCATGGGACTCGAGGCAGCGCTGGAGCGCCGATCATGTCGGGAAAGGTGGCGTAAGCGAAGCGGATCGGGACGGCTTTGAAGGGAAACGGCCTTCGCCCTAGAATCTGGAATTGCGACATAACGGATTCTCGGAAAGGACGAAGACCGCAATGGGGAGTCCAGCGGAAAGCGTGCGGGAGCGGCCGGCGATGCCGAGGCTCGAGGACGGGTCGGTGAGCCTGAGGGAGCTCGTGAGGCGCATCGCCGAGGACGCCGTGAACGCGATCATGGACGCCGAGGCCGACCAGCTGTGCGCGGGAGGCGCCAACAGCCGCAACGGCTACCGCGAGCGCAACCTGGTCACCTGCGTCGGCTAGCATGACGATCGGGGCGTCGATGCGTCTCTCGGAGAGGATCGGGGCGACTGCTCTTTAGCCGTGCCTTTCGAGAGCGGCGAGACGCTTAGCGCGAATGCCCATCTGAATGAAACTGCAAAAGCAGCGGATGTTCAAGTTATATGCTCCGGGCTGTATGCGAACATGGCAAATCGCCGGGTTGGACCGTGGGTTCTTCAAAACCGTTCTTCTTCCCGTGACAAGCAATGACGACAGATCTGCTTGTGAGAAAGAGGCCGTTGACGGTATCGCTTCCGTGAAGCCTCTGGCTGCGATTTCGATTCGTTGCCCGATGATTGTCGCAAACGCTTTCGGTCCGGAGGTTTGCGATGTCTGCCAACGGTGACGCCGCCAGGCGCGACATGTGGGCCGGGCGCATAGAGCGCTGCCCGGCATCGGGCATGGGCATCGGCGAGCGGCGCCCGCTGCGCAAGGTGAGCAAGTCGAGTCCGTACAGGTGGCTTGCCGTTCTCCATGAGCGCTTTCGTGCGATGGTTTGCGGTGCATTCGGTGCAAGCATTCGTTTGGCTATATGCGCATATTGAGCCGAT
>OLPY01002409.1_pt1 | contig 11358 bp, 3 predicted proteins | sample 1672481 | NCBI WGS metagenome assembly OLPY01 (sample SAMEA3136691, study PRJEB25190) | human gut metagenome | biome: human gut; feature: human-associated habitat; material: faeces | place: Austria | collected 2013 | reverse complement strand
AGAAACGAGAAAACCCAGTAAAATCAATGGGTTGCGGCATTTAGCAAATGCCTATACATTTTAAAAAGAAGGAGAGAAGTTTATGAAAAAGAGAATGTTCCATAAGGGAATGGCTGCGGTTCTCGCGGTATCGCTGACAACCGGCGGGGCTCTTCCGTTTATGGCTCAGACGGTTCATGCGGAAGACACTGCGGCAGAGCAGGGGCAGACGCCTGAGAAAAAGAGCGGTACTGTAACTCTTGAGAAGAAGAACGATGGTACGTATGTCTTCGGAAACGAATATCTGAAAAGAACGTTTGCCGTAAGCGCAGACAAAGTATTGTCAACAAAAGAGATTACAAACTATCGTACCGGAACGACTCCGACTGTGTTCACACCGCAGGCGGGCAGTGAAGAGTTTATAATCAACACGCTTGACAATAATTCCGAAGGGGAAGACAGCGGATTCGTAGCGCCTAAGAAAAAGTTGGAGACGACAGGTTGGAAGGCAACGGCGGACAGCGTTGCAGAGAATGAAGCGCCGAATGGCGGAGCAGACAAGATGTTCGACGGTGATAATAATACATATTATCATTCTAAATATGGGGATGGCGTGGATGCAGCGGTGAAAGAGTATCCGCATAATATTTATGTCGATTTTGGTTCGCAGAAGTCGTTCCAGTCTCTTCGCTATCAGCAGAGAGTGGATCAAAATGGAACTCCCACAGTGAGCGGGCATGTGAAAGGTTATAAGATTTATACCGGGGATAGCATCGATGCTCTGAAAACAACAGACGGTGCAAAACTGGTTGGTCAAGGTTCTTTTGAAAATAAAAAAGAAACATATGTGAACTTGGACGAAAAAGTGACAGCGCAGTATGTTCGTATTGAGTTTGTTGATTGTTATGAACCGTCAGCTGCAAATGTAAGCAAAGACGTAGCCTGCTGTTCGGAATTTGACTTTTTTGAAGATACAGCGACGTTCCCTGTAGTGGATAACGCGACACAGCTTAAGACGAGCGAAATGAAAGTGCAGGGCGAACCTCAACTGACAGAAAAGGACGGAGTGAAAACGCTGACGTTTACGTTTGAGCCGAAGAGAGTAAGAGGTGTAGATTACACGATCAAAGAAGTGATCACGATGAAAGACGGAGATTCTTTCATGAGAAAACACCTCGATATTTCTGTTGGGGAAGGGCAGGCAGAAAAAGCGAAGATCGATTATATCGATCTGGAAAATATGAACATCGCACAGACTGATCTGAAACAGAATGAATACTGGACGATCAGTGACACTATGGCGGACAATCCTGACATGGGCGGAATGAAAGGCGATTATCTGGAGCTTGGACAGCCGTACTATGTAGGTGCGATGTACTGGGGATGTGAGTTCCCGGAGACAGAGAACAAAATTAAAGGTTCTAATTCCTTTATCCGTTACTACTATGGAAAATCATTGAAATCCGATGATAAGTTTGAGTATAACGAAGGAAACGAAAACGGAAAGATGACGACGTGGGACGCTGTCGTAGGAGCTGCCCGAAGCAGAGATTACAGCGTGACACAGAGCGATTTCTATGAATATATCGAGACGATCGCAATAGATACGGAGTTCCGTCAGCAGTACAACTCATGGTACGACAACATGAAGGAGATCACGGACGAGATTATTCAGAAGAGTTTCTTCGAGATTGAGAAAGGATTCACACAGTACGGGATAGCTCCTCTTGATTCTTATGTTGTAGACGATGGATGGACGAATTACAGCTCCTTCTGGGATTTTAATAATAAGTTTCCGAATGAGCTTTACAACTCCAGTCTGCAGGTGAATCAGCTTGCGTCCAACTTCGGACTGTGGCTTGGACCAAGAGGCGGATATGGAACAGAAAGAACGATTGCGAATTGGATTGCAAGTAATGGTTTGGGTTCTGTAAATAATCAATCGGGTGGAGATATTAATATTTCTGATGCGAGATATCTGACGAAATTGAATAAAGATGTTTTCTGCGAGTATCAGGATAAGTTTGATATCAACTACTGGAAACTGGATGGAATGCTCTTAAATCCATCGACAGAGCAGTCCGAATATTATGTGACAGGTAATCCGCTTTATACGATTTCAGAGACATACGAGAGATGGACGGATATTTTTGAAGATATGCGTGACAACAGAGCGGGAAAAGACCTTTGGCTTAATATGACTTCTTACACAAACCCGAGTCCGTGGCACGTTCAGTGGGTGAACAGCGTATGGATGCAGAATACGGGAGATACAGGTTATACGGATAGCTTTAATGCAACGGATGAAGAAGCGATGCTTACATACCGTGACAACGCTTATTATAACTTCTTAAATGAAAGAGAGTGGCAGCTTCCGAACAAATATTTTTATAACCATGACCCGGTTTACGGATTGACTGCAAACGATGCTTATCATAGACCGGATATCAAATATACAGATGATGAGATGAGAAATCACCTGTATATGCTCGGAACGAGAGGAACGGCATTCTGGGAGTATTATTATAGTTACTCCATGTTTGATGACAATAAATGGCAGATCAACGCGGAAGCGGCAAAATGGATCGAAGACAATTTCGACATTCTTCAGAAATCACAGATGTTCGGCGGAAAACCGAATGACGGAAATGTTTACGGATATTCCTGCTGGAACGGAAAAGAGGGAATTCTCTCGATCAGAAATCCGAAGAATGAAGCACAAAGTTATAAAGTAACTTATGACAGACTGATCGGCGTCGGAGAAGATCTCGGAACTGTTTACGGAAAGGTTGTCGTAGGAGATCAGAGACACCAGACAGATGAACCGCTTACATATGGCAAGGAAGTGACATACACGCTTAATCCGAAGGAAGTTTTGATCCTGCAGTTTGGTGAGAAAGATGAAACTCCTGCGAAAATCCTTTCTGTAGAAGGAAACGGAAAAGAAGCAGAAGTTGAATTTGACGAGACGATCCGTACGCCGGAAGCGGGAATGTTTAAGGTAGACGGATACGAAGTGACAAAGGCAGAATTGAAAGCCGACAGACGTACAGTGAAACTGACTTTGGATAAGGAACTGAAAGATGCCCGGACAGTGAGCGTAAGTGTAGACGGCGTGAAAGATACTGTCGGAAATACTTCAAAAGTAAGCGCGCAGAATGATGCGTTTAAAGACGGCATCATAACAGGAGTGATCAGCGATGATCTGAAAGACGGAGCTGTATCGACAAAAGCGAAATACTCTGTCGACGGACACGGCGGATTTACTGTAACAGGTAAGATCAAGACAGATTCAAAAGACGTGGTACTTGCAGAGCAGAAAGGCGCTTATAAAGTCGGCATTGACGGCGAAGGATATCTGACGTTTGAGTTTAACAATATGAAGATCACATCGAAATATGATCAGAAGACGGTTGATAAAGCAAACGACAGCTACACAAGCGAGACGAAAGGAATTGCGGCTGACGGTAAAGAGCATCAATTCTCTGCTGTAAAAGAAATTAACGGAATGATCAAACTTTACCTTGACGGAAAAGTGGTTGCTTCAACATACAGCGAAGATAAAGCAAATCCGGAGATCGCAAAAGGCGAAACGATATTTGCGCAGGGTCTGACAAAAGACGAAGTTTCTTATATTACAGTTCTCGACAGATCGCTTGCATATGATGAAGTGAAAGATCTGATCGATACAGAAGATAATGTTGTTCTTGCAAAGAACAATCCGAAAGTAAAAGTTACCGCTTATGATGTGACTGACAAAGCGGCAGTGGCAGAGAAACCGGACAGACCGTTTAATATGGTAAACGACGGCGTGAAGAGTACGGCGAATTATCTGGAGCTGACAGATACGAGCGACAGCCAGAACCATTCCCGTTACGTGCAGTTCGATCTCGGAGACGAGTATGATCTGATGAAGATCCATATGACAAGATACTGGGATGGTTCAAGAAAATACGGACCGACAGTGATCCAGTTAAGTACAGACGAGAACTTTGCGGCAGACAAAACGACAACGGTATATAACTCCGATAAAGACAATGTACATAAACAGGGCGCGGGCAAAGATGAGTTTTATGTCGAGACGGCAGCAGGCAAAGAGATGTGGAACGCAGAAAACAGTGAACCTGTAACAGCTCGCTACATCCGTGTCTATGTAAACGGAAGAGAAAATAATCAGGGTACGTCTGATCATATCGTCGAGTTCGAGGCTTACGGTGCGAAAGACGGCGGAGCGATCATCCGTCCGGACAGACCGGAAGAGCCGGAGAAACCGGTACTTACAGGCGTGACAGCGTCAGTTGAAAAGGCAGAACTGAAAGTCGGCGAGACAACAAAGGCAACAGCAACGATCATGCCGGAAGGTGCAGAAGGCGTAGAGCTTGCATGGACTTCTTCCGATGACAAGATTGCGACAGTAGATAAGGACGGAAACGTTAAGGCGGTTGCAGAAGGAAAAGCAACGCTGACTGTGACAGCGACACAGGGAAGCGGAGACAGCGCGGTAACAAAAACAGCTACTGTGGATGTAACGGTAATAAAAGACGGCGGAACAGATCCGGAACCGGAGAAACCGGTACTTACAGGCGTGAAAGCGTCAGTTGAAAAGGCAGAACTGAAAGTCGGCGAGACAACAAAGGCAACAGCAACGATCATGCCGGAAGGTGCAGAAGGCGTAGAGCTTGCATGGACTTCTTCCGATGACAAGATTGCGACAGTAGATAAGGACGGAAACGTTAAGGCGGTTGCAGAAGGAAAAGCAACGCTGACTGTGACAGCGACACAGGGAAGCGGAGACAGCGCGGTAACAAAAACAGCTACTGTGGATGTAACGGTAATAAAAGACGGCGGAACAGATCCGGAACCGGAGAAACCGGTGGTACTTACAGGCGTGAAAGCGTCAGTTAAGAAAGCAGATCTGAAAGTCGGCGAGACAACAAAGGCAACAGCGAAGATCACACCGGAAAAGGCAGAAAATGTAACATTTGCATGGGCTTCTTCCGATAAAAAAGTTGCAACGGTAGATGCTGACGGCAATGTAAAGGCAGTCGGCAAAGGAACAGCGAAGCTGACAGTGACAGCGACACAGGGAAGCGGAGCGGATGCAGTGAAAGTAACTGACACTGTGAAAGTAACGGTTACAAAAGACGGCGGTCAGACACCGCAGGAGGATGGAAAGACACCTCCGAAGACAGGAGACGAAACAGCGCCGTTCTTCCCGTTTGTACTTGCACTTGCGGCAGGCGCAGTGGTCATGATCACGAGAAAAAAGAACGGATAAACAAAGATACGCAGAAAAGATCAAAATAAAAAATTGATACTTAAAAAGGATTGTCGTGTGAGCGGCGATCCTTTTCTGCATTATCGGATATTCCGGTTTCTGATCGCGCAGAACCTTCAGGGAGGACGTCTGCGCCGCAGCAGGCAAGTTTACAGCTTTACGGCGTGTGGAAAGGAAACGTATATAAAAATGTTAGAATGGAAAAAACGGTTCGCTTTGTGATAAAATGATAGAAGAAAACAACTTCGGATCATTGAAATGGGAAAACGCAGAAGGAATATAATGAAAAGTATTATGAGGAAATGCTGTCGGTCGTTCGGGAATACAAGGATTACAGCGTGCTTGGGCATATGGATCTGATCGCCCGTTATGATGAAAAGGGCGTCTATCCGTTTGAAAAGATCAAACCGATCGTCGAAGAGATTTTGCAAGTTGTCATAGCGGATGGGAAAGGTCTGGAAGTGAATACATCGTCATATCGGTACGGCCTTTCTGACACGACGCCTTCTGTGGAAATTTTAAAACGGTACAGAGAGCTTGGCGGAAAGATCGTCACAATAGGGAGCGACAGTCATAAACCGGAACACTTGGGCGCTTATATAGAAGAAACGAAGGAAATGCTGAGAAAAGCAGGTTATACGCAGTTTTGTACTTATGAAAGAATGTCTCCGGTTTTTCATGATCTATAACAACGTTTTTGCTATATAAACTGCAAAGAAAGCGGAGAGAAAAGAGATAATTGTGCAGTATAAACAAAATAAAGAAAATAGAATAAACATATTGCACAAAAGAAGTCCGGGCAATAGGCGAAAACTATCATAAATTACAAATCGGTTGCTAAAAAGTGCAAATAACTGAAATGTAAAGTGCGATATCATAAGAAAATAGGAATAGTGGGCAACTATAGTAACTAGAAAAAGAGGGAAATGTATGAGAAAGAGAATGAAAACAGTAAGAGGCTTGTGGGCAGGTCTGCTTGCGGCGGCAGTTGTACTTACATCGGCTGCACCGTCGGAGTTGACCGTACAGGCAGAGGAAGCTGACGCAGTGCAGACTGCAGAAGTTTCAGGGGTGGAATATCAGATCTACCCGACTCCCCATGAGATGACTTATCAGGATGGGGGATTCGACATCGGAGAAGTGAATATTGTTTACGAAAACGGTGTTGATGATGTGACAAAGAATCGAATGACAGAAGTTCTTTCGATCAAAGGCAAGAGTGAGAGCGCTGCTGTTACCAATGCAAAAGTTGACGGCAAGACGAATATCCTTGCAGGTATCTACGGCTCCGACGGATATGTAGATAAATATGTGAAGGAGCATTACACAGTAGATAAATCTTTGTTTGACCATCACGGTTCCTATTTCCTCGCATCTAATAAGGGTGAGATCGTAATCCTCGGATTAGATACAGATGCGGTATTTTACGGCATCACATCTTTGAAGCATATCTTCAATCAGATGGACGGAACTACGATCCGCAACTTTGAGATGAGAGATTATGCAGATGTAAATATCCGTGGATTTATCGAAGGATATTACGGACTTCCGTGGTCGAATGAGGACAGAATGTCTCTTATGAGATTCGGCGGAGATTATAAGATGACGTCTTATATCTTTGCTCCGAAAGACGATGAGTATCACAAAGGAAAATGGCGTGATTTATATCCGGAAGAAGAACTGGCAAAGATCAAGGAAATGGTAAAAGTCGGAAACGATTCTAAGTGCCGTTTCGTTTGGACAGCCCACCCGTTTATGGGAGGATTTAATCAGGCGCAGGCAGATCAGGAGATTCAGGCGCTTCTGCGCAAATTTGATCAGTTGTACGATGCAGGCGTGCGTCAGTTCGGAGTACTCGGCGACGACGTCGGAAGCCTTCCGAGAACGATCGTGATCAACATGATGACAAAAGTATCCGAGTGGGCAAAAAAGAAAGGCGATGTATATGACACAGTATTCTGTCCGGCAGGATATAACCATTCATGGCAGTCAGGCGGTACAGGCGGCAATTATGCAGAGCTGAACGAGTATGACAAAGGATTCCCGGAAGATATCAAGATCTTCTGGACAGGAGAAGCAGTATGTAAACCGATCGAGCAGGTAACGCTTGATCACTTCAGAACTCATAGAACGACAGACGGTCAGAAACGTCGTGCCCCGCTATTCTGGCTCAACTGGCCTGTAAACGACATTAATCACGGACGTCTTATGATGGGTAAAGGTGTGCAGCTTAAAACAGATGTAAATCCGGAAGATCTTGCGGGAGCGGTGACAAACCCGATGCAGGAATCAGAAGTATCGAAACCGGCGATCTTCGCAGTTGCGGATTATAGCTGGAATATCGCAGGATTTAATATGGATAAGAGCTGGGCGGATTCATTTGCGTATATTGATGAAAATGCATCTGAAGAGCTTCATACACTTGCGAAACATATGTCTAACCCGGAACCGAACGGACATGGACTTGTATTGCCGGAGTCAGAAGAAATTCAGGGTCTGATCAATACTTATAAAACACAGCTTGCAGCAGGAAACGTAGAAGAAGCAACAACAACGCAGCTTGTGGCAGAGATGACAACAATCATTGAAGCTTGCGACGGTTTCCATGCAAAGAGCAAAAACGAGGCAATGAAAGCGGAAATCCTTCCGTTTACAAACTCTTTGAAAGATCTCTGTACGGCAATCCGTTCTTTTGCACAGGCACAGGATGCAATGCAGAAAAATGATATGCAGAGCGCGTTTGATCTGTATATGGCAGGTTCGGGAAGTTATGCGACCTCCCAGACATATACAAAAGAGATGTACAATGCGTCTCCGGCAGTTGTAACTCCGGGATCGACCCATTTGATCCCTCTGGCAAAAACATTGGAAGCGGCATTGTCAGATCCGATGAACGATTATGTGGCAGGCGATGTTGAAAGACCGTTGAAAATTACGGCAGAGGCAAGCTTTCAGACATGGCAGAGCGGAAAACCGGCAGATATTATTGACGGCAACAGCGGTACGTATGCATGGTACAACGGAGCAGAAGGTGTCGGACAGTATTATCAGGTGAACTTCAGCAAACCGACGACTATTTACGGCGTACATATCGAAAACGGCGCAGGAAAAGAGAAACCGGACGATACATTCGGATACGCAAAACTGAAATATCAGGCAGAAGGTTCTGATGAGTGGAAAGAATTAGAAAACGGAAAAGAATACGGACCATATGCTGCGAAAGTTGATGTGGCAGGACTTGAAATCGAGAACGTTACGGCAGTTCGTTATGAGTGCTCGAGAGTGGGAGGATCTGGTAAATGGCCTTCTATGCGTGAGTTTAAAGTAGACTTGCAGCCCGGAGCGGCAGATACGTTTACAAAAGAAGTGATCCGTACAACAGAAGGTTGGACTGTTTACAATAATGGAAACGAAAATAATGCAATCGACGGTGATGAAGGCACAAGCGTACATTACAATGTAAGACAGGGAGATCCTACAAACGGTGACTCTATGATCGCAGGTGATTATTTCGGAGTGAAGCTGTCCGAGAAGATCACACTTGGAAAGATCAAGATTGTCCAGGGTAATAATGATACACATGCAGATTATATGCAGAACTGTGATCTGGAGTGGTCGGTTGACGGTCAGAAATGGACAAAGATTGCAACATTTGAAAACAAACGCACGATAGAGATCGATGTATCTGACAAAGATATTCAGGCACAGTATGTTCGTATCAAGAATAATGCGACACAGAAAAACTGGTTTGCGATCAGAGAATTTGACGTTGACTCTAAAGTATGGTTTAACTCGAAAGTTTACACAAACGTAGACGCTTACAAAGAATACAGAGCAAATCTGTTGGATGAAAGCGCTGAAATCGAAGCTAAGAATGATATTACTTTAAAGAAAGATCAGTATATCGGCTTAAAATTAGACCGCATTCATGAGATTAAAGATATTCAGAAGAATCTTGAAAATGCAGACAAGCTTACCCTTGAAACATCTCTCAATGCATATGAGTGGACAACATATGATGCAAAGAAACCGGGAGATGCAAGATATATCAGACTGATCAACAAGACGAATGATGATGTGAAATTCAATTTGAAACAATTCGTTGTAAATACGGTAGAGTTCAAAGAAAAATCACTGCATTCAAAAAGCGGAAATTATACGATCACAGATCCTGAGAAAGCGTTCGACGGAAACAGAGCAACAGAGGCTGTTTATCAGACATCACAGAACGAAGGCGTTTGGTTCGTATACGATCTCGGACAGACAATCCACTTCGATAAGTTCAAAGCTGTCTGCGAGGATAGCGAGCATGACTATATCAGACATGGTAAATTCTCTGTATCTACAGACGGAGAGACATGGGAAGAAATCATGACTCTCGGTTCACAGGATGGACCAAATAACGGAGAAGCGAATGATACTGATGAGATCGGAGCGGTGCTTCCGAATCATGAAACTTCTTATAATACAAAAGAAGCAACAAACATTAACAAAGATGCACGTTACCTGAAATTCGAGGTAACAAGAACAAAAGTCGGTTCTGACAAGTGGGTTCGCTTCAGCGAGCTTGAGATCAATGACGGAGCGTATGTTCCGAGTGAAAACGATCCGACATATGAAAGCTCATGTCTCGATACACAAAACGGAAAATTCTCTTATATGTCAGATATGAATCTTGCGACATCATTTGTTCCGGCAGAAAAGAGCGGAAACCTTGTTTATCATGTATCAGAGAAGAATGACCGCAATAAGATTAAGATTGTTCAGAGAGCAGATTCGATTTCAAATGCAACTGTAAGTGTGAGAACATTAGCAGAAGCAGATACATGGAAACCTGTCGGAACACTGGGCAAGACAGTGAATGAGTTTGTTCTTTCGAATGAGACAGTGCTTCTTGATGTGAAAATTGAGTGGTCAGATGCTAAGGTCGGCATTATAGAGATGTTCCTTTCAAAAACAGATGCTCCGACACCGGAAGAGAAAGTTTGGACAGTGACACTTGACGGAAAAGAAGTAAAAGTAAAAGACGGAGAAAAACTGACAAAACCGGCAGACCCGACAAAAGAAGGATATAAATTCCTCGGATGGTTTGTAGGAGATAAGGAGTTTAACTTCGATACACCGATCACAGAAGAACTGAACGGTATTAAGATCGAAGCTCGTTTTGAGAAAATCGACGAACCGACACCGGAAGAGAAATTTTGGACAGTGACGCTTGACGGAAACGAAGTGAAAGTAAAAGACGGAGAAAAACTGACAAAACCGGCAGATCCGACAAAAGAGGGATACAAATTCCTCGGATGGTTTGTAGGAGATAAAGAGTTTAACTTCGATACACCGATCACAGAAGAACTGAACGGTATTAAGATCGAAGCTCGTTTTGAGAAGATCGACACACCGACACCGGGTGAGAAAGAATGGACAGTGACACTTAACGGAAAAGAAGTCAAAGTAAAAGACGGAGAAAAACTGACAAAACCGGCAGACCCGACAAAAGAGGGATACAAATTCCTCGGATGGTTTGTGGGAGATAAGAAGTTTGACTTCGATACACCAATCACAAAAGAACTGAACGGTATTAAGATTGAGGCTCGTTTTGAGAAAATAAAAGATGAGCCACAGCAGCCGAACAAAGGCGGAGCAGTTCAGACAGGTGATACAACAAACATAGCGCTGTGGATTGCATGTCTTGGTATAGCAGGCGCTGCAGTTGCTGTAACTCTTAGATCACGCAGAAAACGTTCTTAATGAAACGGTTGTTTTGATTGACGAACGGTGATCAGTTATAAAAAGTAAAATACAGATTTTTCTGCCGGCGGGATTTATCCTGCCGGCAGTTTTGCAGTGTAGATTAAAGATAAAACAATAGAATATGGAACGTAAGAAATGTTTTCAAAAAAGCTATAAAAAATGAGCTTTAAAAAATCGTAAAAAACTGTAAAAAATTTTAGTAAAAAAAATTGACAGAATAAGAAAAAAAGACTTGCAATTATAAAAGTTATATGATAATATTAAAAACGGTTCTGCTACAGAACTAGAAAACAATGGCCCCGTGGTCAAGCGGTTAAGACATCGCCCTTTCACGGCGGTAACACGGGTTC
>OLPY01002405.1_pt1 | contig 11392 bp, 6 predicted proteins | sample 1672481 | NCBI WGS metagenome assembly OLPY01 (sample SAMEA3136691, study PRJEB25190) | human gut metagenome | biome: human gut; feature: human-associated habitat; material: faeces | place: Austria | collected 2013 | reverse complement strand
GCAAAAGCGTAAGATGTTTGGATTGTCGTATGTTACCACTTTGGGTAATGACGTAGATGGAAACGATTACGGATACAAGTTACATATCGTGTATGGATGTATGGCTACACCATCAGAGAAAAACTATGCAACAATCAATGATTCACCTGAAGCGATTACTATGAGTTGGGAAATTTCTACTACACCAGTAGATATTCCAGGAGTGGATGAAGATGGTAATCCATTTAAACCAACCGCAATCATGACATTTGACAGCACGAAGACCGATCCAAAGATAATGAAAGCAATTGAAGATATTCTTTACGGTACAGCTGATACCGAAGCAAGACTTCCATTGCCGGAGGAAATTATTGGAATTCTTAAACCAAGTGATACATCAATTGTAGGCTAAAAACATATTTAAAGGGACGGACTATTAACCGTCCCTTATTTTTTTTATTTGAAAGGAGAACAATATTATGATTAAAAAAACTATAACTTATATGGATTATAACGGAGTAAGCAGAACCGAAGATTTCTGGTTTAACCTCAGCACGGCAGAGCTTATGAAAATGGAATTAGGTACAAGGGGCGGCTTCTCAGAAATGATGACTAGAATCGTTCAAGCAAATGATGTGCCGACGATGATGAAAGTATTTGATGATTTTATCAGAAAATCATACGGACAAAAGAGCCCGGATGGAAAAAGATTTATCAAGTCAGAGGCTATAACCGAAGAATTTTGCCAAACAGAAGCATACTCGAATCTATTCATGGAATTCATTACAGATACTGATAAAGCTATCGAATTCATGAACGGTATCGTTCCGACAGAAATCAGTAAAAAAGCGAATCTGGTTAACCAAAAGTCATTGATGGGCGGAACAAATACTAATAATTAAGAAAATAAACGGGAGGAATAAGAATGCTTCAAATAATTATACCTGCTGAAGAACGATGGGATGAAGAACACGAAGAATTTATTGTGTCTAAAAAAGAGCAAAAATTGATGTTGGAGCATTCTTTAGTGTCCCTTTCAAAATGGGAATCTAAGTGCCTTTTCTATCAAAAAAGGAAAAGACATACGAGGAAACTTTAGATTATATAAAATGCATGACAATTACACAGAATATAAGTGACGATGTGTACAAGCGCTTAACATCTGAAAATTTGATGCAAATACGTTCATATATGGAGTCGCCGATGACGGCAACATCTATACATGATGAACCCGCTCCAAAGAATAGATCAGAAATTCTTACGAGTGAGGTTATTTATAATATGATGATTGCTTTTAATATCCCGTTCGAATGTCAAAAATGGCATTTAAATAGATTATTTACTCTTATAAAAGTATGCGAGTTAAAAAATCGTAAGCCTAAGAAAAAAAGCCTGCGAGATATCATGCAACAAAATACTGCGATAAACGAAATGCGTAAGAAAAAATATAATACGAGGGGGTAAGTAATATGGAAATTATAAGCTTTAGACACAAAGGTGATTTTTCTAAATTAAGCCAATATTTAGAAAAAGTAAAATCCGTTATAAGAATGGATATTTTCAATAAATACGGTAAAAAGGGTGTTGATGCATTGTCGGCGGCAACTCCTGTGGATTCGGGTAAAACAGCATCATCTTGGTATTACAAAATAGAAAAAAGTGCAGGGGCTACCGTAATAAGTTTTCACAATTCGAACATAAACAAAGGTGTTCCAATTGCTTTACTGATACAGTATGGTCACGGTACAAGAAACGGAGGATATGTTCAAGGTCGTGATTATATAAATCCCGCACTCAGACCAATCTTTGACCAATTAGCAGATTCTGCATGGAAGGAGGTAACTAATATATGAGTACCGAAATCGATAGCAGAATTGTTGAAATGCGATTTGATAACAAGCATTTCGAAGAAAATGTAGCAACAAGTATGTCTACATTAGATAGGCTTAAAGAAAAATTAAAAATGAAAGATGCGGCAACCGGATTGGAGAACATAAGTTCGGCTGCAAAAAAAGTTGATCTATCCGGATTAGACAGTGCGATTGATAGTGTTAAAATTAAATTTTCATCAATGCAAGTTATAGCGGCAACTGCATTATCTAATTTAACAACATCTGCGATAAATGCCGGAAAAAAGATGACTTCGGCATTAGTTGACCCTTTGATTGAAGGGGGCAAAAAGAGAGCACTCAACATTGAACAGGCGAAATTTCAATTAGAAGGTTTGGGTGTTGCGTGGAATACTATCAAAGATGACATTAATTATGGCGTAAAAAATACGGCATATGGCTTGGATGCAGCAGCTAAAGTTGCATCGCAATTAGTAGCTTCAAATGTGCAGGTTGGCGATTCAATGAGAACTGCGCTAAGAGCAGTATCTGGTGTCGCAGCAATGACGAATAGTGAGTATGAAGATATAGGTAGAGTATTCACTACCGTTGCTGGTAATGGTCGTTTAATGGGAGACCAATTACAACAACTTTCATCTAGAGGAATAAATGCTGCGGCAACACTGGCTAATTATCTCGGTAAAACCGAAGGTGAAATTCGAGATATGACTTCTAAGGGTAAAATAGATTTTGCTACATTTGCGGCTGCAATGGATGATGCTTTTGGAGAACATGCAAAAGAAGCTAATGCCACATTTACAGGTTCCATGTCTAATATGAGGGCAGCATTATCTCGTATAGGAGCGGATATTGCTACACCAGCATTCCAAGATTTACGAGATATATTTAATACTTTAACGCCTATCATAGACAAAGTTCATACGGCATTAGGACCACTTATTTCGGATATAGAAAAAGGAATGCGTCTAGCTACTGATTTTGTAATCAATAAGCTTAATGGTTTTTCAGATAGCTTTTTGACTTCCAATTGGGATAGACTTAAAGCTAAAATATCGGATACCGGAGTGGCGTTTGATGATTTTCAAAATGCTTTAATTGAAAATGCCAAATCTCATAAAATAGCCATAGATGATATGATTCAAAAAGAAGGCTCGTTTGAAAATACTTTAAAAAGCGGATGGTTAACACCTGATTTAATAGCAGAAACACTAAAAAATTTTACAAATGGTATTTCTGAAACAACCAGTGAAGTGGTTAACTTTGAAGAGGTTGTTAACCGAGTTATCAATGGTGATTTTGGAAATGGAGTCGAAAGAATTAATAGACTGACAGAAGCAGGTTATGATTATGCGACAGTACAAGGCTTAGTTAACGACGTATTAAACTTTGAAAAAGTTGTCGATGCACAACAAAAATTTACGGATGGCGTATCGGAAGCAACGGGAGAAGTTGTTAATCTGAAAGACGTTGTGGATCAAGTTATAAATGGAGATTTCGGAAACGGAATAGTAAGAGTGAACAAACTAACCGAAGCGGGTTATGACTATGCAACTGTACAGGGCTTGGTTAATGACGTATTGTGGGGTAATGCTGTAAACTTCGAGAAAATGTCCGATGCCCAGTTGGAAAGCTTAGGTTATACAGAGGAACAGATAAAACTGCTTCATCAGTTAGGCGAAGAAGCCGAACGGACAGGTACTCCGTTAAACGAATTAATACTCAATCTTAATCGACCAACAGGAATATCTTTATTGATTGATTCGATTAGAAATGCAGTTCAAGGTATTACTAAAATAATAAACACTGTAAAGGCCGCATGGAATGATGTGTTTGCTAGCAACAATACAAATTTGCTATACCTGATGGTAAACGCAATACATAGTTTTTCTGAAAAACTTATAATGAGTGATGAAAATGCTAATAATTTAAGGCGAACTTTAAGGGGTTTATTTTCTGCACTCGATATTATTAAAAATATTGTGACTGGCGGATTAAAAACTGCATTTGATATAATAAATGCTATTTTGGCAGGCTTTGATTTAAATATTTTAGCTGTTACAGCCAAGATTGGAGATGCTATTACTAATTTTAGAGCATGGTATAAAGAACATAATTTATTAGCAACAGCATTAAAGAAATTAACTTCAATTATAAAAAATGCAATACAATTCGTTAAAGAATTTGTAAGTAAATTTAAAGAAATACCACAAATTCAATCGATAATCGAAAAAGTTAAAGATATAGCGGTTAAAGCTCTTGAGAAAATCGGTGAAATGTCCGAAAAAGGGCAAGAAAAAATACTGTCATTTATCGATAAACTAAAATCTTTGAACTCAATAAGTTTAAAAGATATAAAAATTGCATTCAAAGGGTTTAAAGATAACATATTTGAGTATTTTTTGAATTTTGACAACTTATCAAAAAATGTAAAAAACATATTCGGAACTCTAAAAGCAAAAATAAGCAGCAGCTTAGAAGCAACGGGTAGTTCGTTTGACGGTTTAAAAGCAAAAATAAATAGCTTTGTACACTTTATCCAAACCAAATTTTCGAAAGTTGGAATAGGAGAAGTATTAACAGTAGGTTTTGGTGTATCATTAATAGCGTCTATTAGATTAGTATCTAAAGCTTTAGATAAGATTATGGGACCATTTAATGCAGTATCAAAAGTCGCTGGAAAAGTAAACGGAGTTTTATCAAAAACACAAGATGTACTTAAAAGCTATTCTGAGAAAATAAAGTCCGAGTCCCTGAAGAACGTTGCGATATCAATAGCTATTTTAGCTGGCTCGCTAGTGGTTTTAGCACAAGTTGATCCAGCTAAAGTTTGGTCTGCTGTTGGTGCATTAATTGTTTTATCAGGTGCTTTAGTTGGTATAACAGCGCTTACGAGCAAAATTGGTAAAGTTGAAAAATTCTCGGTTAATATATTAGCTATATCAGCTGCAATTTTAATGCTGGTATTTGCACTAAAAGATCTTAATAAATTAGATCCAATAAGAACTGTTCAGAGCTTGGCTGTTGTTTTAACTATGATATTAGGTTTAATAGCAGCTATAAGTTTGTTATCGAATACCGCACCACAACTAAATCCAGTGCTTTAACGATATTAGCAATAGCCGTATCGATAGGTATATTAGCCAATGCACTTGAAAAAATAGACAAACAGAATCCCTCTGGCAAATCTATTTTGGTTTTAATATCTATTATGGGGGCATTAGCCGGATTAATAGCGATAACCAATTTGGTAGCCAAAGACACAGTTAAAGCTGGTGTCAGTATGGTTGGTATAGCAGCGGCACTGTTAATATTATGTACTGCTTTTAACAAGATTGATCAGTTGAAAATAACTACTAAAACTATAGGCAATCTTATAGTGATGGTAGGTGCTTTGACCGCATTGATGGCAGCTACCAGATTAGCAGGAAAAAATGCGACAAAAGCAGGTGTAGGAATGATAGGTGTGGCGTCATCTATCTTTATCATGATCGAGGTCCTGAAAAGAATAGATAGCGTCAAAATCACAAGCAAAAAGGTTGAGACATTAATAGGTATTATGGCTACATTATCACTGCTTATGGTAGCTACCAGATTAGCAGGAAAAAATGCGACAAAAGCAGGAGCAAGTATGTTGTTGATAGCAATATCGATAGGATTGCTTGCCGGAGTAATAGCGGTATTAAGTTTGGTAGATCCTAGTGGTTTAGACAGAGGATTGAAAGCTGTAAGTGTATTAGGACTCGTTGTAGCGGGAATCATCGCATCAACTAAATTAGCATCTACGTGTAAAGAAAGTCTAATAACACTAACTGTAGCAATAGGTATTTTAGTAGCCGGTTTAGGTGTACTGGCTATGATAGAACCGGAAAGCTTAAAAAATGCTACTGTAGCGATTTCAACAGTATTAGCCATGTTTGCAGTTGTATTGGCAGCGTCAAATTTGATATCAGAATCGTATAAAAGTATAATTGTAATGACCGTAGCGATAACCGCTTTAGGAGCAATGTTATATCTGCTATCAGCAATAGATTCGGGTTCGATGTTGGCATCCGCACAATCGCTATCGCTATTGATGTTGTCTTTGTCGGCATCCATGTTGATTGTAAGTAAAGCAGGTAAAGTATCATTATCAGCTATTGGATCTTTAGCATTAATCGGATTAGTAGTTGCAGAGTTGGCAACCATTTTAGCTGTAATGAATGGACTGAATGTTGCTCCGTCTATGGAAACTGCAAAAGCTCTATCTTTGTTGTTAGGAACAATGACAGGAGTTCTTGTTGTGCTGTCATTAGTGGGAGCAGGTGCAACTGCCGCATTCACCGGAATAGGAGTTCTCGCTGCTTTAATAGCGGCTGTAGGCGGCATAATGATAGGATTAGGTGCGTTGATGGAATATGTTCCTAAGTGTCAGGAATGGCTAGATACAGGAATGGTAATTCTTGAAAAAATCGGCAATGGCATAGGATCATTTTTTGGTGGTATCGTTAACGGATTTAATACGAGTGCATCTTCTGATTTATCAAAGGTTGGTATTAATTTATCTGCTTTTATGAACTCCATTCAACCGTTTTTCGATGGACTTTCGAAAATTGACGAATCAACATTAACTAAGCTAAAGCCGTTGACCAATTTTATGAAAGATTTCAAATCTTTTGATACGAATGAAAACTCCATGACCGAAATAGAAAGCCAATTAATAACTTTTGGCGAAGCACTGAAGGGATTCGGAGCAAGTATATCAGGAATAAACATCGATGAGATAAATGTAGCGTCTAATGCGGCGAAAGCTATAGCAGAAGTAAATAAGATTTTATCAAAGTATAAAACGACTAATATTTCGGATTTCGGTGCACAATTAGAACCATTTGGTAGATCGCTTAAAGCTTATGGTGAATCAGTTGATGGGCTAAATGTTGAAGCTATAGAATTATCTGCAGAAGCGGCAAGTGCATTAAGCGAATTAGCCTCCGCATTACCAAATAGTGGAGGTTGGGCAGGTATGTTTGCCGGTAACAACGACATTGATGATTTTGGCGCAAAGTTAATACCATTTGGAAGAGCATTAAAGAATTATGGTGATGCTGTTGATGGAGTAAATTCTGAAAGTATTGAGGAATCCGTTAAAGCCGGACAAGCACTGTCAGATTTGGCAAACGCATTACCAAACAGTGGAGGTTGGGCAGCAGCTTTTGCTGGCGACAACGATATAGCAGATTTCGGGGCAAAGCTGATTCCGTTCGGAAAAGCTATAACTGAATACGGCAACAGTGTTAGCGGCATAGATGTTGATAGTATAACAAAATCTACTACTGCAATTTCAGCGTTAAGCGAACTGGCTTCCGCATTACCAAACAGCGGAGGTTTTGCAGCGGCGTTCGCTGGTGATAACAGTATAGACGCTTTTGGAAGTAAGCTTATATCTTTTGGGGAATCTTTGAAAACATATAACGAACAAGTTTCCGATATGGATACGTCAGGAATTGAACGCGTAAATGATTTTATAAATTCGCTCAATGCATTGTCACAGTCGATGTCTAATGGCAACTTAAAAGCTTTTTCTGATAGCAGTATTACGGATAATTTGAAGACACAATTCAAAGCATTCGGAGATGTTATAAAGAGCTTTAATGACAGTATAAAAGGTATGGATACCAAAGGCTTAGAAGCATCGGCTAATGCCGGAAAAAGTATCGCTGAAATATCAAAGATAGCTTCAGAAGGAAAACTGGGTAGGATATTCAGCGACGGAAACGGAGAGGGATTTAAAGCCGATTTAAAAGCATACGGCGAAGCAATAAAAGATTATGGCAAAGCCGTAAAGGGTATGGATACTGAAAATATAGCGGCAAGTGTAACTGCGGCTAATTCCATATTCAAAATAGCAAAAACTATGTCCGGTGACGGGACTGTAAACAGAATATTTACAGATGACGCAACTGCCGAACAATTTAAAAACGATATGCGTGTCATAACAGATATTCTGCAAACGTATGGTGTTGGTTCACTTAGCATTGATTTAGGACACATAGAGGCCTCGAAAGAAGCATTTAACGATATAAAAGATTTTGTCGTTAATATTCCTAATATAGACGATGATACTGATAACATAAATAACTTTAAACAGCGAATGACTGCTATTTCGAGTATTCTTAAAACATATGGTGGAAGCATTAAAGATATTGATTTAGGAAATGTACAGGCATCACAAAACGCATTTGACAACATAAAGAGTTTCGTAACCAATATACCTTCTTTGGATGATAATGCGACTAATATTGAAACGTTTGAAAAACAAGCCAATACAATATCGAAAATATTATCCTCGTATAGTATAAATACAAAAGACATCGAAGTAAGTACAGTATATACAGCAAAACAAGCATTCGATTCGATAAAAGAGATGTTAAGTAACATGTCCAGTGTTACCGATTATTCTGCGAATATCGAGTCGTTTAAAGAGCAAATCGACAAAATTATTCGAATGTTAAAAGATTTTAACGAAGATATAGTTAATGTCGATTTCAATAACATACAATCAGCGACGACCACATGCGAATCACTAGCAGGATTAGCCAGCAGTGTTTCAGACAACGATGGGAATTTGGAGGCGTTCGGTAATTCATTAATAGCATTCGGTGAGAAGTTATCTGAATTTTCTAACACAATCGGCGAGGTGGATTTGTCAGGTATCAGTGCCAATATAAATGACCTTACCACATCTATACAAAATTCAGCAACACAAATCGGTGACGGGTTTGTTAATTCATTAAATACCGCTGGTTCGCAAATAGTTCAAGCGGCGACTGATATGATAAACTCTGCTATATCAGCTATAACCGGTGCTACTTCTAATTTCCAAACAGAAGGAACAAACCTCGGTGATGCTATAGCTTCTGGATTAACAGCCGCCTCGGGAAATGTAACAGCAGCTGCTCAAAGTGTAGCTTCGGAAAGCGTATCAGGCGTAAGCCAGTATGATGGGCAATATAGAGCTGCCGGCTATAATATGGCTGCAGGACTTGCATCTGGAATTAGTGCAGGAAACTCTCTTGCTGTAGATGCTGCTGTAAATATGGCTAAAAGTGCATTGGCCGCAGCAAAAGAAGAACTTGGTATACATTCGCCATCAAGAGCTTTTATGGCAATCGGTAGATATATTGGCGAAGGCTTAGCAAACGGTATACGAGATAACGCATATAGAGCAGTTGATGAAACTGAAGCGTCAGCAGCAAAAGTTAAGAGTGTGGCGAAAAAGTCTTTTGATGATGTCGAAAAATGGGTAGAAGAAGCAAAGTCTTTCGACGAGTTGAGTTTGGCGGAGGAACTTGAAATATGGGATACTATGATTTCAAAATACTCTGAGGGTAGTGAAGAGAGACTGAAGGCTGAAAAAAATGCTTATGCAGTTCTTAAGGAATTAAGAGAAGAAGATTATCAGAATTCTAAGGATTGGATCGATAAAGAAAAAGATTACAATCGTATGAGTACCAAAGAGGAACTCGAGGCTTGGAAACGAGTTCAAGAGCGATACATTGAGGGTACAGACGAACGAGCAGAAATCGATAAAAAGATTTACGATCTGAAGCACGAACTTATTGACGGAGATGTATATGCGCTAGAAAGAGAAATTCAGGCTAATGATGACTTAATAGCATCATTGGAAGAAGAAACAGTTGCTTATTCTAATGCTGTAAAAGAAGGCATATATCTTCGTAAGTTGTTAAAAGACGCGGAATATAGTACCTCTAAGAATTGGATCGAAACCGAAAAAGATTATAATCGTTTGGATACTAAAGGCGAACTTGAAGCTTGGGAACGAGTTCAGGCAAGATATGAAGACGGTAGTGAAGAACGAATAGAAATCGATAAAAAGATTTACGATCTAAAGCACGAACTTATTGACGGTAATATAGATGCGTTGGAAGACGAGATAGAAGCTAACAAACGTCTGATTGCAACTTTAGAAGAGGGTTCGGTTGCATGGTCAAATGCAGTTAAAGAGGGTGAATACCTTAATAAACTACTGGTTGATGCTAATTATCAGAATTCTATGGACTGGATTCAAGACCAAGAGGATCGTGGGGAATATTCTTTAGCCGACAAATTAGCGTGGAATACTCGTATGCTGAATAAATACGGTAAGCGAGATAAGGAAACACGTAAAAAGTACGAAAAAGAAATCTATGCCACGCAAAAAGAAATCTACAACGCTTATAAAGACTTTCTTGATGATTGTCAAAATGTTAAGGATGATTACGTCGAGAAAGAAAAGGAATTAAACGAAAAACTCAAACAGGACATTAAAGAACTGGAAGATAATTATTCGGATACCCTCGATTCAAGGATTCAGTCACTTTATAATGCATATGGTTTGTTTGATAAGGTGGAGCAAAAAGGAAAAACCAGTGTTTCCGAATTGACAAAAAATCTTCAAGATCAAGTTGCAGAATTTGAGGATTGGGACGATACACTTCAACAACTATCTAAGCGAGGACTAAACCAAGCATTGATAGAAGAACTTCAGGAAATGGGACCATCAGCTATTGCTAATATTCGAGGCTTGAATTCTATGACTGATGCCCAACTTTCGCAATATGCAAATTTGTGGGCTGAAAAGCATAAAGAAGCAACAGACAGAGCAACTGATGAATTAACCGACTTACGCAAAGAAACAAATAGCCAGATTAAAGATCTTAAAACCACATATAATTCAGATTTGGATGAATTGAAGAAAGACACTGACGAAAAACTCGGTGAATTAAAAGATGCTTTCTTAAAGAATATCGGTGCTATCAAAGACGATACCAAAGAGAAATTTCAAGAGATTGTTTCTATAGCCAGCACTGTTTTAGGTTCTGCCGGTTGGGATGAACTCGGTGAATATATGGTTGACGGATTAATCGAAGGCGTAGAAAGCAAACAACCTGAATTTCTTAAAACTTTGGAGAGTCTTATTTCTGCCGGAACGGAAATAACTCAAGATACTGCCGAGATACACTCACCATCGAGAGTATTTGCTAGAATTGGCGAATATATGGTTGAAGGTTTGATAGGCGGTATTACTAATCGAAGTGATGATGCTTCTAAAGCGAGTGCGGATATGGCACGCGGTACAATTCAGTCTGTAAGCAGATTGATAAGTGATATGTCTACAATAATCGATAGCGATATGGAGATAACGCCAACCATAAGTCCTATTTTGGATATGACAAATGTGCAGAATGGGCTTAATCAAATGGATAGCACACTTTCGGCAAACAGAAGTATTGCTCTAGGAATGAGTGTTGTGTCTAAAAATCAAAATGGATTAGCATATCAGTTTGGTGATGCTATATCAAAGTTGGCAGATGCGAATACACAATCGAACGGTCAGATTGTAGACGCAATAGACGGTTTGAAAAGCGATTTATCTGACTTGGTAGATAGAGTAAGTCAATTACAAGTCGTGATGGATACAGGCGAATTGGTCGGCGCAATAAGTCCTGAAATGGACAGAAGTCTCGGTGTAGCAGCAATGATGAAAAGGAGAGGTAATATATGATTCAATCGATAACATTTTTTAA
>OLPY01002399.1_pt1 | contig 11426 bp, 9 predicted proteins | sample 1672481 | NCBI WGS metagenome assembly OLPY01 (sample SAMEA3136691, study PRJEB25190) | human gut metagenome | biome: human gut; feature: human-associated habitat; material: faeces | place: Austria | collected 2013 | reverse complement strand
TCAGAGCAGGAGCGAAGGAGGCTTTCTGATTACCTTTTGCTTCATAAGGTATTTAATACAAAAAGGAATTTGAAGTCAAAGATAAAAAAGAAATTCATTTTCGTAAGTCAAAGAAATTCTGAAATTAAGAAAATAATTTGAAAAAAATTAGAACGTATGATAAAATAATGCGGAGCATAAGCGCGGTCCTTTCGGTTGTGCTTGCAGGAATAGGAGAAGAAACAGAGGAAACACGGTAACTCGAGTTGTATTCTCTCTTCCTGAAAATATAGAGGACATATTATTTTTTCGGAAGGAGCAAGAATATGAAAAAAATTCTCGCAATCGCTGCCGTTGCAGCACTCACCGCAGGCGTATCCGCATACGCTGCCAATCCGTTCTCTGATGTATCCCCTGATGACTGGGCCTACCAGGCAGTGTCCGATCTCTCCGATCAGGGCGTTGTAGAAGGCTATCCGGATGGTACATTCAAAGGCGAAAGAAACATGACCCGTTATGAACTGGCGCAGGTTATCGCCCGTCTGATGGCTCGTGAAGACCAGCTGAATGCAGAACAGAAAGCAACCCTGGATAAACTGGCAGGGGAATACGCTGATGAACTGGCTAACCTCGGCGTCCGCGTAAGCAACCTGGAAAAGAAAGTCGGCAACATTTCCTGGTTCGGTGATGCCCGCATGCGCTGGAAAGAAAAAGGATACAATACAGACGGCTCCAGAAAAGCTGATGGATGGGATGGCCGTATGCGTATCAATGCCAAGGCACAAGTGAATGACAGCACCTATGTACGTGGCCGTTTCACCAGCAATATGAACTTCAAAGACGATGCGGATGCGAATACAAAGATGGATGTGCTTTTTGTTCATCATCAGTTCGGCGATAAAGTCGGCATGAACTTAGGGCGTAACTTCCTTACCCTTGGTCAGACCGGTATGTATTATGATGATTTCTTTGACGGCGCACAGCTTTTCATTGGTGACAGCAAACTGACTCTGGAAGCAGGTTATGGCCGTATGAATACATGGATTAATGACTACGGGCAGAAAAAAGATGATACCGTTTATGCCCGTCTCTACGGACAGACCGGCCGTATCGGCTATGACGCGGAATACATTAAGACTGTCGGCGCGGCTGATGCTGATAAAAAATCTATCTGGGGCGCTGGCCTCACCGTAGGAGTAACCGATGCTGTTGACATATTTGGTGATTTCTACAAGAATACGGAACCTAAAGGTGATCCGCAAATGTGGACAGCAGGCCTCGGTTTCGGACACTATAACCTGAAAAAACCGGGCACCTTCAGAGTAGCCGCCCAGTATGTAAGGAATGAAGCCGGCGCTTATTTCGGCGGCAGCACTTACACCGCATTCCCAGCCAGCTCCCTTCTTAATGTGGACAGCAAGTTCTGGCTGGCCAATGCTGATGTCGTTCTGGCAAAGAATATCCGCCTCCACGGTGAATATGCATTCAATGTGAAGACAGATGACAGCGTAGATTATGATGATCTTGCTACCGTGTCTTTGAACTACAACTTCTAATACTTGGTGTTCAAGGGATAAAGGTAATGAAAAAGACCTCGAAAGGGGTCTTTTTTGTATGTGTTTGATTAGCTGCTGGTTGATAGCTGTTAGCTGTGAGCTGTCAGCTGCAAGCTAACTATTCTTTTACGATTTAAATCATTACGACAAGCGAGTATCCTCAATCGCACTACGTGCGCCAGCGAGCTCCTTCCGGCGGCCGAATCCATGATCCCTGTATAAGACGGTAAAACGTCATCCTGAACAAATGTGAAGGATCTGCTATCGTGGTGAGGAAAGCCGGTAAGATGTCATCCGAGTAATAGATTCTTCACTCCGTTTCATCGTTCCGCCTAGCATCTTTCCCACAAAGCATTCTTACCCCCGTCCAGAATGACGATTTGGGGAAAGGCGTCATAATGAGGGAAACGTTAATCGTCATCCTGAACGAATGTGAAGGATCTGTTATCGTGGTGAGGAAGGCGGTAAGACGTTATTAGAGTAATAGATTCTTCACTCTGTGCCACTATTCCGCTTTTCGTCTTTCTCACAAGGCATTCTTACCTCCGTTCAGAATGACGTTAAACAGACGGCACAGCTGGGATTCTAACCACTTTCATGCCTGCCGATAAAGTAGCACCCATGGTAAGGCGTCATTCTGAGCGACAGCGAAGAATCTATCACCGTGGTGAGGAAAGCAGTAAGGGGCCATTCAGCGCGTCCGTGAAGGATCTGTACCCGTGATGAGGGAAATATAAGACCTTATGGAAGCAGCGGATTCATCACTCTATGCCGGTTCAGGGTGACGATTAAGGTGCTATAAAGGAAAAGGGCCTCGTGTAAAAGAAAAAAACTATAACCGACCTGCGTTCGAAAAAAGGGAGGAAGATGAAAAAACAGTGAGAAATATACCATGAGAAGAAAGAGCTGTAATTATACGATAAAATCTGCTTATACAAAAGTTGGTGTCCTTTGTAATTAAAATAATAAAAGAAGATACTTAATTTATTCTAATGGAAATGGAGAAAATAAATTAAGGTAGATTTTTTCGAAGAGTTTCAGAGTTCTTGCAAAAAAAGTTCTGATGTGTTAAATTGCAGGTAGGCAGCAGGGGCATGTCCCGCTATGCTGCTTATGGGGTAATGAAGAAATGCAGAGGAAACACGGTCACTCGTGCAAGATTCTTCCGGAACTCCATTCCAAAGGGACAATTTATTTTTCGGAAGGAGCAAGAATAATGAAAAAGATTCTCGCAATCGCAGCAGCTGCTGCACTCACCGCAGGCGTATCCGCATACGCTGCAAATCCGTTCTCTGATGTATCCCCTGATGACTGGGCTTATCAGGCAGTATCCGATCTCTCCGATCAGGGCGTTGTAGAAGGCTATCCGGACGGTACATTCAAAGGCGAAAGAAACATGACCCGTTATGAACTGGCTCAGGTGATTGCCCGTTTGATGGCTCGTGAAGACCAGCTGAATGCAGAACAGAAAGCAACCCTGGACAAACTGGCAGGGGAATATGCTGATGAACTGGCGAACCTCGGCGTCCGCGTAAGCAACCTGGAAAAGAAAGTGGGCAATATCTCCTGGTCCGGTGATGCCCGTATGCGTTATCAGAATAAAGCTCTTAATGATGATAACTACGATGGTCGTATCCGTATCGTTGCAAAGGCGGCTGTTAACGACAGCACCTATGCACAGGCTCGTTTCACTAGCAACATGAACTTCAAAAATGATAAAGATGCAAATACCTATGCTGATCAGCTGTTCGTAAACCATGGCTTCGGCGACTTCTCCGCAAGACTCGGGCGTCAGCCGATCACCTTCGGTAACCAGGGTGGCTGGCTCTATGGTGACGGAAAAGGCTATGACGGCGCACAGCTTTCCTACAAAGGAAGCAAAGTCGGCGTAACCGTAGGTTATGGACAGTTCAATACTTCTGATTATGATGGAGTAGCAGATCCGGACGAAAATATTCTTGACGAAAATATGTTCTTTGCAAGAGCAAACGGCAAGTTGAACGTTGTAGATCTGGGTGTAGATTATGTCAGATTCATTGGGGAAGATCATGTCAATATGATTGGCGCTAATCTCGGCTTTAATGTAGGTGATTTCCGTGTATTTGGTGAATACTGGAAGAATACAAGCATTGATGATGACTATGATCGGGCTTGGAATGCAGGGATCGGTTATGGCAAGCTGGATTTGAAAAAACCGGGTTCTTTCGCTCTGAGCTTAGCTTACAACGATGTAGATGCCGGAGTATACTTCGGCGGTACCGGATTATCTACTGATGTCCTGTCTACCTTGACTTCCAGCACGAAAAACAAAGGACTTTATGCAGATAATGTAATATTCTGGAATGCTATGGCTGATGTCACTCTCCAGAAGAATGTTTACCTCCATGGTGAATATGCATTTGATGTTAAGGGCGAAAAGAATAATCAGGATCTTGATGTAGATGATGCATGGACTGTTTCCCTGAACTACAAGTTCTAATACTTGGAGATACCAGAGACAGAACCAATGAAAAAGACCTCGAAAGGGGTCTTTTTTGTATGTGTTTGATTAGCTGCTGGCTGGTAGCTGTTAGCTTATAGCTGATAGCCATCAGCTGTGAGCTATCAGCTGTAAGCTAAATATTCTTTTGCGGTTTGAGTCATTACAGCAAGCGAGTATCTGCGTGCGCCAGCGAGCTCCTTCCGGCGGCCGACTCCATGGTTCTTGTATAAGACGGTAAGGCGTCAGGCTGAACGAATGTGAAGGATCTGCTATCGTGGTGAGGAAGGCGGTAAGACGTTATTAGAGTAATAGATTCTTCACTCTGTGCCATTATTCCGTTTTCTGTCTTTCTCACAAAGCATTCTTACCCCCGTTCAGAATGACAATTGGATGAAAGAGCGTCATAATGAGGGAAACGTTAATCGTCATCCTGAACGAATGTGAAGGATCTGTTGCCGCGGTGAGGAAAGCCGGTATGAGGATAAAAGCCATCAGCTGTGAGCTGTCAGCTGCAAGCTAAATATTCTTTTACGGTTTAAATCATTACGACAAGCGAGTATCCTCAGCCGCACTGCGTGCGCCAGCTCCTTATGGATAAGGAGCCCCACTGCATTCCATTTTCCTTTTTAAAGTATTTAATGCGAACCAGTATTTAGGAAAGAGTTCCAACGGTAAGAATAGGGATTGGGTAAGCCTCCTTGTTTATAAGGAGGTGGCCGGCGAAACCGGACGGAGGATACTGGCTTGAGAGAGTGACGCGAAAGGTTAGAATGGATGCGTGTACTTGTTCATAAGAAGGCAAGTGAACCATTTTTAAAGGGACGGAGTGACGCGTAAAAATGAGTGAAACAAATTGCTCCGGCGGCTATGGATGTCTGTGCGGGGACAGTTTTCAGATAACGAATCAGCGGTGCGTAATAAAATAAGCAGAAGGAGATTAAAATTATGTTTCCCTCTTTATTTACCCCGCTTTTTTGGCTATAATAGTAAAAATCTATAACCGCTTTTATATTTCTTTGCCGAAGGAGGACATGATGGCAACTTATATCAATGAACCGTCACATACTTTTAATGAATATCTTCTGATTCCCGGATATTCTTCATGTGAATGTATTCCGGCGAATGTTTCTCTTAAGACGCCGCTGGTGAAGTTCAAAAAAGGAGAGGAGCCTGCTATTGAGCTGGCGATTCCCATGGTGTCCGCCATCATGCAGGCGGTTTCCGGTGAGAGGCTGGCGGTAGAATTGGCGCGTAACGGCGGCGTTTCTTTTATTTACGGTTCACAGACGCCGGAGGACGAAGCGGCGATGGTGGCTCGTGTAAAGGCAAAGAAGGCGGGGTTTGTATTCAGCGATTCTAATCTGGCTCCTGTGAATACGCTGGAGGATATCCTTGCGCTGAAGGCAAAGACGGGGCATTCTACTGTGGCAATTACGGAGGACGGTACACCGAACGGGAAATTGGTGGGGATCGTATCGAGCCGTGATTACCGTGTGAGCCGTATGGACCGCAGCGAGAAGATTGCCGATTTTATGACGCCTCTTGAAAAGCTGGTCACTGCCAGGTTCGGCATCACACTTTCCGAAGCCAATGATATTATCTGGGATAATAAGATCAATTCCCTTCCTGTTCTGTATGAAGATGGACGCCTTTACGGTTTCGTTTTCCGTAAGGACTACGACTCTCATCGTGAGAATCCTGATGAAATGCTGGATGCAGAAAAGCGTTTTATCGTGGGCGCCGGTATTAATTCCCGTGATTATGAGCAGCGTGTGCCGCTTCTTGTCAATGCAGGGGCAGATGTGCTCTGTATTGATTCTTCGGAAGGGTTTTCCGAATGGCAGAGGATGACCATTCAATGGATTCGCGAAAAGTACGGCGACAGCGTGAAGGTCGGCGCAGGCAATGTGGTGGATCGTGAAGGATTCCTGTTCCTTGCGGAGGCGGGCGCCGATTTCGTAAAGGTCGGCATCGGCGGCGGTTCCATCTGTATTACCCGTGAAACAAAGGGGATTGGCCGCGGGCAGGCGACATCTTTGATTGAAGTCTGCCAGGCAAGGGATGAATACTATGAACGGACGGGCGTGTATGTGCCGGTCTGCTCTGACGGCGGCATCGTCTATGATCATCACATCACGCTGGCGCTGGCGATGGGAGCCGATTTTGTCATGCTGGGCCGTTATTTCGCCCGTTTCGACGAGTCTCCTACGCAGAAGCGTACAGTGGGCGGCACTGTGGTGAAGGAGTACTGGGGGGAAGGCTCAAACCGCGCGCGTAACTGGGCCAGATATGATTTGGGCGGGGATAAAAAACTCCAGTTTGAGGAAGGCGTGGATTCTTATGTTCCTTACGCAGGATCGCTCAAGGAGAATGTGGCTAAGACCTGCAGCAAGGTGAGGGCTACGATGTGCAACTGCGGCGCGCTCACGATTTCCGAACTCCAGAAGAAAGCGAAGCTTACGCTGGTTTCCGCGACTTCCATCGTGGAGGGCGGCGCCCATGATGTCATCCGCAAGGAAAAGGAAAGCGATAACGGTTAAGAGCTATTTTGGAGGCATACTGTTTTGTGATGCAAAATGATGAAATAGAAAGTTCTGTGCTTAACATTCAATCAGTAAAAGATGTTTTAATATTTCCCTTGACAGTGGAAATATTTCAGCATATAATTGACATCACAAACAAAAACCAAGGACTGTGAACGGGAAACGTATCTGACAGGTTCGTCATAGAGAGTCGGAAGCGGTGGGAACCGATACGAAAGCAGATGCCTGCTCGCCCGGGAGTTCCGAGGATGAATGAAGTAATCATCGGCGTTACCCGCGTTAAGGGGATACAGGCAATGATCGGGACAGGGAAGATGGCGGTCCATGGTATAGAGAGCCGGCGGAGGGTGCAAGCCGGTACATTCCGTTATTTTTTATCACCTGAGAGCTCCGTTTTTGAAATAAGTAAAAAATGGCGTTTATCCACGTTACGGATGAAGGATTAAGAGTATAATGTAGGGTGGTACCGCGATTGTTCGCCCCTATCTTCAGCAATGAAGGTGGGGGCTTTTCTGTTATCGGGAAGTTCTGCCTCTTTTTCCTTAGAGTGATAAATACAGGGTGGTACCGCGGAGATTTCCGCCCCTGCTGCATCGGTGTCCTGCCGTGCGGCAGGGGCGGTTTTTAGTCCTTTTATGGTTTTTGCAAAGTTTTGTCTGAGGTTTGGGCAAAGAAATATTTCTCAAGAAGGGGGAAAGTTATCGTGTTTTTTCAACAGCTTGTCAACGGTCTGACGCTGGGAAGCGCTTATGCGGTTATTGCTATCGGATATACTCTGGTCTTCGGGGTATTGAATATCGTGAATATGGCGCATGGCGGAATTTTCATGATAGGCGCTTATATCGGCCTGCTTCTGGTAACGGAAGCGGGAATGAATATTTTCCCTGCATTGGCCGGCGCCATGATCGGGGGCGCGGTTCTGGGGTACGCGCTGGAGCTGCTGGCGCTTCGTCCGCTTCGTAAGCATAAGGCGACGCATCTGGCGCCGCTTATCAGTACGATCGGCGTATCCACATTTCTTGAAAGTGTGGCGCTTATGGTCTGGGGGCCGCAGACCCGTTCGTTTCCGTCTGCGTTCGGCAATGAACTGATGGATATGGGAGTCTTTAAAATTTCCGGTATCCAGATTATCAGCTTGGGGACGGCAGTGGTACTCATGGTTCTTCTCACAGTCATGCTGAACCGGACGAAGGTGGGCAAGGCGATCCGGGCGACTTCGGAAAATGCGGAGACGGCCGGTCTTCTTGGAATCAATACGAGCCGTATCATTACGTTGACGGTGATGCTGGCTTCTGCCCTCGGTGCAGCGGCAGGCGTACTGATCGGACTTTCTTTCAACGCGATCGAACCGACGATGGGGACGTCAATGGGGCTGAAAGGGCTGGCGGTGCTCATCATGGGCGGTCTCGGCAATGTGGAAGGAGCCATGGCAGGCGGTTTCATTCTCGGCATTGCCGAAGTATTCAGCGTGGCTTACGGTACTTCTTCTTATCGTGACGCGGTGGCCTTCGGCCTTATCATTTTGATTCTGTTCATTCGTCCGGAAGGACTTTTTGCGAAAGCGGGGAAGGGAGGAAGGCCGTAATGGAAGATTTGCTGAATGGATATTTTCTGCAGGTTCTCACTTTTGTCTGCATCAATATTATTCTTGCCATGACGATTTACATGACGCTCTGCACGGGCATCCTTTCTTTGGGGAATGCCGGGCTGATGAGTTTCGGTGCGTATACGTCCGCTATTCTGACAGCGCAGTACCACGTACCTATGCCCGTAGGGATTTTCCTTGGCGGTGTCATGGCGGTTCTTGTGGCTCTGGTTATCGGACTGCCGACGATCCGTCTCCGCGGGCTGTATCTGGCGATTGCCACGCTGGGGTTCGGTGAAGTGGTCCGAGTCATCGCCTTGAATCTGGAAATCACTCACGGCGCACTCGGCTATTCGGGGATTCCTTCCATGGGAAGTGTCCTTTCCGATTATGCAAGCGACTGGGGGCTCCTGGATGCTTTGGAAATAGATTCACAGACGGGCGGACAGCTTCTTGTGTGTCTGGTGCTGCTGGTTTTGACGGTGCTGATTATTTCCTTCTGGTACCGGCTGGAACATTCCCGCATCGGCCGTGCCATGGCAGCCGTGAAGGCCGATGAGTACGCTGCTTCTCTGTCGGGAATCAATGTAGTGTATTACAAAATGATGGGATTTCTCTTCAGCGCGTTTTTTGCGGGAGTGGCGGGCGCTTTGTACGCTCATGTCACATTCTTTATCAGTCCGACGGATTTCTCGTGGCATCGTGTAGTGGATATGCTTCTCTACACAGTTTTCGGCGGCAGCAATGTCATGTGGGGGCCTGTCCTCGGCGCGGCAGTGCTTACTATCGTTCCCGAATCGCTCCGTTCCCTGGCGGAATACAGGGATATCATCTACGGCGTGATGCTTGTGGCACTCATGGCTTTCCGTCCGGACGGTATTCTTTCTTATGACGCGGTGAAGTGGATCGGTTCGCTTTTCAGCAAAAAGAAAGCCGTTCCCGTGGAAGGAGGAGAAAAGTGATGCTTCTTGAAATGCAGAATGTGGTGAAGCGTTTCGGCGGTCTTACGGCGGTATCGAATATGTCCTTCCATGTGGAGAAAGGGGAAATATTCGGTGTCATCGGGCCAAATGGCGCCGGTAAAACAACGATTTTCAACCTGATCACAGGCGTGTATCCGGTTTCTGAAGGGAATATCCTTTTTGACGGACAGTCGATCAGCGGGAAGAAACCCTATCAGATTATCAATGGGGGTATCGCCCGTACGTTCCAGAATATCCGTCTTTTCACGGGGATGACAGTACTGGAGAATATTCTTGTCGGACAGCATGACCATTTAAAAGCAGGATTCCTTGCCAGTATCCTCCACACAGGTGCACAGAAGAAAGAAGAAAAAGAAGCGCGGAAGGAAGCGATGGAACTGCTCCGCTTTGTGGGGCTGGAACAGGATGCGGGCCGCCCTGCCACGGAACTGCCCTACGGCAAGCAGAGAAAGCTGGAAATCGCGCGTGCTCTTGCCGCCCATCCGAAACTTATCCTCCTGGATGAACCGGCAGCAGGCATGAATGACAGCGAAACAGCAGCTCTTACGGAACTCATCCGTGGAATTCGTGAAACCTATAAAACGACCATTATTTTGATTGAGCATGATATGCACCTTGTGATGACTCTCTGCGACCGCCTGATTGTCGTCAACTTCGGTGAAAAACTGGCGGAAGGTGTTCCCGAAGAAGTACAGAATGATCCTGCCGTTATTGAGGCTTATCTCGGAAAGGAGGATGAATAATGCTGCTTACGCTTAAGAATATTGTCGCCGGCTATGGAAATATCACGGCGCTGAAAGGCATCAGCCTCTCTGTTCCCGAAGGGAAAATCGTGACCCTTATCGGAGCGAACGGCGCGGGAAAGTCCACCACGATGAAAACCATCATGGGACTCATGAAACCCTCGGAAGGGGAGATCCTTTTCAAAGATAAATCCATCACGGGACAAAAGTCGTTCCATATCGTGAATGCCGGTGTAGTCCTTGTGCCGGAAGGGCGGCAGATCCTTCAGAACATGACCGTTCGTGAAAATCTGGAACTCGGTGCATACCAGAGAAAGGACAAGGCAGAAATCAGGGAAGATATGGTGAAAGTGTTCCAGCGTTTTCCCCGGCTGCTGGAAAGGGAAAACCAATTTGGCGGCACCCTTTCCGGTGGAGAACAGCAGATGCTCGCCATTGCCCGTGCCATGATGGCAAGACCGCAGCTCATGCTTCTTGATGAACCATCCATGGGGCTGGCGCCCCTTGTCGTCCAGCAGATTTTTGATGTCATCAAGGATATCAATAAAATGGGGACAACGGTTCTTCTTGTAGAACAGAATGCACGAAAAGCGCTGCAGATTGCCGACTATGCTTATGTCATGGAAACGGGAAAAATCGTTATGGAAGGACCGGCTGCGGAAGTGGCGGGGAACCCCGACGTCATGGCGGCCTATCTCGGCGGGAAAAAGAAATAATTTCCAATATCGGATAAACTGACAGCGGATGGCGGCTCATGTTTTTGATTTCTCTCTGCTGTCCGGATCAGTCAGTCGGAAGTGCCTGACAGGGGAATGAATGAAATGTAAAAAGCTTCTCGCAGAACATGGAGTATATCCTAAATGTGAGAAGCTTTTTTGTGCTTTTAATAAAATGATTTTGATTAAGTCATGCTTTACAGTATCCTCACCACGGTAATAGATCCTTCACGTTCGCTTTCGGATGACGATTAACGTTTCCCTCATTATGACGCCCTTTCCTCCAATCGTCATTCTGAACGGAGGTAAGAATGCTTTGTGAGAAAGACGAAAAACGGAATAGTGGCACGGAGTGAAGAATCTATTCCGCTATGACGTCTTACCGTCTTCCTCACTACGGTAATAGATCCTTCGCTGTCGCTCTGGATGACATTTTACCGTCTTATACGGGGATCATGGAGTCGGCCGTCAGAAGGAGCCCGTTGGTGTACGTAGTACGATTGATTGAGGATACTCACTTGTCGTAATGACTCAAACCGTAAAAGAATATTTAGCTTGTAGCTGACAGCTCACAGCTGATGGCTTTTATCTTCATACCGTCTTCCTCACCAAGGTAATAGATCCTTCGCTGTCGCTCTGGATAACATTTTACCGTATTCTCCATCACGGCGGCAAATCCTTCACATTCGTTTAGGATGACGATTAACGTTTCCCTCATTATGGCGCCTTCCGTTCCCCATTGTTAGTGACGTGCTTTCCCAAAATCGTCATTCTGACCTTTCGCGTCACTCCCTCAAGCCAGTATCCTCCGTCCGGCTTCGCCGGCCACCTCCTTATAA
>OLPY01002397.1_pt1 | contig 11429 bp, 9 predicted proteins | sample 1672481 | NCBI WGS metagenome assembly OLPY01 (sample SAMEA3136691, study PRJEB25190) | human gut metagenome | biome: human gut; feature: human-associated habitat; material: faeces | place: Austria | collected 2013 | reverse complement strand
GCTATTTCTATCGCATGGTCTGCGTGGGCATTGCCAGTACGCTGTTGTTCCAGATTATCATCAACATCGGTATGTGCCTGGGCGTTATGCCAGTCATCGGCCTGACCCTGCCGTTCTTCAGCTACGGCGGCTCGTCCATCCTCTCCCTTTACATTGCCATGGGCGTCATCTCCAGCGTTCGATTGCACCCATCCCCGGACGCCCAGCAGCGCTATTTGCGGCTGCCGGTTTAATTTAAAATGAACTGCGGGACTTCGGTTCCGCAGTTTTTTGCGTCTAGCAGGAATATTTTTTCTTCTGCGGCAAACACTACCTCTGCAAATAACGCTGGAGGTTTTACTATGAAACATTTCATTTCCGCGATTTCGTCCCTGCTTCTGGCCGCATCGCTGCTGGCTCTGCCGGTCTGCGCCGAGGACGCCCAGGTGGTCTGGGGTGAGGTCTATTGCTTCTCCACAGAGGATCTCACCATGGAGGAAAACAGCCTGGGGATTGTAGTCACCGGAGTCCCCCAGGATGCCATGGGCTCCGTATTCCTGGGCACCCGAAAAATCGTCGCCGGTGACGTATTGACCCGGGAGCAGGCCCAGCAGCTGGCCGCACAGCGGCTGCCCAACCGTGCAGCCGCTGAAAAATACCGCACCGCTGCCGAAGCGCGCACTCAGCTTGAACAGCGCTGGCAGTGGGTGAGTGCCCTTGCCGCCACGGCGGGCGGCACCTTGACCAGTAAACAGAAGATCAAATTGGAAGCCTACATCCAGATGAACTATCTGGACCGCATCCTGCGCCACGCCAACACCCGCCTGATGCAGATGACCGCCGGGCAGTACGAGCTGGAGCGCATTGGTGCCGAGAACCAGCGCAGCCAGTCCGGCTTGGACCTTGGCATCATCGACCACTACAACGGCACCCGCCGCAGCGTCAAGACCCTTTCCGGCGGCGAAAGCTTCAAGGCATCGCTGGCGCTGGCACTGGGCCTTTCGGACGAAGTACAGAGCGCGGCAGGCGGCATCCGTCTGGACACGCTCTTCCTCGACGAGGGCTTCGGCAGTCTGGATGACGAATCGCTGGAACAGGCCATGCGCGTACTTGCAGGGCTGACCGAGGGCGACCGGCTGGTGGGCATCATCTCCCACGTAGGCGCTCTGAAAGACCGCATCGACCGACAGGTGGTGGTGCGCAAAGCCCGCACCGGCGGCTCTACCGTAGAATTGATCGTGTGAAACACCGCAGGCCTCTTTATAAGTTACATCTTTCCGGGGCATCCTATGGGCGGAGGTGATTTTCCAATGAGCTTGACGCCCTTTATCCGCCACGAGCTGGAACACCAGCCCGGCATTGCCGCCGCACCGGAAAACAGCTGCACCCGCTGCAGCCCGCCGCTAGGCAGGGAGCCGGATCCCCTGCTGCCAGGCGACCCCGCTGCCCCCGGCACACAGGTGCCGCCGCAGATCGAAACACCGGGCCAGACCCCGCACCCGGACACAAACAGCGCCCCGCAGGGTGTGCCCATGACCAACGGCACCCCGGCCGCCTGTTACCAGAAGAACGCCCGGGAATTTTTGGCCGGGGATGTGCAGACCAGCGTGATGGCCCACTATGCACCCGGACTGTTCAGCACCGACCAGCACACCCATTCCTGCCATCCGGCCCCGGACGAGGATGCTTCTCAGGTGCTGAGCCTTGTGGACTGGCGTGAGGATGCACCTTACGGCTAACAAAAATTTTTCAAATTATTTTTGCTCTACCTGTTGAAATCTGCGTCCTCTTCCCTTATTATGGTAGCAAACAAAGATAAAGGCAGGTTTTGCATCATGGCAGAGATCAAATATGAAGTTGTTCAGCGCATTGCAGTTCTCTCGGAGCGTCCCCGCGGCTGGGAGCGTCAGCTGAACCTCATCAGCTGGAACGACGGCGAACCCAAGTACGACATCCGCGACTGGTCCCCGGACGGCACCCGCATGGGCAAGGGCATTTCCCTGAGCCACGACGAAATGGCCATCCTCAAGGGCCTTCTGGACGAGCTGGAGCTGTAAGCATGGGCGGCCGCGAAGAGTTTTTGCAGATCTGGCAGCAGCACATCACCCGCCCCGGCAGCGAAAAGCTGCTGGACTGGCTGGACCACAAGACGGATTTCTTTACGGCACCGGCCTCCACCCGGTTCCACGGTGCCTGTGAGGGCGGGCTGTGTATGCACAGCCTGAACGTCTACCATGCGCTGCACGACACCTTTTTTACCGAGGGCGACAGCGAGGAGACCTTTGCCATCTGTGCACTGCTGCACGATCTGTGCAAGGCCAACTACTACAAGCCCGGCACCCGCAACGTGAAAAACGAAGCCACCGGCCAGTGGGAAAAGGTGCCCAGCTACAGCGTGGAGGACCTGTTCCCCTACGGCCACGGCGAAAAGAGCGTATTCCTCATCGAGCGGTTCATGAAGCTGCACATCGAGGAGGCCGTTGCCATCCGCTGGCACATGGGCGGCTTTGACGATGCGGCCCGGGGCGGCTGCTTTGCCATCTCGGAAGCCTACGACAAGTATCCCCTTGCCGTCAAGCTGCACATCGCTGATCTGGAAGCCACCTATCTGATGGAGCACCGCACCAGCGCTGTGCGCTGAAAAAACAAAAATACCCGGACAGGCACAGCAGTGCGACACTGCAGCCTGTCCGGGCTTTGTTTTGTTTAATTTTTGCGCTCGGCCTTGTTCTGGTACATTTTTACGTCCGCCTGACGGATGGCCTCGGTGAGCGGATGTACACCGCACACACCGCCAACACTGGCCGAAAGCTCCAGCTCCGGGTAGCCTTCCACTCTGGCACTAGCCGCAGCCTCCCGCACGCGCTGTATCACATGTTCCCCGGGCCGGATGTGCGGCACCAGCAGCAGGAATTCATCGCCGCCATAGCGCACCAGCACATCGGTCTGGCGCAGGTTGCTCAGGATGGACTGTGCCACGCTCTGCAGGGCCTTATCGCCCACCAGATGGCCGAACCGGTCGTTGACCTCCTTGAAGTGATCCACATCGATCATCACTACGCCTTCCACCTGTTCGCTCTCCGCAAGGAAGCACTCGAAGTACTGGCGGGAGTATGCCCCGGTCAGCGAATCCACAAAGGCGCTGCGGTCAAAGTTGGAGCCGCGGTCCAGCAGCATCCGGCGGCCGCCCATATCCAGCCAGCGTCCGTCCGAAAGCTTGGACACCATTTCCAGCACGCAGCCGCGTCCGCCCACTTCCACATACTTTGCCATGACAAAATAAGCCTGATCGTCCTTGAACTCGATCTTGTTCAGGGATTCCTTGCGGGCAAGGGCCTTACTGGAAATGCAGTTTTCGCACCGGCCCGATTTGTTCCACACCATGTGGCAGGTGCCGGGCATCTCGGTCAGCCGGCCATCCTTGCCCAGGCTCAGCACCTTGGTGCTTTCCGGGTCCACCAGACGCACGATGTCAAAAATGCCCTTCAGGCGTTCCAGCAGTGCTTCCGGCTGGTCGCTGCTCACATCGCCCAGCATCAGCTCCTGCAGGCGGGCATGGTCATCTGTGATCTGGCCCACCACGCTTACGCAGTGGCGCACACCGGCGCGGCTCCACATGGTGTGCATCACCAGCCGGTGCAGCCGGTATTCCTGATCCACCGCGATCAGCACCGGGAATGCAGCATCCGGTTCTTCCGGCGTTGCGGCTGCAATGGCATCCAGCAGCTTGCGGCGGTCCTTGCCGGAGAGAAATGTCAGGCCCATGCCCTTATCAAAGTCCAGCTTCTGGGTTCGGTTGACCGGGTCCTCGTAGCGGTTCACCACGGTCACGCTGCCGCTGAGTATATCGTAATCGAACTGAATACCGCCGCGCTGCTCGGCATAAAAAGCGGTGCGCTCCCGTTCCAGATCCAGCAGGCGCTGGGCACGATCCTCACGGGGCAGAGCTTCGCGGTGCAGGATCTCCTCCGAAAGGCGACGGGTCTCGTGGCGGAAACCGCGGTCATACTCCGAGCGCTGCAGCTCTGTGCGCAGCAACTCCGAGGATTCTTTCAGGCATTCCATCAGCAGCGGATTGAAGCTGCCGCACTCGCCGTGCAGGATCATGTCAACGGCCTTTTCGTGGCTGTAGGACCGCTTATAACAGCGCTCGCTGGTCAGTGCGTCGTACACATCGGCCAGTGCCACCACCTGTGCTGCAATGGGGATCTCGTCGCCCTTGAGCCTGTCCGGGTAGCCGCCGCCGTCCCACCGCTCGTGGTGCCAGCGGCAGATAGCGTGTGCCACCTTTACCAGCGGTTCGTCCTGCCCGATGGCAAGCCCCTTCAGGATCCTGGCACCCTCGGTGGTGTGGGTCTTGATGGTGGCGTACTCTTCCTCGGTCAGGCGGCCGGGCTTGTTCAGGATCTCTTCCGGGATCATGATTTTGCCGATATCGTGCAGCGCCGACGCTGTGCTGATCAGCGAGATATCACTCTCGTCCAGCTGGTAACGGTCCGTCTTCTGCACCAGCTGATGCAGGAGCAGGCCGGTCAGGGTGCGGATGTGCAGCACATGCTGGCCGCTCTCGCTGTTGCGGAACTCCACCACATGGCTCAGAATGCTGATCATCAGCACACCGTTGTGCTCTTTTTCGTACACCTGATCGGTCACAAGGCGGGTAAGGCGCTTCTGCTTTGCGTAAAGCATGAGCGCATTCTTCACCCGGCGCAGCACCATGACCCGCTCGAACGGGCGGCGGATGTAATCGGCCACGCCCATATCATAGGCGCGCTCGACGCTTCGGGTGTCCTCTGCCGCGCTGATCACAATGACCGGGATTTCCTCCTGCCATGCATAGCACTGCATCACCCGCAGCACATCAAAGCCGTCCATTTCCGGCATGATCAGGTCCAGCAGCACCAGCGCGATATCGGTGCGTCTGCGCAGAATTTCGATCGCGCGCAGGCCGTTCTCGGCTTCCAGATATTCGTAGCCCTCACCCAGAATCTCCTTGAGCATGGCGCGGTTGATTTCCGAGTCATCCACGATCAGTATTTTCTGTTTTGGTTCCATCTCAACCGCTCCTCGCTCCTGTACTTCCGGCCGCAGGGTCTTCCGTTTCCTACCGGACCACAAAAAAAGCTGCTGCAACAGCTTTGCGCTTTGCAGCAGCTTTTCATTTCACTCATATCTGCTTTTTTTGCAGGTCATCCAGCTTTCCGTCATGCGCCCATCATATCGTCGAACCAGTTCATCAGCTCCACCGAGAGGTGCTCCAATCTGGTCTGGGGCTTCCAGTCCGGCTGAGCAGGCTGCGGAGCCTCCGGCCCGGGCTGTTCGGCCTCCGGCTCCGGCCGCGGACTCTGCGCTGCCGATGGTTCCGGCTGCGGGGACGTATGTGCCGCAACCGGCACAGGCCGCACAGCTTCCGCATGGCGGGCCAGCTCCTGGCGCAGCTGCTCTGCATGAGCGCTCGCGCACTCAGCCTCCTGCCGCGCCTGCTCACAGGCCGCTTCCAGCTGGGCATTTTCCTGCCGCAGCGCGGCCATCTGCCGTTCACAGGCAAACAGACGGGTCTGATAGCGCAAAATTTCCGCACTGGCCGCTGCCAGCTTTCGGTTCATCTGCTCCAGCTGGGCACACACCGCCTTGGGCGGCTCTGCCGGAGCCTTTGCCGCGGCAGACTGGGCACAGCGCTGCCGCGAACCATTGTTCTGCTGCCTGCCCTGCGCCATGGTGTCCCTCCGATCCATCCGATACGCCTGATCCGCTTATGACGGCCAGCCTTTTATCTGCGCTTGTTCAGCATGGCCATCAGCTGGTCGTAATAGCCATTATCGCTGTTGTCCTCTTCCACGGGCTTTTCAGCAGTGGGTGCCGGTGCAGCGCCGCCTGCGGCAGAAGCTGCCGGGCTTGCAGTCTCGCTGCTGAACACAGCAGACGGAGTGGACTGTGCGCCGCCCATTGCATTGCTGATACTGCTGCGCAGGTCGCTTGCGCTCTTGTTGTCAAAACCGGTAGCAACCACGGTCACACGCATCTCGTCCGAGAGGTTCTCGTCGAACGCAGTACCCCAGATGATGTTTGCATCGGGATGTGCGCTCTGGGTAATGAGACCTGCTGCGGTCTCCACATCCTCCAGACCGATGTCCGGGCTGGAAGTGATGTTGATGATCACGCCGTGTGCACCGGCAATGCTGGTCTCCAGCAGCGGAGAAGAAATAGCAGCCTTTGCGGCGTTCTCGGCCTTGCCTGCGCCCTTGGCGCTGCCCACGCCCATGTGTGCGTAGCCGGCATCCTTCATGATGGAGCGCACGTCGGCGAAGTCCAGGTTGATGAAGGCAGGCACATTGATCAGAGCGGAAATGGACTCAACGCCCTGACGCAGCACGTTATCGGCTGCCTGGAAGGCATTCATCAGGGTGATCTTTTCCTGGCTGATCATCTTCAGGCGCTCATTGGGAATGACGATCAGACTGTCCACATGCATGAGCAGGTTTGCAATGCCCTGCTCTGCCAGACCCATCTTGCGCTTGCCCTCAAAGGAGAAGGGCTTGGTGACGATGCCAACGGTCAGGATGCCCAGATCATGTGCCACCTCGGCCACAACGGGTGCTGCACCGGTGCCGGTGCCGCCGCCCATACCGGCAGTGATAAACACCATCTGGGAACCCTTGAGCGCATTTGCGATCTCGTCCTTGCTCTCTTCAGCGGCGCGCTGGCCGATCTCGGGGTCTGCACCGGCACCGCGGCCCTTGGTCAGCTTGGAACCCAGCTGCACCTTGGTGGCAGCGTGGTTCTTGGCCAGAGCCTGCTGGTCGGTGTTCATTGCGATAAATTCGACGCCCTGCAGGCCGTCGCTGACCATGCGGTTGACAGCGTTGCCGCCGCCGCCGCCCACGCCGATCACCTTGATCGTCGTAACGTTTTCGTCCATTTCTTCATCGAGCATGAGTGCCATAACTTTGTCCTCCATCGGATTTTATCGTAAAACTGCGCATAGCGCACAGAAATTATCTGCTTACACTTATATAACTGTATCGTATCATCTTTTTGCCCTGAATGCAAGTCAATTTTGCTTTTTTGAAGGTGTTTTTTTCTCGCTGGCGCTTTCCCGCGGCATTTCCCGCTCAATTTGGGCACCAAGTTCCGCCAGCATCTGTGCAAAACCGGCATATCCACGGTCGATGTAACCGGTGTCGGTAATGCGGCTCCGTCCCCTTGCCGCCAGCGCGGCCACCACCAGTGCCGCGCCTCCGCGCAGGTCCGCAGCCCGTGTACACGCGCCCTGCAGCTGCCGCACCGGCCGGATGTCCAGTGTGCGTCCCTGCACCTGCACAGCGGCTCCAAAAGCCGCAAAACCCTCTGCACAGCCGAATCTCCGCTCAAACACCACATCCTCGATGCTGCTGGCGCTGTCGGCGGCAAGCATGGCAGCAGCAAGCAGCGGCGCTGCGTCTGTTGCCAGTGCCGGGTATACCCCGGTAAACACTCTGCCCGCGCCGTGCAGCGCGCCCAGCCGGGTAATGACCGCACTTTCCGGCCCTGTTTCTACCCTGCAGCCCATTTGTGCCAGAATTTCCAGCAGCGGTGCATAGGTCTCCGGCCTGCAGCCGGTCAGTTCCACCCGGCCTCCTGCCGCCGCGCAGGCACAGGCAAGGGTGGATGCCACGATGCGGTCGGCCATGGGCGCAAAGCTGCAGCTATACAGCATTCGTCTGCCCTGCACCCGGATGGTGCTGGTGCCCGCGCCCTGTACACAGCCGCCGCAGCGGTTCAGGAATGCTGCCAGATCGCTGATCTCCGGTTCTCGTGCGGCCCCGCGCAGAACCGTCTCGCCCTGCGCCGCAGCTGCTGCCAGAAGCAGGGTCTCGGTAGCACCCACGCTGGGGAACCCAAGTGTGATGTCCGCACCGTGCAGTCCGGCAGGCGCTGTCAGGATCAGCCTTGCCCCCTCCTCCCGGCAGTGCACGCCCATCTGCGCAAGGCCGGAAAGGTGCAGGTCCACCGGCCTTGCACCAATGCGGCACCCGCCGGGCAGCACCGTTTCCACCCGGCCAAGCCGCGCCAGAAGCGGTGCGCAGAACAAAATGGATGCCCGCATCCGCGCGGCGGCTTCCGGCGCAAGGCGGCAGGTGGAAGGCACACCCTGCACCGTGATGTCGCTGCCCTGCCAGCGGGCCGTGCAGCCCGCACCCTGCAAAAGCTCCACGCTGGTGTCCACATCCGCAAGATGCGGCACCTGCAGAAAACGCACCGTGCCATTGCACAAAAGGGCCGCTGCCAGCAGCGGCAGCACGCTGTTTTTGGCTGCCGGGATGTGTACTGTGCCGTTCAGCGGCATGCCGCCTGTGATGATAAGATCTCCGCCCATGCAAAAAGCCCCCGTTCCGCAAAAGATACCTCATGCTATGCGGCGCGAAGGCTTTTTGTTTATTTTGTCTGCAGTTGTGCCATTTGTTTGTCCGGTTATTTGTAGCTGAACCGGCAGCGGATGCTGTCATTTTATGGCAGGGAACGCCCGGTTTTATGTCTCCCCGCGGGACACCGACAGCACGATGCCCATTTCGCCCAGCAGCATCATCAGACTGGTGCCGCCGGAGGAAAAAAACGGCAGGCTGATGCCGGTATTGGGGATGGTGTTGGTGACTACCGCCATATTCAGCACTGCCTGCAGGGCCACCTGCACCACAAAGCCCACTACCAGCAGCGCACCGAACCGATCCGGTGCATGCGCCGCCAGCGTGATGCCCCGCCACAGCAGCAGCGCAAACAGCAGGATCACCGCGCAGGCTCCCACAAAGCCAAGCTCCTCGCACAGGATGGAAAAGATGAAGTCGTTCTGCGGTTCGGGCACGAACAGGTGCTTCTGGCGGCTGCTGCCAAGGCCAAGGCCCGCCGCGCCCCCGGAGCCGATGGCATACAGGCTCTGGATGGTCTGGTGGCCGTCGCCCAGCGGATCGGCAAAGGGATCCAGCCATGAGCTGAGACGGCTGGCCGCGTAGGGCACAAGGTCCGGCATAATGATGATGGCAGCTCCAATGGCCGCTGCACCGCCCGCCCCGGCCAGCACGAACCACCTGAGGCCGGTGCCGCCCACGAACATGAGCACCGCGCCGATGCCCAAAATGAGCACGGTGCCGGAGAGGTGCGGCTCCAGCAGCATGAGCACCGCCACCGCTCCCAGCACCAGTGCAAAGGGCAGCACCCCCACCGCAAAGCTGCCCATGCGGTCGTGGTTGAGCGCAATGATATGCGCAAACACCAGCACCACCGCAAATTTGGCGATCTCGCTGGGCTGCAGTGTGCCCAGGCCCGGCAGCACCAGCCAGCGCTTGCAGCCGTTGTACTCCGGCATGAACAGCACCGCCGTCAGCAACACCATTGAAAGCGCCAGCAGCGGCCATGCCAGCTTGTGGTAAACATGGTAGTCCACCCGGCTTGCCACCCACATGGCCCCGATGCCCAGCGCAGCATACAGCAGCTGCGGCCGCAGGTAGGCAAAAGCATCACCCCGCCGGTACAGCGCCACTGCACTGCTGGCACTGCCCAGCATTACAAGACCAAAGCCCACCAGCGTGAGCACCAGCACCAGAAACGGCAGGTCCATGGCCGGCAGATGCCGCAGCGGCAGGCCGCGCTTTGCATGGGCAGCAGCTTTGTGCATCCGTATCACCTCCGTTCCTTTATTGTACGCGGCGGCGGTGTCGGTTAGTCATATCCCCGGCGCACCGGCGCATACACTTGCCCAGAGAAGGAGGTGCCTGCCATGCCAAAACCGGAGCCGCGCCCCTTGCGCACCCTGCCGGAACGGGCATTCCGTGCCCGGGCACGGCTGGTGGCCGCGTTGATGTGCTGCGTCTGCTTTGCGGGGCTTGCCGCGCGGCTGGCGTATCTGCAGCTGTTTGCGGGCGGCTGGTATACGAACCGTGCCCTCGGCCAGCAATTGCGCGATACTGTGGTGCCTGCCGACCGGGGCCGTATCTACAGCGCCGACGGTGTACTGCTTGCCGCCAACAGCAGCTGCTGGACATTGCGGGCCTCCCCGCGCGAGATGCCGGAGGAAAAGCTCAGCCTTGCCGCGCAGGGCCTTGCGGAAATATTGGAGCTGGACGAAGCGAAGCTGCTGGAAAAATTCAGTGACCGCACCTCCAACGACTGCCTTTTGCGCTACCGCGTGGAGCGCGACACCGCCGACCGCGTGCGGGATTTTTGTGAAGAGAACGGCATCACCGGCATCCGCATCAATCAGGACTCCAAGCGCTGGTACCCGGAGGGGGAATTTCTGGCCAGCGTGCTGGGCTTTACCAATGTAGACAACGCCGGTGTGAGCGGGCTGGAGCTGAAATATAACGATGTGCTCACCGGGCAGAATGGTGTGGTGCTCACCGCCGTCAACGCTTGGGGATACACACTGGAGCAGAGCTACGAGACCGAAAAAGTGCCCTTGGAAGGCAGCGGCCTGCGGCTGACTGTCGATGCCAACATCCAGCATTACCTTGAAAACGCGCTGGATTATGCGGTCAAGGAGCATCATGTGGCGGCGCGCGCCGTGGGCATCGTGATGGACGTGAACACCGGGGGCGTGCTGGCCATGTCCACCACGCCTGCCTACGACCCGAACCAGCCGCGCGTGATCTACGATGCAGCCGCCCGCAAGGCCGTGGATGCCCTTACCGGCAGCGAGCGCGCTGCCGCCCTGCAGCTGGCCCAGCAGACCCAGTGGCGCAACAAGGCCGTCAGCGACCTGTACGAGCCGGGCAGCGTGTTCAAGCTCATCACCTGCGCCGCCGCGCTGGATGCCGGGGCTGTGAGCAAAAACTCCACCTTTTACTGCGGCGAGTCCATCTCGGTGGCGGGCACACGGTTCCACTGCGCCAACCACAAGCGCCACGGCAGCCAGACCGTGACCCAGGCGCTGGAAAATTCCTGCAACCAGAGCTTTATCCAGATCGGCGCGCGGCTGGGCAAGGAAGCCTTCTGCGATTACTTTGCCGCTTTCGGCCTGCGGGAGCCAACCGGGGTCGATCTGCCCGCCGAACCCAAAAAGAGTCTGTACTATACCGCCGACCGCATGGGGCCGGTGGAGCTGGCCTCCTGCGCCTTCGGCCAGAGCAGCAAGATCTCCTATATGGAAATGGCCGCAGCCGTGTGCGCTGTGGTGAACGGCGGCAGGCTGATGCAGCCTTATCTTGTCAGCGATATCCTGAACCCGGACGGCAGCATTCTTCAGCACACAGAGCCGGTGTGCAGGCGGCAGGTGATCAAACCGGAAACTTCTGAAACCATGCGTGAGATGATGGAAGCCGTGGTGCTCTACGGCGGCGGGCGCAATGCCCGCATCCAAGGCTACCGGGTGGGCGGCAAGAGCGGCACCAGCCAGAAGCTGGACAGCGCCGACGAAAAAGCCCGTATTGCCAGCTTTGTGGCCGTGGCTCCCATCGACGACCCGCAGTTTTTGTGTCTGG
>OLPY01002393.1_pt1 | contig 11453 bp, 10 predicted proteins | sample 1672481 | NCBI WGS metagenome assembly OLPY01 (sample SAMEA3136691, study PRJEB25190) | human gut metagenome | biome: human gut; feature: human-associated habitat; material: faeces | place: Austria | collected 2013 | reverse complement strand
TGACCAGCTTCTGGATGGTGGGCAGAGCCGCATTGATGCGGTTCTCGTTGGTGATCACGCCGTCCTTCATCGGGACATTGAAATCGCAGCGGACAAGGACCTTCTTGCCGCAGTAATTCTGATCGTCGATCGTTTTCTTACCTAAACCCATGGTAACAAACTCCTCTCAAATTCTTTTCGTTCGGAATCGAATTTTGCTCTTCATCGGGGGCCGCGCACTGCGAACTTCCCCGTACATCCTTATTATAAACAAAAAGCGTGTGTATTGCAAGGACGGGGGATGGATAATTTATTAACAAACATTTGTTGCAGAAGCAAAGAAATGTGGTGATTTTGCCGGAACGCACCAAAAAACGCCGTTTTTTCCAAAAAGGACCCGCTGCAAGGAGTGTTCACCCCCGCAGCGGGTCCTGTCCATTCAGGATGTTTTCCGGAACTTCTGCTTCACTTTTTCCAGATATTCCAGCACCAGCGGATTTTTCATACCCAGCAGGATGGCTGCGTATGCAGCCACTGAGCCCAGCACCGCCGCCAGAATGCAGATGAGATTGGGCAGAGCCAGTGCCTTGACCCCGGTACAGACAAGAACGATGCCCGCACAGCCGCAGAGCACCGAGCCAACGGTGCGCCGGTCAGCTGAGACCGTGACCAGACCCCTGGAGCAGCGGATACAGAGCATCATGGAGCACAGCTCTGCCAGCAGGGTGGTAAAGGCTGCCGCATTCTCCCGGAACCGCGGGATGAGCAGGATGTTCAGCCCCACGTTCAGCAGACCGCTGACCAGCGTGATCCAGAACAGTTCCTTTTCTCTTCCACAGGGCAGAAGCGCGCAGGAATTGTACTGCCAGCCAAACAGACAGACGATCAGGGCAAGGCTCAGGATCTGCAGGGGCATCACCGCATCCAGATAGCTTTCCCCGGAAATAAAGAGGACGACCTCCCGGCTGAGAGCAAACAGCCCCACCACAGCCGGAGCCACCACCACGATGAGCGCGTTGAAGATATTGTTGAACAGCTTGTTGAAGTTTGCCTTGTCCCCCACGCCCGCATAATGGGACAGCCGCGGGATAGACACCACCAGCACCGCCGAAAGCAGGTTCTTTACAATGCCATAGATCTTACCCGCCACCGAGTAAATACCCACATTGTAATCTGTTCCCAGAATGCCCAGAATCGTGGTATCCGAGCTGACATAAAGGGTCGTTGCCAGCGTGGATGCAAAGATGATGAGGATGGGCTTGAGGTGCTTTTTCCAGTCGATCTTTCTTGTCAGCCGGATGGTGCAATACCGCCGGGCCCGGAAAAAGTTGAGCACATTGGCACCTACCGCCGCAAACACCGTGATGCCCGCATAGATGCAGTAGTCATCCCGGGTCTTGACGAAGGCAAACAGCATGAAAATGGACAGGACCTGAAACAGCAGACCTCGGATGGTGATATAGGTATACTCCTCAAAGATCGCGAACACCCATTCGGTGCCGATGGTCGTAAAGAAGATTTGTAAACTCAGCACCAGCATCAGGTCGGTATAGGCATGGAGCTTTGTCCAGAAGAGCATCGTCACCGCCAATGCCGCATAGGTCAGGGCCGTGGAGATCATATTGATAGAGAACATCTCCGATGCAAAAGCCGACAGTTTTTCCCGGTCATTCACATAGCGGGAACCCTCACGCACCGCATAGGAGGAGATGCCAAGGCCTGCAAACAGCAGAAAATACCCGCAGACGGAGCTTGCAAAGTTCACTTTTCCCAGGTTTTCTACCTGAAGAACATTGGAAGCATAGGGGAATGTGATGAGCGGGAAGATAATATTCATCAGTGTCTTGAACGCACTCATTGCTGCATTCAGACTGAGGGATTTTTTCATTCAGATCTCCACTTCGTAAGTTTTTCTGGCCTGTTTCTTTTTCAGCCAGCTGTTCCAGAGCAGATACGAATACAACGTTTTTATAAAATACCGATACTGCCCTGCACGAAGCCAGCCTGCCAGAAGGGGGCCGGCATTTCTCTTAAACTCCCGTTCCGCTTCGGCACACGCCTGCTCCATAAAAGCATCATCCTTGCAGTATTTCACCACAATTTCTCTGCACCGGAGCGCATATCCGGCCCGTGCAGACCGATACACGAACGGTTCATCTGCAAACACTTCACAGATACGCCGCCATGCCTTCAGCTCTGTCAGTTTTCCTGCCGAATAATGCCCGCTCGTCACCGAGTCATCGTTGACATAGTAATAGTAAAGCGCCTTGTCGATGCAGGCAATTTTTTCTGCCTGTCGGATACATTTTGCGAGAAACAGCGTATCCTCACCAATTTTTAGGTCAGTATCGAACACAACATCTTGTGTGACCGCACGGCGGTAAAGCGCACCCCAGCACACTGTATGTGCCTTCCGGCTGTTCCAGTCATATCGTCTGACCGGCATAACACTGACTTTCTCCGTCTCATCGCTTTTCGTCTGCGTTCGCCCGGTCGTGCCCAGAAGATCCAGACCGTAGCAATAAGCAATCCCCGCACCGGTCTCATCCAGCACTCTTTTGAGCCGTTCTATGCACTCGGCGTGGAGTGAATCATCCGGATCAGCAAAAGAAATCAGCGTGCCTGTACTTTTTTCCAATCCAAGATTGCGTGCAGAAGAAACACCACCGTTTGGCTTGTGGTATATCTTGATCCGCGGATCTTTTTCTGCATAGTGCTGACAGATGGAAAGAGAGTTGTCTGTTGACCCATCATCCACCAGAATGATCTCCAGATCCCGATAGGTCTGACCAAGGATGCTGTCCAGACATTTTTCCAGATACTTTTCTTTGTTATAGATCGGCACAATGATACTGACGGTATCGTTCAGCACAAATTATCCTCCCTTATTTTGCCGCCGGGCCGTTTTTCAGCAGGAACAGTTTTGCATACAGCCTCCGGCTGCATCTGAGCAACTGATACTTCCGCTGGCTGCTGGTGCAGAGCAGCTTTGCCGCTGCCGGGTCACACTCCTGCAGAAAGGCCTCCATTTTTGCGCGGCGCTCCGTATCCTGCATCAGATACGGATAGCAGTGCTCCACCACGCTCAGCATGGCGGCATCATTCTCCGGCATTCCCGGGTATGCTTCCCGGATGGCCTGATATTTCTGATAGCCCATATCCAGCTTATCCTCGTAGAACTTCATGTTCCTGCGGTGAAGGATGCTGTCCGGGCGCTGATAGTAATAATACAGTGGCACCGGGCGGTATACGACCTTGCTGCACTGCTGAAAAATGCGGTATGTCGTACCCTGATCCTCCATCATCCGCCCCAGCGGATAGCGGATATCCCGGAACAGCTCCCGCTTGTAGAGCTTGTTCCAGGCAAAATCCCCCAGCTCATCCGAGACAAGGGTGTTGCGGATGGCTTCCCGGCCTGTCATACACTGCACCGGTACGGCGAGTTCTGCCGGGGCAAGCTCTTCCTCCCGTTCAAACATCCGGAAGCCCACCACAGCCACGTCCGCATCCTGTTCCTGCAGGTCACGGCAAAGCGTTTCCAGCATCCGGCTGTCCAGAAAGTCATCACTGTCCACAAAGTAGAGATACGTTCCCTGTGCCCGTTCGAGTGCCGCGTTGCGCGCTGCAGAGAGTCCCCCGTTTTTCTGGTGGACTGCTGTTACACGTTCTTCCTGTGCGGCATATTCGTCGCAGATGGCTCCGCTGGCATCGGTGGAACCATCGTCCACCAGCAGGACCTCAAGATCCTGATAGGTCTGGTGCAGGATGCTGTCCACGCAGCGGCGGAGATATCGCTCCACATTGTAGACCGGAACAATGACACTGATCAGCTCTGTCTCCATGTTCTGTTCCCTCAGAAGAATGTTTCTCTGCCGATGTGGAGGATCTCCGAGGTGTACGGGCAAATGGCATTGTTGCCCTGAATATACGCCTGATAGATCCAGATGATGACCAGCATTCCCCACATGGCAGCCTTCAGCAGCTTGCGCAGACGCTCATCCTCCACGCACTTGACCACACGGCCAATGGCGAGATAACGGAAGAACGCAAAATACAGGCAGATGCGGTAGAGCGGCACATTGATGTTGCGCAGCTGGGCCGTTGCCATCTCGATCAGGATCATCACGATCCAGAAATCAGCATCCGAGCGGGTAAAGCGGCGGCGGCCCTCCCCTTCCTCTTTTGCGTACCAGCGGTACAGCACAATGGGCAGGATCAGAAAAGGCAGACGCACAATGATGGGATTCAGCGTGAAGCCGCCCGCATTGGCATCATAATAATATCCGTAAAGTCGATCAATGAAGTCCACATTCAGGGCCAGCCTGACCACAGCCTTGCTGAAGAAGGCAAGGTAGACCGAAAATGCCGCCAGGCCACCCTTGACCCACCAGTTGTCGAAATGCTGAAGCAGGATATAGATCAGCAGCGCACCAAACGAAATAAAGGTGGCATTGTGGAACAGGCAGGAGACCGCCAGCAGTAGGACCGCCCAGTGATACTTTTTCTTCCACACAAAGCTGAACGCCAGAAATGCCACGCCCAGCGCCACAGACTGCCGCTCGGCATTGTAGGTATCGCCATAATACAGGCAGAGGTAAGCCAGCCAGCCATAGGGCACGGAGACATACTCCTTATACTGCACCAGCCCGATCATAAACAGGCCGCAGGCCAGCAGGTCCACCATAAAGTAGAGCCAGTGAACATCACCAAAAACATGGGCAGCCAGATAGACCAGCGTCATAAACAGCGGCTCTGTTTTGTGCCGCTGCCGGATGCAGGCCAGCAAACCATCCTGCAGCTTTGCATCCGCCACCCATTCCTCATACACCACGCTGTCCGTGCCAATGGACGGGTCCCGCAAGCCTGCCAATACCGCCATCACCAGCACCGCCAGCGCCAAACAGAGATAAAAGCCCTTCTCGTTGTTTTTCTTCGTCCGCAGGTGCTCGCCATAGGCGGCAATGCCCACAGAAGCCGCAAAAGTCCCCAGATAAATCAGCATCGGAGCTCTCCTTTTTTCATCACACAGCGTGGTTGTTTTTCATTTCGGCCAGAGTATAGATTAGATAAAAGAGTCCTCTGCCCTTCATCAGGGTCTCTACCTTGATGCGGTCTGCCCTTTTGGCCCAGGACCTCCGGGTCAGATCCCGGTGTTCCCGAACAAAGCGAAGTATCTGCTCCTGGGCCTCCGGGTAGCAGTCAAAGCCGCTGTTGAGGATTCGTTTCAGGGTTTTCAGGTAAGTGACCAACTGCAGATACTCCGCTTCTTCCCGAACCTCAGGCATAGTTCGGGACAGATGCTGGGTGACATCCTGAGCAATGTCCAGGAGCACCAGATTTTTCTCTTGGATGGGCTCGTGCATAATGGATCCGCCCCGCATCCGGTAATAATACAGAGGCTCATAGTCCGCTACCACCGTCCTGCATCCCTGCATGACTTTGTAGATCACAGCGTAATCCTCATAGAGCATCCCCTTTGGGAAACGCAGCTCCGCCCACAGCTCCCTGCGAAACAATTTCGCACATGCCGTGTGGCCGATTTTCCCTTTTCGCAGAAGCATCCCACGGATGGCATCCTGCACCGTGAGTATCTCTGTTCCACCGGCCGTTCCGGTCTGCCGCTGGGGTTCTGTCTCAAATTGCAGCAACTGCCCCATGGCCACATCTGCCCTGTGCTGCTCACAAAGGCCCACCAGTTTTTCCAGCGCATTCTCTGGCAGCAGATCATCACTGTCCAGAAAGCAGAAATATTCTCCCCGGGCATGATGCATTCCGTGGTTTCTGGCATCAGACAGGCCCCCATTGGGCTTATGGAATACCCGGATGCGGTCATCCTCCACAGCCAGTTCATCACAAAGTTCCCCGCTGCCATCGGTGGAGCCATCGTCTACCAAAAGCAGCTCCCAATTCTGGTAACTCTGCGCCTGCACGCTCTGCACACAGTCCCGCAGATACGGATAAACATTATAGACCGGCACAATGACCGATACAAGCGGTTTTCTTTCCTCCAACCGGATCCCTCCACTTTACTTTTTTCCACGCCACTGCGTTTTTTCATAAACCCGTCGGGTCATGGCATAGCCGCTGTAGGAAAGCACCGCCGCCAGCCGGGCCTTTTTGCGGGCCTGCGGATCCAGCAGAACGTTCCGGCGGTATTTTTTCACTTCCTGCCAGAGAGCCTTCTCTATTTTTTCATGCTGCCTGTCCCGGATCTGGAACAGAATATTGCAGACATTGCTCAGATAGCGGCATTCTGCCGCACGGCTCAACTGGGGGAAATCACGCTTCACATTTTCCATCAGCGCGTGGCAGTGCCGCACACTGTCCAGCTTTCTGGGGTTGAAGGCCATATTCTGGATGCTGCTGCCCCGCTGGAAATAGTAGTAATCCCGGTTTGCGATATGTGCCGCCTTATGGGCACGCTTTGTCACCTCGTAGGCGACCGGGATATCCTCATAGAGCTTACCCACCGGGTAGCGCACGCCCTCAAACAGTGCACGCTTATAGAGCTTGGTGGGGGTGGTCACCTCCATGCCCTCCTGATACAGGATGCGGCGCAGGCATTCCTCCCGGCTCAGAATCTCGAATGCTTCCAGACGCTCTGTGGGCACGGACTGCACCGGCTGGCCCTCGAACACCTCTTCAAAACAGCTGGCTGAAAAATCCGCTCCCGCCTGCTCCAGTGCCCGGTACAGGTTCTCGATGTAATAAGGTGACACCCAGTCATCGCCATCCACAAAAGAGAGGTATTCCCCCGCTGCCGCGTCCACACCAGCGTTGCGGGCATCGGACAGACCACCATTTTTCTTGTGGAGCACCCGCACCCGGGCATCCTGTGCAGCATATTCATCACAGAGGGTCTCGCTGCCATCGGTGGAGCCGTCGTCCACCAGCAGCAGCTCCATATTCTGATAACTCTGCCCCAGCAAGCTGTTCACACAGCGGTTCAGATATGGCTTCACATTATAAACAGGAACGATGATGCTTACCAAAGGGTCCATCTTATCTCCTCATTTCAGCAGGTCGAAGTAAAACTCTTCCAGCTTCTTCGCCTCGGTGACGATATCAAAGCCGCCTGCCCGCATCTCAGCAGAGGTATCCCGCCGCCGGGCATTTTCTGCAGCCCGGATCGCCGCATCCGCCCAGACTGCCGGGCTTTCCTGCAAGCTCAGGTACTGCATCTCGGGCAGGACCTGAGCCTCCTGCGGCACCTCTGTGGAACAGATGACCGGCAATGCCGCCGCTTGTGCTTCGATCAGCACGATCCCAAGCCCCTCATACCGCGAGGGCAAAACAAAGGCATCCATGGCCTGATAGAACTTTGCGGGATCGCTCTGTCGGCCCAGAAAGCGGACATTCTCCTGCAGCCCCAGCGCCTCCGCTTTCCGGCTGGCAGCGGCTTCGTTTTCCCCTTCTCCGATCAGCAGTAAAACGGCATCCGGCCGTTGCTTGCAGACCTCCGCCATTACATCCAACAGAAATTCGTGATTTTTGGCATAGCAGAACCGCCCGACATGGCCCAGCACCAGTTCATCCCCCAGGCCAAGCTCCTGCCGGACGGCTTTCCGTTTGGCGGCATCATAAGTAAAGCGGTCGAGCTCAATGGCATTGTTGAACACCCGGAAGGGCTTTTCACCATAAAGCCAGCTGCCTGCCGTTCTGGAGCAGGCACAGAGCCGGGTGGGATACACTGCGGCAAAGGGACGGAGCAGGTACTTCATCACATTTTTTGCCCCTTCTCCCCTGCCCACCGTAGAATGGTTATGCGCGATCCGGTTGGGCACCCCTGCACGCTTTGCCCCCCAGAGGGAAAGCACGCTCAAGGTGTTCATGTGGGAGTGAACGATCTGGTATCCGTTCTGTCGGAACAGCCGCCCGATCTCCCGTTCATACTGCGGCAGGTGGGTATATTTTGGCACCACATACACCCGGCCGCCCAGCCGTTCGATCTCTTCCCGCTGGGGCAGGGTCGAGCCTTCCAGCGCGAAAAAATCAAACTGAACTCTGGAACGGTCCATGTGGCGGTAGTAGTTCATCACCACCATCTCCACACCGCCGTAGTTCATATCCGTCATCATCTGGGCCACACGGATGGGCTGTGCATTCTGCTCCATGGTCATACCAGCTCCTTGCGGTCACAATCCTCGAACCAGTCCCGGAAGCTCTCCTCCAGCGTATAGTGGAACTGGTAATCAGTGGCGGCCAGCTTCCTGCCGCAGACATTGGTGGATACCATCAGCTTCCGGACACGGGCGGGATGGATGCCCACCTTTTTGCCCCCGATGGGTCCCAGAATGCCCGCCGCAAACAGCAGCAGTCCGGCGGGCACCAACGGCACATGGCGGTGCAGGCCGGTCGCCTTCTGCATCGCATTGCAGATTTCTTCGATGGTATAAGCCGGCTCGTAGGTACAGTTATAGATCTCTGCTCCGGGGAAGGAATGATCCAGCATCCGGTACTTGAAGAAGCGCACCAGCTCCTTGACATAGATGCACGCCTTGATGGTGTCCTTCCGGCCGGCATAAAAAAAGTAGCCCTTCTTCTGCCCCCTGTACAGGCGGGTCATGTTGCCGTGCTCCCCTTTGCCATAAAAGATGCCGGGCCGCACGATGGTCAGCTCCCGGGCCGGATCACGGGCCTGCCAGATCTGGTGGATCTTTTCTGCCACCAGCTTGCTGATTCCATACGGCGTGTTGGGAGTTGGCAGAGTCTCCTCCGTCTTAAGGTCCTCAGACGCGCCATAGGGTGCAATGGAGCTGGTGAACAGGATCTTCCGGATGCCGTATTTTTCCGCAAATGCGGTCACATTTTCCGCGCCCCGGATATTTGTTTCAAAATAGGCTTCTTCCGGGTGGCCGGGGGTGCGGTGAACCGCTGCCAGATCAAAGATCACGTCCTCCGGAGTCGGAACGAACTCAAAATCGATGGGCTTGCGCACATCCAGCCGGATATACTGCACCCCATCGTTCTTTTCCACAATGCCCGGCACCACGCCCTCTTCCCCGGGCATCACAAGATCCAGGTCGTAGATCACGTCGCCGGGTCTGACGCATTCCTTCAGCAGCAAATGAATGAGATGGGTGCCGATAAAACCAGATCCACCAAAAAGAATATAATTCATTTTGCCCCTTTCCGGTCAAACACAACGCCCACCGTCCTGAACAGCAGGTAGATATCCATCCAGATGGACCAGTTGTCGATGTACTGGACATCCAGCTTGACCACTTCTTCAAAATCATCAATATCGCTGCGGCCGCTTACCTGCCACAGGCCGGTAATTCCCGGCTTCATGGAAAGGCGGCGCTTGTGATGGCTCTCGTACTGCCGGTACTCATCCAGCGTGGGCGGGCGGGTACCCACCAGGCTCATGGAGCCCCGCACAACGTCAAAAAACTGCGGCAGCTCATCGATACTGGTGCGACGGATGAAGCGGCCCACCCGGGTGATCCGGGGGTCATCCTCCATCTTGAACATCAGGCCGTTCATTTCGTTCTGGGCCATCAGTTCCTTTTTGCGTGCTTCCGCGTCCACATACATGCTGCGCAGCTTGTGGATGTAGAACACACGTCCATTCCGGCCCACCCGGCGCTGCTTGAAGATCAGCGGGCCGGGGCTTTCCAACTTGAGCGGGATGGCCACCAACGCAATGATGGGGATGCTGATGATGCACCCCACGATGCCGCCTACGATATCCATGGTCCGTTTCAGCACCTGATCCCGCAGCTTGAGTTCCACCGTGCCCATCGTCACAACATTGCCGCCCGCACAGCGGCTCAGCTCCCGGCTGATGCGCACCGCACTGGTCTCATCACAGCAGGCTTTTTCAATCCGGTCCAGCACCGGCAGGCGGAAATGGACCGTCAGCCCCATGCTCTCCATCTCCTCGAGATAGGGCAGCATGTTCTCCTCACTCTCCTGCGCCACATCCAGATACACTTCATCCAGCGCTGCCTGCCGCAGCCAGTCCATGAAATTATCGAAGTTCGCCTCGATCTTCACCCCATCGATCTCAGTGTGAAGCTGCTCCGGGGCAGCTTCCAGAATGGCAAGGCCGGTCACACGCTTGGACCAGTCCTTTTTCAGCTCTTCCAGAACAGGGCTTGCGTTCTCCTGCGTGGTCACCACTCCCACAAGGCTCTGAATCCCCTTGGTATAGCGGGAGCGTACCAGCATCTTTTTGAGGACAGCATGAGCGCCCGTCATCACAAAGACATCGATGACGGGCACAAACACCAGAAAATAGCGGGAGTGCAGCATGGAAGCCTTGGTCAGCGCCAGACAGGCCGCATCAATGAGAGTCAGCAAAAAATTGAACCGCACCGCAATTTCAACTTCACGAATCGGAGTGCGGTTCACGATATTTTCGCTTTGATCAAATGTAAAAAAAGTCAGAATATAGGCCAGCAGCAATAAAAAACAGGCTTCTACCAGATCGTCCAGCTGGAAGTCCCCCATCTTGTGCAGAACACCTGCGGTCAGCCCCCACGCCAGCCCAATGCTGAGAACCAGCGAGAGCAGATCAATCAGAAACAGGTATCCATACTGCAGTTTTTCACGTTTCGTAATCATACTGTTTCATTGTCTCCATTTATTTTTACCATTTTATCATATCGGAAGAAGGGTTGCAATAGATGGAGATCGAATACGTGCTGCTTTTGTCGGATCATTACGAATGGGTCGCACCATTTTACGAAAGCACCTTATCGCGCCCAAAACAGTCAGCAAAAAACGCCCTTTCTCTCGCATCACATAAGAGAAAGGGCGCAGTCAAGCTTTATTCAGCTCAGGAGAAACTCCGATCAGCAGTTCTCAGCGAAGTACTTAATGGTACGGACCATCTGAGAGGTGTAGGAGTTCTCGTTGTCGTACCAGGACACGACCTGAACCTGATAGGTGTCGTCGCAGCTACGCTGAATTTTTGCACTTTTCCAAGTAGTTCTTCACAGTTTCGTAACAACAGTTACAGTACCAGAACATACCGTTGTCGTACCAAAACCGGTTTGTTCGTACCACAATTATATCACGTTTCAGCGTCATTTGCAAGGATTCAATCCGTTTCGCTTCTGGCCTGCATTTTTCAGATTTCAAAGTATATTCCTACGGTGTATATTCCTACGGTATTCCACGGTTCAAACGCCTTGGGTCTAGGGCTTCCGCCGGGGCAGCAGCTCTCCCAAGCACTCTCCTCAGAAGCTCTATGACAGCTAGATTGCCAACATGTTCCTGCTGATTAACTGAAATTTCTCCGGACGTGATTTTGAGCCATGGTGTGGGAAATGTAGTCATTTCGTTCGATATGGAACAGTTCTATTCGTTCCGAGTCACACCAATTACCATTTATATAAGAAAACCGCGTGAACTGCCAGAGCTATAACTCTACGCTCCGACTGATCCACACGGCTCTAAAATATTTATTTCAGCTTTGCGAGGATCTCATCTGCCGTCATACCGGATGCCAGCAGCTTTTTCAGCAC